>MDSQ01000396.1_pt1 | contig 10786 bp, 8 predicted proteins | sample 1008251 | NCBI WGS metagenome assembly MDSQ01 (sample SAMN05526597, study PRJNA338239) | gut metagenome | isolation source: Hindgut content | host: Naso unicornis | place: Saudi Arabia: Red Sea | collected 2016-05
GGAAGAATAGAAGACACAACTTGACATCACACAATGAGTCCTGTTATGTTAATTAAATGACACTGGACAACCCTGCGGCGTTTCAGCGGACCTCCTGATTTGGTCTGAATACAGCTTAAAGGACCCTTGATATGGGGCTCTATGAGAGTTTACTCTCTAGAGCCTCATGTGGCCTTTTCAGGAACTGCAGTTTTTGGCACATCCATGTTGGCATTTATTCAGCCCTGGAGGTGACCACTTGTGTGAGACTGACTCAAAATAAACCTTGTGGCTTATTAATGCGTTTTTAATAGTTTTGGAAAACACAAATGGTCTGTGGCACAGCTGAATACGATATATCAGACTTTGACTACACAAACAACACTTGTTAGAACAATCTGTTCATTTGGTGTATTTACAGGATTTGTTGATGGTAAGAATAATACAGAATGTTGCCAGATGTATTTTTTAATGTCGAGATGTTTGCAGGAGCATGTCATGACTTTAGTTCATCTCGATTTTCTGCAAAACTCCAAGTTAAACCATGAGAGGACATTTTTGATGACGGTGAATGGAGTGAATGAGAATAAACTCCCTGATAAAGGTTTTTGTTTTAGATTGTTGAATGTTTGCTTTTGAAGAACTGAGGCAGAAAAACTCCTAAGTGCAGACTGATTGCAAAATCCTGTTTAGTTATTCTGGATTAGCAGTCTGACCTCACATTTCCTTTTTGGTGTAATTATGAGGGCCACACAGAAATCAGTGATTCACACATGCGAAGAGGAGTTGTAGAAAAATAAGAATCACACATGCAGACATATTAAGAATCAAGTTTTTCTCTTGATCTGTTTTTGCAGCAATCGCTGCAGCATTTCAGTTACACGCTTGATGAATTGAGCAAAATCCAAGCACAATAATCCAAGAAAAAGCGATGGCAGGGCTCCTGTAATTCCTTTAATGACTTCTCTAATGAAAGTGACCAGTCTTCAGAACGGTGGCTGCAGCTCCGTTCCTCCACACTGTACAGATCGAGGATGGCCTGAGGAGACAGGCTGAACACATTTCTGACTGGTAACAGCAACCTACACCGACTCGCCTCCTGGCTCTGTGGCGACACGCACCAAGATTGATGTGTGTTCCTGACAAATAGCCTGGATGGCCATTTATATGGAGAGATGCTGCCTGGCAATGTGAGGGGAAGAGTCACTTAGCAGAACAATTTCCTCACACAGCATGGTCCTTTCGCTTCATCTTGCCGGCAGATATTATATTCAGAGAAAGTGCCCCGCTTTCAAATGATGCTGTTTTGTGCTTTATTGTATCACAGAATTTGACAGCAAAATAAGGGCAGAAAGAAAGATCTGTCTCTTTGAGTTGATAAATTCTAATTTACAGCGCAAACAGCTGCTGACACATTATGTGCGGCATGTCTGAGTCATAATTTAATGAAAAATCTAAGCGGTCGCATTTGAGTCTCTTGACCTAAAATATGCTTTGATCTCATCAACACCACATTGCAAAACTGCCTGCATGTTTCAATTATTCTATTAAACAAGTTCATCTCAAAATTGGAAAGTAATAGCTTTTAAAATCCAGAAACAATGAGTCCTGTGGAATTCATCTCATCCTGTGCATGAAGGCGTTAGATTAATTTAATTTCCCTGGAATCATGTGACACACTGAATATGTTGACATTTGGGCAGCAATTACATTGTGTGGTAGACAGCAAGAGTATGAATGGTGCAGATGTGAGATAAATAATTGCTTAATAATATTGCGGCTGAATGCTGAAAATTAATTTACGCTCCAATGAGCATTGCACAAATATTATCTGTTGCAATTCAGCAAACCATCTTTTTCCAGTTTGCATTACAATTTTTCTTTTAGATTATTACTTTTCTATGACCAAAATATAGTAGGAGCATGCTGTAGAACATCTATCAAGTGCAGTTTCTCAATGCATATTCCACAAAAAGAAAGTCTGAGCTAATGTTATTCTCATAAGATCCTTGTTTAAGCATAAGAATCATTCTGAAGTTGTTAATGAAATGCTTCCACCGTCAGGGTGCAATGTTTTCCCTCTGGTGACATCATTCCTCAAAACACACTAAGGTACAAATAAAAGATATATTATAAAGAGTAATAACAGCAAAATCTTCTGAACATTACTCATGTCTCTTATCAGTTGTGTCGTAGCAGGGCATTCCTCATATCTCATTTCTCCAACAGTCAGAATAACTAAAGCGTGAGGTGTGAGCTGCTCCACATTTTGCATATCAACCATCTTCCTGCTGACAAATGTTAGCTTTAATAAAAAACGCCGAGCGAAGGCGGGACCGGGAGGGAAGCCCACCAGGACGGGGCTGGAGCTGAGACAATTTACCAGGAAATGAAAAAGTAGAATTGTCTGCGGGAAATATCAAAATCATCATAATCATTTGTCTCACCACGATCTATATCTTCATTCCAGCTCTGATTGTGCATGACTATCTGCTGCTCATTGTTTCAACTTTTGACATTATTCTCTTTGTCTGCGTCTTTTCAAAGACACAATTCTGTTTATTAAACGAGTTTTTGCATCTTCTGCTACATTTGTAGTAGTTTGATTCAAATCTGAGCAATAACTTGTTCTCTTTCATCCTGTTTTTTGGTTTTGGTTTAGTTTATTGAAGAATGGGATGGTGCAAATGAATAAAACACATCATTATACATGGCTTAAAAATGCCAGAATTTGCCAAAACGTTACTTTTCATCTGTTGTCCCCTGGCCTTGATGTTAAAAAGGCTTTAAAAAAAAATACAATTAAGCATGAAGAGAAGAAAATGAAAACCGAAGCAAAGCAGAACTTAGCACAATACAAAACACGGCACTTAACTAAACAGATTACCAGACAAAGCACAAATCACAATTGGTTACAAAATTAAACTATCGGGGATAGAGTGCAGAAATTAGAAAAGCACCAAACGTTGGAGGCAATAAAAGCAGTTGTTAAGTACACAGAAAATACATATAGTTTGGCATTAAAAACTCACTGATTGCATATATAAGAAGTAGTTTTAGTGCTGACGCGTATACGTATTGATCATCCATTGTTTTAGCTGCGTAGTAATTGACTTTTGTGTTTAATTTTTGGTATGATTAAATTTCATTCTCTTGGGTCTCTGACTTTTCCTCAATAGGATAACACAATCACCTCTTGAAGATCCCTTTGTGACACGGTCAGAATTGATTCCTCTGTTGATGTAGACAGCGATAACACATGCACTAATTCACACTTTCTCACTTATAAACGACGGTAAAATAAGACGCAGCCTTCAAATGAAACAGCCTGGTCATCTAAACAAGCAGCAGTTTAGTATAGTGCTGTTATTGTTTGCATACAGCAGGAAATAGTTCAGATTTTTTATAATTTAATCAGGAATTGTACACAGTAGTGGTTGTTATGAAGCCAGTGACATTTCTGTACATTTTGGGGCTTTCTGTGACATCTCACACAGCGCCTCCCACAACTACAAACGAGATTGTCAACAGCTCTACGTAAACCGTGTGGTGTGATGGGAATGATGTGCAGAAGAGCATGCACACTTCTTCAGCGTGTGTGAGATGTTCACAGTCACATTGAAATTTATAACGGTGTCTGTAGCCTCAGTGTTTCATTTTATTTTCTTTAATGTAGCTGCTGTGGCTCAGGATGTATTTTTCACAACCTTTACAATGTCGCTGGTTTGATCCCCAGCTCCTCTGCTTTGCATGTTGAAGTTTCCTTTGACAAAATACTTGTTCGCTCATGTTTGTGTACATGTTCCTGATAAGTATGTTGGCACTTTCTATAGATTTGTGTGAATGGATGAATGTTGAATGTGAAGGCCCAAAGACTGTAAAAGCACTTTTTCAATGCAACGGACTGACCATTTTCTGCTTTCAAATATATCTCACATGTCTGCATTTTGTCTGGAATAATGAGGCCCTTCTTTGGGGGCAAAACCAGAATTAAAATCCCATATTTCCACACACCGTTCAGCTCTGTTCTGCTCTGCTTTGCTGAAAGGTTTAAGGAATAATTTAGCATTTTGAGAAAAATGCTAATTTCCCTCTTTCACAACAGTTTTGTTAAAAAAAAATTGATACGGTAGGATAAATATGAAGTCAATGCCAAGAGTTAATTAAGGATATGCACTGCGTGTAAAAAGAATCATTGCGATTCTTTCTGTAGAATGAGCCTTTTTTATCCAAGAAGGAAGTGGGTCCTCTTCCATGGACTCCACCATGTTTCGACAGTAGCCCAGAATGGACAAACCAGTGTGGACAAAACCAAACACCAGCTCTTAAGAGGGCTACAACATGGGGTGAGTCCAACACTTTGTACGCAGGCTTCCTCTCAGAGGAAACACATTTTCTTGTCTCTGGCACAAACTTCATAGATTAAATTTAATTGCCATTTAACGAATGTCCAAGAACCTATGTTAGGGTAACAAATGCAGTGCTGACATCACAAATGAAGCTAGAGGAGTTCAGCTGCTTTTCAGAATTGTAGTCCCAACATAGCAGAGAGTGCAGGGCAAGCTCAGTTACAACTTGGAGTCCTTGACTTGGACTCTCTGACTGTGGCCCTCAGCCATACAGCAAATCCAAGCAGGTTACTCTCCACTTCTGCACACCAGGTTTTCTTCTTTTAATTGTCATGATGGAGTGATGTGCTGAGTGTTTCGTGAGTGTGCCATCTGTGGTCATGCTGCAGCAACACCTCTCCAGTACAAAAGATCAGAGAGGTAACAGGTACCATTGTAAAAAATAAGTATTGGCAGGTGGAGAGCACAAAACAGAGTGATAAATACATATTTGTGAGGCACATTTGTGAGGAAATGGGCTTAATGATCAGAAAATGAGCTCTTTGAGGGGGATTTTGACAGGATATAAAAGTGGATCCTCCGACAAGCTGGATGCGTTTATTTGTTCTGGGCCAAGCACAGACAGTAAACAGTTTAAAATATTTCACATGGAGAAGATGGTGTTATATGATGTTAATCAGCACAAAAATAATCAAATCACAGAGGATGCAACGTGGGCGTAATTAGATATCTGTATTAATTATAACCTGATATCATCAACATCAGCACAGAGTCCTGACACCTCCAGACCTCAGCGGGCTGGGGGGAGACCCCATGATGAGAGAGAAATTACAATTCCCAACAACTCCCTCCTGCTGCTGTCCCCCTCCCACTGAGCAGAGGAGACGGCCTATAGGAGGGCGACGTGCCCGGAGAGGTTGGTCTGATCTGCAAAATGATCTTTGACAGATGTAAGGGCAAGGACGTCTTCAGAGCATAAATTGTATAAGGGGACGATCAGTGTAGGATTTTAGCTTTAGTAGAATTGGGAACCGTTAAGGAGTTAAAAAGTTCAAATTATGCCGAAGTTGAACTATATTATGTTTTTTTTTTAAATGTTAAGAACATGTCGAAAAAAAAGCCAAGTGTTTAGATAAGCTGCATGTACACACACAGTTTCATTTTCATGATGCACTCAACAGCGAAATAAAGAAATCCCTTCACAACACAGAGTTGCAGGCTATTTTCCGTCCTCCTGTGGCTAGTTATATTGTGTTCTGTGAACTTCTGTAAAATATTTCTAAGTGGGATTCATTGTTTCTACTCACACTCCAATATGCCTGCCTCAAAAAAGACAATTGTTGCGGCTCGCCTTTAATTGCTTCATCTGTACTGCATCCCAACGGGACGTCTCCGCCTCAGATATTTTCCCACATACGAGCTGGGCAGATAACTCTCACACAGGCCCAGAGCAGAACTGCAACAGCAGCAGTGCACTTCATTAAAGCAAAGAGTGGCTGCAGAAGAGCTTAGTGTTTCAGCTGGCAGTCCGTGCTTGCGTAATCAGACTTCCCAAGCAGATGAAGCATGGCGCGGTACGCTGGAGCCGACTGCTACATTTACTAAAAGGATGTTTCCATCACTGCTGTGTCATCTGGAATCTGTTCCTTGATACCGTTGCTCCATTCCAATCCAATTAGCATTTGATGGTCTGCGTGAAGGTGGTTTCCACTTCACTGAGAGCTAATCTAAATAGCCAATACATCGCCAACCTATAGAGCTTTGAATTCAAGTGCCAGGAAATTTAACGTGAAACTCACACAGTGTGTGTTAAATATGTGATATTTTAAGTTTTTTACTCTGTGACCTCTATAAACAAACAAGTGGTCATTTAGAGATAGACATGGTGTATGCATATCTTTTCACTTCTTCTACCTTATTTTAGTTACTCTGTAGTTGTGTTTGCCAAATTACAGCTAATATAAATGCACAGCAGAAAAGAGCAAAAATAATCACAAAAATGAATTCAAGGAAATATACCCTCTTTAGAGGTATATTAAATAAATAAATAAATTAGTGGTACTTACATTGTAACAGCCAGTATGAATGTGAAGAGGTCCTTTCTTCATGTGCTTAAATGATGGGAGACAAAACTGGCAGTTCTGGTTTTGTGTAAAATCAAAAATGTAACTGAAGCAAATATGAGGCTCCAGTTACTTAAGTTAAAGTCAAATCAAAGAGCAGTGAGTGCTTTATAGTATAAAATTCCCTGCTTTTGTTTGTCCACACAGCGCTGTCTTGGCCAGTTGCAAAGGAGGGAGAGTAAGATAAAGCAAGAATTTGGTTCTAAAAAAACAAATAATTTAAAAGATTGCAGTTGATTTGTCTAACTTGGAGAACTGAAGCTTTAACTTTAGAAACTTAAGATTTAGTTTTGTACAGAAGAAAGACTTTGCCATATCTCTGACATTAAAAACTCTGGCCAGGTTGCAGATATTTAGAAACTCAGTTTGTTGTTATTTTTGTCCTGTGAAGACAGATTGTGCTCTCTATATCACTTATGTTTGATGCCAGACTGTGCACTGTTATCTCCTTTGTTTGCACAAGGCCATACAGAGCTGGTGCTAACACCGCTGACAGGACTTTTTACAAGTTTACGCTTAAATGCACCGTCACTCCTTCACTATTTTAGGGAAGAGTGACGACACAATGCATTATGGAGGTCATAATCCAAATCAGTGACAGTCCTCACTGTTGTAGCTTTTGGTTGAAAACTGGTCAAACCTCTAGCTGCAGTTAGCATCCAAAAATGTTTGTAACAGCTTTTTCAGGCTTCTGATTGTATTGTTGCCTGGAATGATGACGGGGAAAAACCCTGTGAAAAAAACCACAGACATTTAACAAAATTAAACAGACAACTAGACAATATGATCTTAATGAGTACTACTTATGTTTAGATGACCACTGGTTGTCGATGTGTGTATTTTGGGTGAGGCAGATATGTTGACGGATGCGAGTATCAACCAGAAACCAAAAAGTATGCGTCTTTGCTAGGATGAAAAAAGCTTTGGGATCTATAGCCAGGTTTTTTCTTTATTGCATATGTTTGTGTGTGTACTCAGCCATCATCAGCTGCTGTAGCTTTAAGCTACAATGCACAAATCTCATTAAAAGCTGTTGAAAACATTGGCAGAACATCTATAGAACATTTACTGTATGTTACTTGCTTTGAGTGACTTGCTCTCTCTGCTCCTTTTCAATCATTAAATCTGTATTCTGTTGTTAGAAACTGCAGCTGATGTTTTGTGCACATATCGCACCACTAAAACCTGAGGTAAACTGCCCTGATTATCCTCAGAGGAGTCACACTGTAACATCTCTTTGAACAGTGGATGAACACTGATTTAGCGCAGATATCAATGGCTGCCGTGGAAACAATTTGATTATCACCTCCTTTTGACAGGATAAATGTATTATCAAAGGCAATTAAGGTGTCAGTGGTGTTTGCACGGGGAGATGGATGAGGCTTTGATGATCGAGATGAAAAGCAATATATTGACCTGGAACGAACTGTCATCCCAGTTATCTGACGAATATTCGCACAGCTGTTTGCTTTTCATCTTTTATTGCAGACAAGATGATGGCATTTAGCCTTTTTTTAGGGAGAGATTAAAGTAAACAACACATGAAACAGGTGTTTGCTTTCATCAGTGAAGTCAAGTGCGGTAAGGTCATAATTTGTGAAATATTGGGTTCCATTACTGCACACACAAGAGTGCTTAAACAGCAATGAGGCCTTTGTGAGGGCTGTGGGAGAGAAAAAAGGCGTTTTCAACTTGCATCCTGATTGGCTGCAGACACACACACCCATATGGTCTTTGAAGGGGGGAGCCATTTCCTCAAGGCTTTCCCCATGTAAGTACAGCATGTCTCCCATGATTTTATTTACAGTCAAAAACTCTTAAGCGCGTGCATTAGTGCGAGAGATTTATCATTGAAGCCTGTTTCATTTGAGGGGTCCTGTAACTCTTCCTCTCTGTGCTCTGTAATAAGAGTGCAGAAAAATGTACACTAATGTAGCAGTAAGAGAAGTTTCTATGAAATCTGCCCAAATCTGGACGTCTGCTGATGGCTGATGTGGGGCGGAGAGGCAGAGTAATGGCATTGGTAATTGGGAAAATAGGTCACATGGGATATGAGGTGTTTGCAGGTGGAGTTAATGAGGGGATTGCGTCGGTTAAGAGCTAATATGAATCACCAATAATGTGTTCTAAATACAGATGGTAGTGCTGTCACTTCAGTTCAAACGGCCCGGACTGATAGGTTTACACATTTGACATATTAAGGTCACGGCTTGAAACTAATCCTCCTTGTGTTCTAATGGAAGTTTGGTTCGCGTCTAAATCTCACGCAGGAAATGAGATGAATCCAGTTACCTGCTTGCTTGTAAAAGAGGATATTTAGTGAGAGGGTCCAGCATTTATCGCCAGCCCTGTGTGCATGTTGTGGTTAATTAATATTTCCACAGGAAATCCCTGCATCCAGCCTCGACCCCTTCCTCAAACACACAGACACAGAAACACACACACACACTGTGGAGACACACATACGCGATATTGAATGCAGCTGCATCTCCCAGAGGGGAAAGGGTAATTTGTCCAGCTCAGAAATAAGGGTCTCTCCATTTCTCTCAGCAGGATGATGAAAAACATGAAACCGTGCTGCTAATGAAAAGAACACTCAGGATGTGTATTATTATTCCATCAGTCTCACCTAGTGAGCCCTGGCCCGGGTCCACGCCAGAGGAAGGGCCGCAGCTTTTCCACCCTCTCCTTTCAGAGCGATCTCGTGGTCGGCTGCCACTCGCAGATTTCCTCTTCATTCATTCCACAGGAATTTGGCTGCCATTTCCTGAGCAGAGGAGAAGGTTTGACTGGCTTCGTGCAGGGCCAAGCTGGTATTTATCTAACCACACACTGGGCTTGATTCATGTGAAACAAGCACGCCCTGTAAACAGTCTCATTACTGAACTCCAACACTTCATTACTCAACACAAGCCAAGTCGCTGGTTGGAGAGGGAGCCCGAAATGGTGTAAAGCGTGGTTTGAACACATTTGCCTCGATTCGTCTGCGAGGGGACTGATGGATTTATCTCTGAGGTAATGTGATCTTAACATGTGACCCACTCGGGCTGAATAATCTCTAAGAGAGCAAATTTTAAAGTGGTCGCGGCATGACTCAGCTGCTATGCTGACAACAGGGTTTTACTGTACAGCGTGACCATACAGACTGAAGAGTGAGGATCTAATCCTTACCACAGGGTCAAGGATATCTAATGAAAGTGTTCAAACCTGAAGTACTCACACCAGCACATTGTAAACTCCTACAAGTCCACCCCTGCAGCAGTGCTAACCTTATATCCTCATTTGCCTTCTGCAAGCGCCGTCAACGTGACAGTTTGCAACACAACAAATCAATGTAATGCAATCTCATACTTAATTTGATTTAATTGTGACGGAAACAGACATATTCATTGCCTCCTAACCACATTACGTTTATCACAGTGGGAATCACAAATTATTTCCTAATATCCGCTGTCATTTAATCTCTCGCATTTGCACAACAGGAATCTAAGAGGGAATCATTGCCCCTCTAAATCTATTTGTCGCACCTTTCAAACTCACAGCTCTCCTCACTGTGGGTCACCTGTAATTTGTAATGTTAAATAAAGGGCAATTCATTTCCTGCAGGGCCGAGCAGTAACCCAGACTAATACTGGATCAGTCTCAGATACAAATTCAATATACTCAAGGTGCTGGGCTGTTTCTGTTCAGACCCGTACATGCAGCCATGAATATTACAGCAGCGTGACGATCAAAACTCTTTGAATGACGGCACAGGACACGGTCAATAAAGAACACAGCAGTGAATGTGTGTTATAAGTTATTACCAGCTGATTATGTTTGATACTGTGCTATTTTTTCCATGATAGTCACAGGTGTACTCCGTATTTCAGTTGTCACAGACTTTTAAACAACAAAATAACTTTAAGAGTTTGGTGACATGTTACTAAGACAAGCTCAGTGTCATTTAAAGAGTCTGTACTGGTGGGCTAAAGCATGTTTTTTATGGGTTGTTTTGTGTTTCCTTATAATAAGACAGATTTGGCAGTAAATTCTGAGGTTCTTGTAATTGACTATTTCCATTTTCAGCTGCTCTTTGTTTATTATAAATAATAAAAAATGATAATAACTTTTTATTACAGACTATTGCAGGGTTCAGTTAAAAGACAAATATTGCATAAAACAATGACAATATAAGTACATTTACATGCATATATATACTTTAATGTCTTTCAAAAAGGCAAATGAACTAATGTCTTCACTGCTGAGGCTGGTACCATTTGGTACTTAGTCTCATGTTTAGGTAAACAAAAATAGTTTTATTTTCAAAAGCACTGAGTCAACAAATATATTCAT
>MDSQ01000397.1_pt1 | contig 10782 bp, 10 predicted proteins | sample 1008251 | NCBI WGS metagenome assembly MDSQ01 (sample SAMN05526597, study PRJNA338239) | gut metagenome | isolation source: Hindgut content | host: Naso unicornis | place: Saudi Arabia: Red Sea | collected 2016-05
TTGATAATGGTTATCAAATAAAAATAGAGTTATATCCTGATGATGCCCCAAATACAGTTAACAATTTTATTGATTTAGCTGAATCAGGGTTTTATGAGTATACTTTTATAAGTCAAGTTATCCCAGGTTTTTACGTTAAAATGGGCGACCCTAGAGGAGACGGATTTGGATACCCAGGATATTATATAGAGAGTGAATGTAAATTTAATAATCATAATAATAGAGTAAGTTTAACTCGTGGAACTTTAGCAATGGCTAGAAGCGAAAGTTTTAATACTGAGGGTTCGCAATTTTTTATTGTAACACAAGATTCAACTCACTTAAATGGTCAATACAGTGCTTTTGCCAGAGTTATTGAAGGCATAGAAGTAATTGATAATTTTGGAACATTAGAGCTAGATAGTGATTATATTCCGAATAATGAAGTGTTTATAACAAATATAGAAATTGAATTAAATGGGTATATCCCAGCAGAAACTATAATTTTTGCTAATGATTAGATTTTATTACCTACATTATTTTTAAAAAATCGGGTATAACTAATAATAATCTTGACAGAACAGTGTATTTTAGATTAGAGTATACACAGTAAAAGAAATGTAGGTGAAGTAATTGAAGATAAATAATTATGGAAATCAAAGTATATCTTCCTTAAAAGGAGCTGATAGAGTTAGATTAAGACCAAGTGTTATATTTGGTTCTGATGGAATTGAGGGTTGTCAGCATTCAATTTTTGAAATACTTTCAAATTCCATTGATGAAGCAAAAGAAGGATATGGTAAATTGATACGAGTCACGTTACATAAAAATCATTCTGTAACTATAGAAGATATGGGACGTGGCATGCCATTAGATTATAACGAAAAAGAAGAGAGATATAATTGGGACTTAATATTTTGTGAACTTTATGCAGGAGGCAAATATAATAATAATTCTGGTGAAAACTATGAGTTTAGTTTAGGGCTTAATGGATTGGGTGCTTGTGCTACTCAATACAGTTCAGAGTATATGGATGTTGAAGTTTATACAGATGGATATTGTTATGAATTGCACTTTGAAAAAGGACATAATATAGGTGGACTTAAAAAATATAAAAAGCAATATGAGAGTTCTGGTACTAAAATAACTTGGAAGCCAGACAAGGAAGTTTTTACAGATATCAACGTAAGTAGTGAATATTTTCATAATATGTTAAAACGGCAAGCTGTAGTAAATGCAAATATAGAATTTTTGTTTATAGATGAAATTAAGGAAGAGACAACTAATTATTTATATCCAGAGGGTATAGCCGGCTATGTTAAAGAAATTGCAAATAACGAAGAATTTACAGATATTATAGTAATAGAAAATGAATGTAAAGGTAAGGATAGTAAAGACAGACCTGAATATAAATTAAAATTTCAAATAGCTATGACTTTTTGTAATGTTAATTCCACACTTGAGTATTATCATAATTCTAGTTATTTAGAATATGGTGGATCACCAGATAAAGCTATAAAAAATTCTTTTGTATTTAGTATAGATCAATACCTTAAGAGTGAAAACTTATATAGTAAAGATGAAAAAAAAATAACTTTTGTAGATATACAAGATAGTTTGATTTTAATCTCCAATTCGTTTTCTACAATTACTAGTTATGAAAATCAAACTAAAAAAGCAATTGCTAACAAATTTATTCAAGATGCTATGCAAGATTGTATTAAAGAATATTTACACGTGTTTTTTATAGAAAATAAAGATGAGGCTAACAAAATTGCCAGACAAGTTTTAATAAATAAGAGAAGTCGGGAAAAAGCTGAAAAGACTAGAATTAATATCAAAAAGCAATTAGGTGGAAGTATAGATATTACTAATCGGATAAAAAAGTTTGTCGATTGCCGTACTAAAGACAAAAGTATAAGAGAGCTTTATATTGTTGAAGGAGATTCGGCGTTAGGTTCTTGTAAATTAGGAAGAAATGCAGAATTTCAAGGTATTATGCCAGTAAGAGGTAAAATACTCAATTGTTTAAAATCGGATTATGATAAAATATTTAAAAGTGATATTATAGTAGATTTATTAAAAGTTTTAGGATGTGGTATAGAGATAGACAGCAAGCATAATAAAGATTTAAATACTTTTAATATTGATAATTTAAGGTGGGATAAAATTATTATCTGTACAGACGCAGATGTGGATGGATTTCAGATACGGACATTAATTTTGACTATGTTATATACGTTAACACCTTCTTTAATAGAAACAGGTAAAGTATTTATAGCCGAAACGCCTTTATATGAAATTACAACTAAAAATAAGACTTATTTTGCTTATTCTGAATATGAAAAAGTGACTATTACTGAAAAACTTAAAATTAAATATACTTTGCAACGCTCAAAAGGTTTAGGGGAAAATGATCCAGACATGATGTGGGAAACTACTATGAATCCACAAACACGTAGACTTATACAAGTATTGCCTGAAAATAAAAAAGATACTAAGAAAAAATTCGACTTATTACTAGGAGATAATCTTCAAGGCAGAAAAGATTTTATAGCAAAGATGGGACATGAGTATTTACAACTTGCAGATATGAGTTAGAGGGGATTAAGAGATGAGACAACAAAATATTTCACAAACATTAGAAACCAACTATATGCCTTATGCTATGAGTGTAATAGTATCAAGAGCATTGCCAGAAATAGACGGATTTAAACCGTCACATAGAAAGCTATTATATACAATGTATAAAATGGGGTTATTAAAGTCATCACGTACTAAGTCCGCAAATATTGTAGGACAAACAATGAAACTTAATCCTCATGGTGATAGTGCTATATATGAGACTATGGTTAGATTAACAAAAGGTTATGACGCTATAAATACGCCGTATATAGATTCAAAAGGGAATTTTGGAAAAGTATATTCAAGAGATATGGCATATGCAGCATCTAGATATACAGAGGCAAAACTGCATGATATATGCGAGACTATTTTTTCGGATATAGAAGAAGATAGTGTAGACTTTATAGATAACTATGATGGTAAGATGAAAGAACCTGTCCTATTACCAACACGTTTTCCGGCAATTTTAGTTAATGCAAATCAGGGTATAGCTGTAGGAATGGCAAGTAATATATGTGGGTTTAATTTAGGGGAAATTTGTGATGCTACAATAGCTTATCTTTCAGATGACAAAAAATTTATGTCGTATATAAAGGCTCCTGATTTTTCGACAGGTGGAGAAATAATTTATAATATCAATGAAATGAAGCATATTTTGAAAACTGGGAAAGGCTCATTTAAAGTTAGAGCTACCTATAAAATTATAAATAACAGTATAGAAATAACTCAAATACCTTATACTACAACTATTGAAACTATTATTGATAAAATAGAAGACTTGATTAAATCTGGAAAAATAAAAGAGATTAATGATGTTAGAGATGAAACTGATCTTAGTGGGCTAAAATTGACTATAGACTTAAAGCGAGGAGTAGACCCAGAGCTTTTAATGCAAAAATTATTTATGCGTACTCCATTAGAAGATTCATTTAGTTGCAATTTTAATATTTTAATAGATGGTAAACCTGCTGTAATGGGAGTTTCTAGTATAATTAAAGAATGGTGTGAGTTTAGAAAAAAATGCATTATAAAAAAATGTAACTTTAATATAGACAAAATGCAAAAAAGACATCATCTATTAGAGGGCTTGCAAGAGATCTTTTTAGATATAGATAAAGCTATTGAAATAATTAGAGGTGCAAAGTCAGACAGTGCCGTTATCCCAACTCTTATAAAGGCTTTTACAATCAGTGAATTACAAGCTGAATTTATTGCTGAGATAAAACTTAGAAATCTTAACGAACAATATTTATTGAAAACTAAAACAGAAATAATAACATTAGAAAAAGAAATAAAAAAATTACAGGGAATTGTAGAGAGTGATTTGAAGTTAAAAGCACTTATAATAAAAGATCTGACTAGCATTAAGAAAAAATATAACTGTGATAGAAAAACACAGATAGTTACTAAAGTAAATACAATAGATCTAACAGAGCATCATTTAATTACTGATTACAAACTAAAAATATTTTTGACCAAAGGGCAATATTTTAAAAAAGTTTCTCTGGTATCTTTGCGTAGTAGCGGTGAGCAACGTTTAAAGGAAAATGATGAAATAATTTATGAGATGGAAACTAATAATAAAATAGACATACTATTTTTTAGTAATAAAGCACGTGTATATAAAATGAAACTATATGATATAGAAGACTCCAAGGTTAGTCAGCTAGGGACATATCTTCCTAATATTTTAGGACTTGAAGAAGATGAAAAAATTATTTATACCTATCCAACTGCAGATTATACGGAACATATATTTGTAGGATTTGAAAATGGATATGTAGCCAAAATTCCCTTACAACTATATGTTACTAAAACAAATAGAAAAAAACTTGTCAATGCTTTTTACTCAAAATCAACGTGTGTAGGAATGGTAGTGTTAAAAGAAGACGAAACTCTAGCTGTACAACGTAGTGATGATAAGTGTGCATATATTAAAGCCCAGCGTATAGAACCCGTACAAAAAAGAGATGCCCAAGGTAAAAAAGTATTAGCTATTACTAAAAAAACTTACATGGATAAAATATTTGTTAAAAATGGAGATGATGAAGATGGAAGCATTAATAGCTAGAATAAATGAATTAGCAAGAAAGAAAAAGGCCGAAGGGCTTAGTATAGAAGAAGTGGAAGAACAACAAAGGTTACGACAAGAATATTTAGCAATATTTAGAGGGAATTTTAAACGTCAGTTAGAAAATACTAAAATTCAGACACCAGACGGTAAATTGCATCCATTAAAATATATGCCAGTATCACCAGAGTAGTAAAATAATTCAAGAGTATAAAAAAATGATTAACATTAATTTTTCACTAATTTATATAAGGTGCATATAATAAAAGTAACCAAATTTATAGAGGTGAAATTATGTACAATAGCGTTATAATAGTGAATAGTGAAAGTTTAGGACGTGGCGACGATGGAGTTGGAAGCGGACTTTTAGGCGTTTTACTTAGAAAGATAGTAGCCTCACCTACTAAACCAGATGTAATTGTATTTTATAATTCTGGAGTTAAATTACTTACAAGAGGTTCAAGATTTATAGATATTTTAGGTGCATTAGAACAATATGGTGTAGAATTATTGGCATGTGGTACTTGTGTATATAAAGTATGTGGACAAAATTCATTATTGGTGGGAAGAATAAGTAATATGGACGAAATAGGTCAAATATTGCTAGAATCAAATAAAGTATTGACACTTTAAAAAAATGTGATTAGTGATATTGGATTATTACTAATCACTTTTAGTTTATAGTAATTATTTAGAAAAAATAATTGACATTAAACCGATAAATTAGGTATATTATAATATAAAGTATGCGAGGTTAAGTTAAGAATGATCGAGGAGGAATCCGATGCAAAAAATAGAAAATGAAATAATAGAATGCGTAGATAAAAAACAAATAAATTTTTATGTGCCGTTAAAGAAATATACTTCGTTTAACGTAGGAGGAAACGCAAAAATGGTGGTTTCCCCTGCTAATTATGAAGAATTAAAAAACATACTAAATCTATGCAAAAAGTATTCAGAAAGATATTATATATTAGGAAATGGATCAAATATTTTAGCAAGTGACGCAGGATATGATGGAGTCATAATACTAATAAGTGATAATTTTAGTAACATAAAGGTTGAAGACAACCAAATTAGCGTAGGTGCTGGAACAAAACTTAGTAAGATAGCACAAGTTGCAAAAGACCATGAATTATCAGGATTTGAATTTGCATATGGTATACCAGGAACTATGGGTGGAGCCGTGACAATGAATGCAGGTGCTTATGGTGGAGAGATAAAAGATATACTTGAAAAGATAGTCGTACTAACAAAATCTGCACAGATAAAAGAAATTTTAGCAAAAGACCTAGCCTTAGGATATAGAACCAGTGCAATTATTAAAAAAGAATATATTGTACTAGAAGCTACTATAAATTTAAGTAAATCTAATAAACAAGAAATAAATGATAAAATGCAAGATTATATGCAAAGAAGACGAGATAAGCAACCTCTAAACTATCCAAGTGCTGGTAGTACATTTAAAAGACCAGAAGGACATTTCGCAGGTAAGTTAATAGAAGACAGCAATTTAAAAGGATATAGAGTAGGGGATGCGATGGTTTCTGAAAAACATTGTGGGTTTGTGGTTAATGTAGGAAATGCAACGTCTAAAGATATAATGTCAGTGATAGAACATGTGAAAAAAGAGGTTTATAATAAATTTGGAGTAATGTTAGAAGAAGAAGTAAAAATATTAGTTTAAGGTGATTTTATTATGGAATTAATAATAGTAACAGGAATGTCAGGAGCAGGAAAAAGTACTGCTATTAAATGCTTTGAAGATATTGGATACTACTGTATCGATAACCTACCACCGGGATTACTTAATAATTTTATAGAATTAATTAAAGATAAAACACATCAATATCAAAAAGTAGTTTTGGGAATTGATATAAGAGGTGGAGAATCATTTAGTAAATTTTTTGAAACTTTGGATACTTTGCATGAATTTAATAGTACAATATTATTTTTTGAGTGCAATGATACTGAACTAATAAAGCGTTTTAAGGAAACTAGGCGAAATCATCCTCTTGCTAAAGGAACAAGGATACAAGAGGCTATAGAAAAAGAAAGACAAATACTAGAAAAGATAAAACAACGGGCAGGGTATATAGTGGATACAACTCATATTTTGCCAAAAGACACTAAGGAACTGATAATTGACATATTTGAAGAAAACATTGGTTTTAAAGGCTTAGTAATAACTATAGTGGTATTTGGATTTAAGTATGGAATGCCAATTGATGCAGATTTAGTATTTGATGTAAGATTTATAAAAAATCCATACTATGATAAAGATTTACGCCCATATACAGGACATCATCAATCTGTAAGAGACTTCGTTTTGCAAGAGCAAGATGCGAATAATTTTTTAGATAAGCTAAAAGATATGATTGGATTTTTGGCACCACTTTATATAAAAGAAGGGAAAAACCAATTGGTTATTGGAATAGGCTGCACGGGAGGAAAACATAGGTCAGTTGTTGTGGCGAATGAATTAGAACATTATTTAAAAATAAATAAATATGTTACCCAAGTTGAGTATAGAGATATGGAAAAAGACACAAAAAGGGGCAAATAATTATGAAAATAGTAGCAATAGGAGGAGGAACTGGACTATCAACAATGTTAAAAGGTATTAAAAAATACACATCTAACATAACAGCAATAGTAAATGTATCTGATAATGGGGGACATTCTGGAATAGTAAGATCTGAGATGAATATATCCCCTACAGGAGACATAAGAAATTGCATAGTAGGGCTTGCAAATACTGAGCAGATAATGAAAGATTTATTGCAATATAGATTTAGTGAAGGGTCGTTAAAAGACCACAACTTTGGAAATATCTTATTAGTAGCACTTACAAAGATGACTGGAAGTTTTGAAAATGCTATACAAGTTACTAGTAAAGTTTTGGCAATAACAGGAAAAGTGCTCCCTGTTACTCTAGAAGATGTAGATTTATATGCCACTTTTAGTGATGGTAAAGAGGTCATAGGTGAAGTAGAAATAGTAAAGTATGGAAAAGAAAATGAAGCATTAATAAAAAATATAGTACTAAAGCCTGATAATCCTGAGCCTACTAAAGAAGTATTAGAGGCGATAAGAGATGCAGAAATTATAATTTTAGGACCTGGGAGTTTATATACAAGTATTATTTCAAATTTACTAGTACCAAAAGTGGCAGATGCAATAGTAAAAAGTAGTGCAAAAAAAATGTATGTTTCAAATATTATGAGTCAACCAGGTGAAACAACAAATTTTACTATAGAAGATCATATTAGAGAGATCGAAAACTATTTAGGAAAAAATGTAATAGATATAGCGATAATTTGTAATACTAAAATAAAGAAAAAGTATATAGAAAAATATGCTGAAGAAGGAGCACATGTACTAAAACTAAATAAGCGGGATGAAATTTGGAAAAGGATACAAAAAGTAGAGGTAGATATAGCTAAAATCGACGATAAAAATTCACATATTAGGCACAATGAATTAAAGCTTGCTAACTGTATATTTGAAAACGGAGGATAAAATGTCATTTTCATCCAAAATAAAACGTGAATTAATTGAAAATAATAATGATATATTGTACGAATTATTAGGATATATGTTATTATCTAGCACTGTTAAAGAAGATATGATATATATTTATATAGAAAAAAAAGAAATATATATTAAATATTTGGATACCTTAGATAAAATATTGCCTAATTCTGTACGAGCCGAGCACCCACACAATAGTAAGCGAAAAATATTTACAATAATTATTGAGCATGCTACAATATTTTTTAATAACTTATTGCAAACTGATAAACAAAGTTTAATGTTAAAAAAAGAAATTTTATTTAGCTTAAATTTGACTAGAGCATATGTTAGAGGACTATTTTTAGGAGGTGGTTCGCTTAGTGATCCCAAAAAAGCATATCATTTAGAATTTGTGGTATCTACAAAAGAAATAGCCGAATATACACAAGATATTTTAGCTAGGATAGAAATCAATACTAAGGTAATAATACGGCGACACAAGTATGTGGTATACTTAAAGGAGAGTTCGCAAATTGTGGATCTACTTAATATAATGGGTGCACATGTGGCACTGATGGAATTTGAAAATATCAGAATTGTAAAAGAAGTAAGAAATAACGTAAATAGAAAAGTTAACTGTGAATTAGCTAATTTAACAAAGACTGTTTCGGCAGCAGTTAGCCAAGTTGACGATATAATATACTTAGATAGAAGTATAGGACTAGATTCACTTCCAAGAAATTTAGAAGAAATTGCTAGAATAAGACTGCTATATAAAGATGCTACTCTTAATGAAATCGGACAAAAATTAACTCCAGTAGTTTCTAAATCGGCAGTATGTCACAGATTTAAAAAAATAAGTAATATAGCAGAAAAGCTACGGTTAAAACAAGGAGGATTTAAAGATGATTAATAGTATTGTAACACTTAAATTTAAGAATGGGTTAGAAGCTAGACCCACCGCACTTTTTGTACAATTAGCTAGCAAATTTGAGAGTGAAATATTTATTAAACTAGTAGATAAAAAAATCAACGCCAAGAGTATAATGGGAATGATGAGTTTAGGAACTATAAAAGGGGAAACAGTAGAATTAATTGTGAATGGAATAGATGAATTGGATGCAACTGATGCTATATGCGAGTTTTTATCAAAAGAAGAAGCTGTACTAATTAATGGTTAAAAATAAAGGCAAGAGTTTCTTGCCTTTAACTAAAGGAGGAAAGAAATGAGATTATTAATTTTCGTTTTTACTTTATTTTTAAGTACTAATATTTTCGCAAACACACTAGATGTAATTAGGGTTGGTGTGGTATCAGTATATAAGGACGCTACAAATATTACTATTAGAAGTGATGAAAATATAAAAATAGGGTATTTGCAAGACAACAACTTTATAGAATTAGCTAGACTAGATGACAATTTGATAAATATAAGCTTAGTGCAACAACAATACTATACTGATAATAACAGTTATGCAACATATAATGCAGCTTTAAATGCAGCTAATTTAACTAATGGAAAAGTAGCTTATATATCACCTGATAATTTTTTAGTATATTACACAGAAATAAACAGTTCGGCAGTATATCCACTAGATACTTATATAGAAATTTCAGATAGCCAAAATAAAGTAATTTTAATAGCAAATTATAATCAAATTCCGCTTGTATTTGAAGGAACAGATAATGACTACGCTTTTCCTGTGATGAGTGCAGGAGAAAATAAGTATAGAGGTGTTTTGGAAGTAGTACAAAATGATAATGGATTAACGCTAGTAAATACAGTAGGTATAGAAGAATATTTATTTGGAGTTGTGCCATATGAAGTAAGTGCATATTGGCCAACGGAGGCTTTGAAGGCACAGGCTGTAGTAGCTAGAAGTGTGGCTAATTTTCAATCAAGCAGGTATTTGGCTTATGGTTACAATATTGTTGATACTACTTATGCACAAGTATATAAAGGTGTTGTAGGCGAGGATATAAGAACAACTACGGCTGTGTTAGAAACGATAGGAGAAGTTGTTATATATAATGATAAAATTGCTGAAACACTTTATTTTGCGGCAAGCGGGGGATATACGGCAAATGCAGAAGACGTTTGGGGCAATGCAGTACCTTATCTAGTGGCAGTACCTGATATATATGAAACTTCTCCTACGGTTGGTGAGTGGCAGCAAGATATATCATTTCAGGAATTAGAGAGTGTATTAGAAGAATTTAACATAGGAAACCTTAAGCAAGTTAAAATAGTACAAATAAGTGATAATGGTAGAGTGACAGAGCTACAGTTTGTAGGAGATAGCGGGCAACATTCAGTTTATAATGAGGCAACACGTACTTTTTTTAGCAGATTAGAAAGTGGTTCTTTAAAAAGTCAGCTGTATACTTTTGGAGAAAGTAGTCAACAATTTACATATGATAATACGATAGATGTACAATCTAGTAGTGATAAAGAGGAAATGCCTATGCAACAAATATTTATCTTAGGAATTGTAGATAAAGATTTAAGTGTTATAGAAGGCGATGAACAAAAAAATATTATAGAGTCAACTGATGCAGAAGATGCGGAACAATTGACTATATAATATTTT
>MDSQ01000398.1_pt1 | contig 10780 bp, 7 predicted proteins | sample 1008251 | NCBI WGS metagenome assembly MDSQ01 (sample SAMN05526597, study PRJNA338239) | gut metagenome | isolation source: Hindgut content | host: Naso unicornis | place: Saudi Arabia: Red Sea | collected 2016-05
TTTTAAAGTCCACTTTTAGCCGAACTAATGCAAATCGACTTTTATTAATGTCAAGTGAAAGTACTGAATGTTGCATGCCACTTATGGTCAACTGTGTCTCTATTCAGACTGAGTGTCTTGCTGCTATTCAGACTGAGTGTCTTGCTGCTATATAGGAACTGTGGGTTTTTTTTACCTGTTTGTGTGTCCATTGTTGCATAATCTAAGTTCCTCTATTTTTGTAATCTACACTCCTGTTGGGCCCACCATACAAAGCTTCCCTGTCCCTGTTTAAAGTAAAAGAGTTGAAAAAACATGGTGGTACCGTATAAAATGTTTAACAATTCACTTTTGACTCCCTGGAGAAACACTCCAGCGTCTTTTACTTGGAACAAGTAGCGGTGAGTCTGATTACTTTGGCCTTCGGACTTTGTTTGAGAGGCCTTGACTGGTCAGTGGGTGTTTTGTTTTGCAGGGTGGAGGCCTGCTCCCTTTTTTAAGAATGACTTACATAACTGCTGGTCAGAGCAAAACGGTAGTGAGACATCCTCTGCAGAGTAATGTGTCGGCATGGGTGGAGTGTGGAACTGACGTCCATAAGTATAGTTCAGGTACTTTCCTGTGTAAAGAGCAGTGCCCCAGCGTCTGTCACTCATGTTTCAGATCCATCATAGACTGAATGGTGTGAACACAGCTTTGAAACAAGGAAGCAGTAAAAATGTCAACCTCTCTCTGTGTCAAAGACAAATAGCCTAGCTTGTGGTTTTCTGTGACAAAAATAACAGCACTGTGACCTTATGGACAGTACCTTTTGTGGTAGACTTCTTTTACAATTTCACAAAGAACAAGAACATAGAAAAGTAGTGTACATTATAGACAGACAGGATAGAGAGAAAGCAGAGTTATTTTAGGCTTAACATTTCTCTCCATTTGGGCACCAAATTAAGGAAATTTTCATTTGCATTGTGCAGGGGGGTGGTTTAGTTGCTGTATATCCCTCAGGCAAAGAGGTTCACATGCCAAAAACAATGGTGCAAACCACATAAATTACAGTAGACCAATAGTTGTTTTCTTTACGCATAACAAGATTAAATTTTTTTTAATACATACAAAAAAACTACAAGGGCAACTCAGTTAAATGCAGTTTTGTATTAGGTATGGCAAGGTGCTTTATTGGAATTGCACAGCTATTGAGAATAAATGAAGAATAAAGCTACAAGTGTCCATTATGTACAAAAAGAACAATATTTAGGCAGCTGTGTTGCTAATATGTTAAAATTATCACCTTGTACAGTATATAATGCTAACATGTTGGCAGACAGGTGCAAATTGATACATCCAGCAGACATTAGCATGTACTAGCAACACATGTAAGTCCAATGTTCACTCTCCTTTCATCTCAGTTTTTTGTTTCTAGAAAATACAAGGATATCTCTGGCTCTTTAGCCTGTAAACGATTAGCCCTTTACCAGCTAGTGGCTAACTTAGCTTGTTGCTGTTAACTGCTGAACAGGCAGTATTTGTCTGTTTAAGTTGTGTTGTTGCTGTTGTTGTTATTGTTTGTTTGTTTGTGTGTTTGTTTTCATTTGCTTAAAAAAAACAGCTGGCTGCTGTGTCACAAAAAATGCTGATGGCGGTGTCAAGAGGGAACTAAGAGTAAAGTTCTAGGCTGAAAACACAAAACAATCAACTAAACTCAAAAAAGCTTTGGAGAACCGCAAAACTGGGTTCTGGCATGTTTTTAACAGAAAAATATCTCTTACACGTGCACAGTATTTATGTATGTATGCAGCTTTAAATAGCGAGGAGAACCATATCTTGTTTAAATTGTATCTACTGTATGAGCCTCTGGACCTGGTACAAAAGGCACATCACAAAAACACATTTAAAACCCCAAGACTTTTTTTATTTCTACAGTCAGACAGAAATATCTTGAATGAAGAACATAAACCTTGGTATTTATAGTGTAGCTTTCTGTCTGCTGTCTACATGCCAAAGACAGCAGTTTTCTCAGTTCGGTTTTTTAGACTACATGCTATATATGTTCATATGATGTATTCACTCAAATTTCAACATCACTTTTTCTTTACTGTTATTTACATAAAATTGACAACCCTGTCTATGTCCCAACACCTCAGCCTGCAAAAAGGACTGTCTCAAGCAAAGGCCAAGCAAATGGTTAGTTTGTGAGTCTTTTAAGGAGTGGTAATGTCACATGACGGCCCGAGCCAAAGGGACAATAGGAAAACATCAAGTGGATTAAAACACACAGACATGATTTCATAGAGAGGATAAAGCAGAACCAGTTGGTACACGTTCCTCGAAGCATCTGAAATGCTTACGACACTTAATGAGAGAATGTGAAGAATGTTGTATCCCAGAGGAGGTTTAGCACTGAGGTGCATCTCGTCTGAGATCAATGTCATTAAGAACATCTTGTCCCAAATCTTGAAATGCCTACACAAGGAAATCTCCCCACAGAAAGGAAACTCCCTGCTTTTGTTTTGCTCTGGCCAGCCCACGCAGCAGCAAAACAATGGATATTTTTAGCCCTTTGTTAGATTTAACCTACTCTCCAGCACTCCGGCACTGTTCAATTGAAATTGCTATTTACATTTTGGAGGCTTTTTTGGCAAGCAGAAGCCCGTCTCTCACTCGCCGCTTTGATAGAGCACTTGTGGCTGAAGTCCTTGCATCTTTCTCTATGTCATAGTCAGCACGGTGTGGTGAGGTGCATTCAAAGCCCACAATACAAAATACAAGCTCATAGCTAAGTGCTTGTTATGTCTGTGCCTCATACTCCGTGCTTTATATTTACACAAAGATTTTGGCTCTTTTATCTTCCCTTTAAATTTCCTCAACACAAAGGATCCCACGCCTTCTGGAGTCGCTACCAGATGAGCCTGTTTGTCTGTCTGTGGGGAAACAGTTCATGACACACAGAGGGAAATATAAGAGGAAGAACAGAGGGAGGCAATCAACCGACTCATTGTCCCAAGTTGAGGATTCAGCGGGACAAAATATATGGAGACACGCAGTGAGAGAGGAATTCCCCCAGCAAGTTCAAACGTTTGCAGATGTGCGTCTGGCCGTGTGCTACTGCACGCATCTGGGCCCGAAAGCTTTCCCGCATGCCTCCTTGTCCATCCTCTGAGCCATGTCTCGTCCTCAGAACGCTGCCCTGCGTTCTACCCTGGAAAAGCAATTAGGTAGAACACATGGCCGGTAAGCTACTACCCACCAGGCAGCCAGTTCACCAGCTGTGGCGGATTCACAGCAGAGTGTGTATCACAGGAGGCCTGAAAAGACCATTATCTTGGCGGCTGGAAGGAGAGATTTGGCGGAGGGAAAGTTTGGGGGATTTCAGAAGGGAGAGATGCAGCCTTTAACAGTGCTACTGGAGGTCAGCAGTAGTCCGCCACCTCTGCAATACTGCACTTTTAACACACAGTTCTGCACGGTTTGCACATAGTTTATGCTTCTTTTTCATTTCTTGAAACCACTTCTCCAAATAAAGCAGCTTTCCACCATATATGTGCAGGGTTATTTTAAAAATGCACAAAGCCCTTTTGCAAAACTGAATCCAGATTATGCTAAAAGATGTTTAAAAAAGAGGCGTGAATCAGTAAGCATGCAAGTCTGAGTGGTTTGTGGGCAATTTTTGGAAGACAGCATGTCCTCTGGAACAGGCAACACTCCCAGCCACTAATAGTGATTCATAATCTGAAATAGCTCTCACACACAAACAACAGGCATTTTTGCCACCGCTCACCTTGCACACAACTTGTTATTTGTCTCCTCCAAAGGAGACATGCACCTGAGTCAGTCAGACTTGTTTACACTCATTTAAGGACAACAGACGCTCCACCTAGGTCACATGCACACCCGCTGTGCGCATGTGCAAACACACACTAGTGGGAAATTCCCAGCAAAAATTCCACTCTAGCAGTCCTCTGTGAGCACATTCCTGTGTTTTTCATAACATCTTGCTGCTGAAATGAAAGTCGAATTTACAGTTGTGGGGCAGTTTTGAAGATCTAGTGTACCCTCAAGCTAGCAATAAATCTTCCTCGACTAAGGATATTGCATGTAAGCTTATATCCCTGCTAGATTTCCTGCATGCAGTTCGCTTTGGGAATGTGGGGGAGCATGAAAGAACAGGCAGGGCAGACAGGAGGAGGAAGACACCAAAGGCTTTAAGTATAAAAAGGCACTTTTAGGTGCAAAAATGCTAAATATAGTAAGATAATGCTCATTGATTAATTGGGTTCCAGCTCTAAATGAAGTCAGAATGTGAAATAGCATCATGACTAACCATTAATCATATCAGTTGCTTGATTTAAGGTTGTCTCATTCCAAATTCCCCCAGCACTCCCTAAATGTAGTTATTTATTTCCAATCATGTTTGACTATCTAGCATTCCAAAAAAAGATCGATGAGAGCATGTTTTCCATTTGTGGACAACGTGGACATTCAATTAATGAATACATAAGTGTTCGAAAGAGGGGATTTTCATAGGCGTACAGTGGTGTGCAGAAAATGAGTCATACTTTTTTTGGTGACTTGGATCAGTCTCACTCCACAGTGCGGCACAAGCGTGTCTATCAAGCCATGGTCTTCATCCAGAAATGCCCAATATTTAGTAGTACAACAGTTTTATTGTTCTTGTTGGTCTTTCACATATTGGTTTGATGTATCTCTTTCATCAGCATGTATGTAATGGTCCAAAGCACAGTTGGTTTGGCCGCAGCTGAATGGTACAGATGGCGTTCCTGCAGTGTAGCAGGGTGTTTCCTCTCTTCTTAAGCCATCAGGAGATTACTGACTGCAGTCTGTTATTACAGAGGCCACCAAGAACTACTCCTCCAGAATTACTCCACAGATGGGTTTTCCAGGTTTTCTTCTTATACCTGAAAAAAGTATCTGTAATTCCCAGCTGTAGGATAGTAATCAAATTTGGCTACGATGACTAGACGTCCTGGTTTACCCGGTACTGTCCTGGTTTCAGTCTGGGTGTCCTGACAAGAAAACACAAAATTTTTCAAGTTTTTAGCATTGCTTCCCAAATTTTCCCTGTTTTTTACCCCAATAAAATAATAACATTACAGCTGTTTTCAACCCTTACGTTGCTTTATGTGCATTCGGCAAACGTTTCCTCTCCCTGTGACCGATGTTACAATGGTAGTTACCGACAGGCGCCAAAATGAAACACACTGTTACCTTGAAAAAATTCTGGATTTTTCTGAGTTTGAACATTGTTGAAAACATGAGGGATAAAGTAAGTACAAAACCCATTAAAATACCAGATGCCATTAAAAAGATCCTTATGTGCACTAATGGAGTGCTGCACAGTAATATGCCTGTGGTAGGTGCAAGCAGTAAGTAATTACAAAATACATCATTTGATCATCATCAGCACCTCAGTTACAGGCGTTTTTGTGACTGCTGGCACGTGCACATTTGTGATTTTTACCATAGATTCATCTCCTATCAACATGGAAGATCCTTGACATAAAGTTTGGGTCATCTGAGGCCCGTAGGAGATCCATGCAAACTGCAACACAGTGCTCCGTCTGCTTAGTAGTCAGTAAAATCATGCGCACACATACCAGTGGTCACAAAAGCACATGTAACTCAGGTGCTGACAATGAATAACTGAAATACTCACCAGCATATGAAATTATTAACTTTTTTTTAATTTTTTTTTTCTAAGAACAACAGTACAAGCAAGAATAAAAGGAATAAAAGTCTAGTCAAAATGCTCAGTTAGTTTTATATCGCATACAACAATTAATCAGAACGTGACACTGTAGCAAATAACAGACAAGCAGTAGAGAGTAGGAGGTGCCACTGTAGTGACTTTAAATTTTTACAGATACCTGCAAAATGTTTTTGCAATGATTTTATTCTTTGTTTTCTAATATATCTCCTTAGTTTCATTGTGCATTGCATTGTGGGAGAAAAGTATCTAACAAATGACTCAAAATCTCCCCTTTTTAGTATGTGCTCTTATTCAGTGTAAATATAATACAGACTAACGACTGTCTCTACATTTACAGCTGTCAGAGGAAGGCAGAGGTGTGGCCTCTATAGCTAACATGCTGACTATAACCCGGATCCACAACGGCGTCTCTGCAGCAGCTGCAATGAGAAGGCAGGATACTACTCGTGCCACTGCGCTGCGTTTTCTAAAAATATGCTATAAATAGGCTGATTAATAATGTGTGTGTGCATGTGTTCACAGGGTGGTCCAGTTAGCTCGTGACTATGCCACCCGCCGCACTGCCTTCGGAAAGCTCCTTAAAGACCACCCACTGCACATGCAGACTCTGGCTAGGATGGAGGTGAGCTGGCAGGGGCTGAACAAACTACACAAACTCTTTGCAGTGTTTCCCATCATGCCTCATCCTCGCTTGCTGCTGATGTGGACAGGTGGAGACTCGTGGAGCGTTCCTGCTGTTGATGGATGTGTGCCGTCTGCTGGGACGAGAGGAAAGCGGCATGGCGACCCAGCTTGATACGAACCTGCTTCGTCTTCTCACTCCTGTGGTCAAACTGTATACTGGGAAGCAGGTGAGGTCTTGTACAGATGAAATACTCTCCTCTTGCTGTTTTGGTGCAACCTTTAAGATCCTTGTTTTGTTTTGTCGCAGGCGATGGCTGTGGTGTCGGAGGGTTTGGAAAGCTTCGGTGGACAGGGCTACAGCGAGGATACCGGGTTGCCTGCGATACTTCGCGATGCACAGGTGAGGTCAACACATAAAAATCAACAGTATTGTATGTTTTTTGTGCAATTTTGAAGCTTACCTTGTCCTCCTCTGCTAGGTATTGAGCATATGGGAAGGAACCACAAACATCTTGTCTCTGGATGTGCTGCGTTGTGTGGCTCGTAGCTCAGGAATGGTTCTTCATGCTTACTTCACACATACAAAGGTACGGGGTCAGGAAATGATCCCATCACACAAGTTCAGTAGCTAATCAATAACAGAGGTGAACAGGGATGTGATTTGCACCTGTTTTCTTCTCCTTGTAGTCACTTCTAGCAGCTGCCTCAGATGTTCCCGCATTGGCCCCAGCAGTGAAAGCTGTGGACGGAGGTCTTTCTGAACTCGAGGATTTTGTCCAGGCAGCAGCAGCCAGAGCACCCGGCTACCTTGAGCTAGCAGCCAGAGATCTGGCGTACAGCCTGGCTCGCATTTACACAGGTAGATACAACAATCACCCATACACTCCTCTTCAACACAAAACGCTAAATCAGTACAATAAAACCAGGAATGCTGGGGGTTTTTTTAAATTCCACTCACATTCTACCTCGTCAAAACTTGATCTGCATTACCCACAGTGCAACTTGACCACAAACTACTGGGTCAGCGATTTGGATGTTTTGCTAGTAGCGGCTAATGTAGCCTGGAGTTGCTAGCCTTCAGCAGAGTGAAGGTGCAGGCCACAGAGGTCTGTCACACGCACCTCTTTTTAGCTCCTCATCCCAAGAATTTTTTCATGTTCTCACCTGTTAACACCTACGCAATACTAATGCCAAAGCCCTGTGAACAGACCTTGATGTGTAAAATTGTTGGAGTTCCCCTTTAACTATGTGCATGTTTACAGGTGCCCTTCTCATTGATCACGCATGTTGGAAAGGAGCCTCTCCGTCCGACACTTACGCAGCTCTCAGGTAAGAAAAAAACAACATCTTTGCTTTTGTCAGGGTTAAAAAATATTGTGCAAATTTTTGCATTAATTCATCATATGTTTCTATTTTCTTATCAGGTGGTGTGAGCAGGACTTGTGTCCTGTGGCGACTAAACGTGCGAGTGGTTGCTACGATCCCAGGACGCCTCCACTTGATGCTGCGCTGGTGTTTGACCAGCCGGTCCAAGACTGAATGTTAATCTGTAACGGATGAAACTGTCACTTGATCTGCCTTTGCTTTAAATCTGTAGCAGCTCTTAAGACTGTTTCCTTCTTTTTTTTGGTTTTGTAGATGACTGAAATCATGTTTTGTGAAAAAATAAAAAAATAAATGAAATCCACTTCTGTAAAGCACAACAAAGAAACTTAAAATTGAGTTTCTAAAAGTCGTAGGTCTGTTTGGAGCATTTCTGTGATTTTGTATCCCTGAAATTCACTTATTTCAGGTCAGATATCCAGTTTTTTGTCCAGAATTAATATGAAACTGAAGATTATAGTTATTACACTTCAGAGGCAAAGATCAACAAACCACCAGAGCAAAAAATGCTGCCTTCATGATAGTTAGAAGATTTGATGTTTGACCTCCAAAATTATAAAACGTGAGCTCTGCATGTTTGCACAATTTACACATTATTTAGTTATTTTGAAATGTTTCAGAATTAATATTTTTGTACGTTTACTGTATCATTTTGTTTTGTTGTGTCAAATTGTATCTGATATGTAGTGAGGGCAAAGCAAGCTAACAGTGCTTAGAACTGTTAATGAATTAATGAACAAATAAAGAATAAAAAAGGTATAAAACAGATTTCTTTTCCACTTCTCTGTGGATTTATTTCGCTGTATTCTAATATCTGTTTAGAGATTTTTGTTTTTCTTTTAACTTTTAAATTCTGATTTTACGAGGAGTCCGTGAAGGGGACACATCTTGTTGGACAAACAGTAGGCGGAGTCTAAGGAGAGACAGTGAACACGATGTACGGCTCTTCGGAAACAAATCATAGATTTTGAAGTGAAGCCACAGCTACTGCAAGAACGTGAATGTTTGGATTTCGATTTCGTTGCTTTTCGGGAGTTAATGTAAACCGAAAAGTCCGGATCGCCGGCTTGAAACAACCGAACACAGTCCTGATATTAACCCGCCAGGATGGACACGGCTCCAGGATGAAGTGAATCATGTCTGTTGCCTTTTATTTGTTACTTTTGCTGGTGTTTTCGTGTCACCAGCTGATCACCTCGGACTCCGATGTCCCCAGGAACCAGTCAGGTGTCGGACTAGCCGAGTGGTCTTCAAACACCACACGAGCCATGGTGTTACCACAGAGCAACGATGAGGTCGGTGCAATATGATTTTGGATCTGATTGCTGACAAAACCAACATGTTAACCGCCCTTCGTGTAAAATGAGGCTGTTAGGTACATCTGTGTGTTTGCTTCCTTGCGATTCATTGGTTTGTTTGTGCGCAGTCTGACAGCGTTCAGGTTGTCAGCAGGTTTTTCCAGATGTCACATGACAAGTGGGAGACGTCAGGCATGGATGAAGTTTGACTGTTTTGATTAGGATGTGACCTGCAGCGTCAAATTAGACCAGATCTGTTACATGTTTCATACATGCAAAAAAATATTTTCATCATTTATTAAACCTTATCATGAATCTTTTAGGTGTAAAATATAAATAAAGTAGCTTCTAAGTACATTTAACATAAATAAAGTGGCCACATGGAGCATGTAAAGCATTCAAACACAATCTCTGCAACAATACAAAAAAAACAAAACATAAAAAAAAACGTTTACCATACTTTATGTGGGCGGAATAGCTGAAACAACCATTCCAGTGTGATTATTATATCCATATTTATTCTAAATATTTTTTAAATCAACATGATTCTTTGGTACAAACTCCCAAGTCACATCATCATTGTTTAAAGTGAAAATTAAATTCAAAAATGACCATATCCACTGAATCCACTGTCAGTCAATTGCGCAATAATATGGTTGATAATGATGAAAGTGAGAAATGTTTATAATTTGAGTTTGTCACTTGCTCAACATTAATTCTTGTATATATGGAGTCATTATTAGACTGATATTTTTCTTTCTTTCTTTCTTTCTTGTGTGTGTGTGTGTGTGTGTGTGTCTTCAGTGTGACATTGTGATGAGACTCAATGTTACAGAGCGCTGTGCATTTGTAAAGAACACGGCAGACTGCAGCTCTGAAGACGGCTTCATCAACTACCTTCGCCTGGCCTTCTGCCTACTTCCCCCGAACCTCACACCGCTCACCATCACTCTCTGTGTAAGACCTGTGTGTGTGTGTGTGTGTGTGTGTGTGACTCTATATGAAACTCTGCACCTCAGCACCAGCCAATCTTTTAAGGAAGTTGATTTTGCTGTGGGAGAAGAACTGCACGTTCTCAAACCTCTGATTTACTGGGCTCACTCATTCCACTCTTTGCTAAATAATGGATTTTTGTAAGAATGTGTGAACGTCTTGAAATCCCCATTTTGCAACATAACGAATCAGACGGTCACACTGAAAGAAGCTTTCATCTGTCTGAGGAGAAGCTAAATGGAGTGTGTTACAGATTGGGAACAACGCGATCAGTGTCGTGGAACAAGACCACGTTTATCAGGGTCCACTTTGCTGTTAGTGTTGTGTTTGTGCACCACTTCTGACTTTTCTGTGTGTGTCAGCAACAGTGTACCAGACCGTGACCCTCTCCTGCTTCTCTTCAGGTTATATGGCTGCTGGTCTTGTTTGTCATTCTCGGCCTGGCAGCGTCGAAGTTGTAAGTTTCTCTCATGTGTCAATACGTGTGTTACACAAGTTCCCCTCAATGCGTCAGGGCAGCAAAAATCGTTCATTTTTGCTGATAAGTTGTAGCTACGGGAACTATAACCTGTTCCCATATTGCAGGTCGACATGAGGAGACTGCACACACATTCATGCTCTCAGTCGTATTTGTCACATGACTTTAGTTTTTCATCATTATTGAGATTTCTTTAGAGGAAATGAAGTTTGTTCTGCTTTCTACACCACAAACCCTCACTTCACCTTCCAAACACTAGTGCTCTTCTTAGCTAAATGTTTAAAAAAAAAAATTGTTGCATGT
>MDSQ01000399.1_pt1 | contig 10780 bp, 11 predicted proteins | sample 1008251 | NCBI WGS metagenome assembly MDSQ01 (sample SAMN05526597, study PRJNA338239) | gut metagenome | isolation source: Hindgut content | host: Naso unicornis | place: Saudi Arabia: Red Sea | collected 2016-05
CTTAAAATATTAAAATATCGATGGGTTGAAATGTTTTCATTAATGCTAGAATATGTTGTACATTTGCTAGGCTAGGATCACGTATAATAATTGAAAGCGATGCATTCAAATAAGTAAGTTATTTAATGGTTTTGTAAATGTTCATTCAACAGATATTGAACCAAAGTCAACCAGCTCCACTCCTGGCAAAGCCACAGCTGAGAAGCCCCTCTGGACACGCAGCGACAACACCTTCAAATTTAATTTCCTCTCTGACAACTCTCCAGCACTTCAGGTGGACACAGCTGCGACATCAGACAGGACCGAACCAGCACAAAGCCACATTTCCTTTACAGGCCAGGGCTCTGCTTTTGCCTTCAACTTTCAAATTCCTCCAGTTACACCGGTGGAAGACATGGAGACGACAGAAACCCCAGATGCCTCTTCTTCTCCAGGCAGCCAAAAAGGTGCCCAAGAGGAAATGCTTTCTCTGCCGCAGGAGGTGAACTCTCCGCCTGAGCTGTCAGTGCAGTCAAAAGCTAAGAAGAAGAAGAAGAAATCTGCAAAGAAAAACCCCCCAGAAAGCAATGAGCCAAAGCAGAAGCCAAGTTCAGCTGAGGAGAGTCAGAGAGGAGAGGACACAGAGCTGGTTAGTGTTAAACGATTTCCTCCAAAGCAATCATAGTGGGTTCCAGTTTGTTAGCTGATTTGATGTCTGAATGTCTTTCAGAGTGCAGAAGAGCAGCTGAACAGACAGCTGGACTGGTGTATCGAGCAGCTGGAGTTGGGAATGAGGTCCCAGAAGGCTACACCGAAACAGAGTATGATGTTCACCTCAGACATCTGTTTACACTAGGCACTAAAAGGATTCTTGGCTCATCTGAGCAGAAGTTTAGTGCTATAAATACAGGCTTGAATAAATCTGGAAAGTGATAACTTACACTACACTCTGAGGTCCCCATGTGAAGCCTAGTGTGAAAAAAACTGAATGTTTTCTCTTCACAGAGGAGGAAGCCTCTCGTGCCCTTAAGACTCTACAAAGCTCCAAAGCTCCTCTGGCTAAGAAGAGGCAAGTGATGAGAGCCATGACCGGAGATTACAGGAAAAAAATGGAAGAGGAGAAGAACAAGCAGTACAAACTCATTCAGAGTGGTGAGTGCATCGTAGCTCTAGAGGGATTTTAACAGTTAAAGTGGCTTAAGTGTAAAACAGTCTGTCTAATGAAGGAGCCTTTCAGTGTGGTCAAAGTGCTGCTAATTGACAGATTTTTCCCATCCGAACAGAAATTGCATCAGCTCGGGTCAAAGTTGTGTCATGTTCTCCAAAGAAGAGTGTTTTCCACCGAAGAGCTGAAGTCAAAACCCAGACAGCAGCTGCAGACGAGAACCTGGAACAACCCGAAGCCCAGGACACAGTCCAGAAATCACAGACTCAGGAGGAGACGTCAGCTTTTGTCTTTACTCCATCAAAGGAGGAGTTTCACTTTAATTTTTTCTGATATGTAACCTGGAGACAGGTTACACCAATCACCATGCATAATGTCGGACAGTGGCTGGACTGTCTGGTCTGAGCTTTTTGCTGGATGTCTTCTGTGATAGCAACAACAAAACGCATATTAAAAACAAGGGGTTGCAATGATAACAGGAGAAAAATGACAGTCACAGTTTAAATAACCAAAATATTTGATTGTTGACTGCTTGTACCGTATTCCTAAATAAAGCATTTTGTATTTTTATATGCCTTTTTTTAATATGATGTAAAATGTATTATGTAAAATTATAGCAAACTATTCACAAGTTAAGTGTAACTTGTGATCTTTTAACCAAATACTTGTATAGAAGTTTTTCGGTGGGGGTCAAAGAGGTTATAAAAGGTTTTGTGGTAATTGTTTCTGCTAATTCAGACCTATGTTACATTTATTATACTTTTACACTTGTCAAAACTTTACGAGTGTAGTTAGTGGCAATCTAAATAGTTTAATATCTATTGTTAACATCAGTCCATTTGTTAGTTGAGGAAAGAACACATGTTCTGTTAATTGTCGCTTCTTTTAACATTATAAGTGGTTGCCAGGTTTTGGGAGATTTTTTTTGGCTTATGACCCCTTCAAAATTAAACTAATTCTTTTAAAGGCTACATGTAGATAGAAAATGTGAGCAATTATTACATCTGACAAGTAGATTTTAAAAAGTTAAAAGTGTAACAAATTTATTTTTTCCTTTCTTATTCCCGATTTTCTGACACTTAAAAGTGTCCAAAAGCGCCAGATTTGTAACCTTAAACATTTTTTAAAAATAAAGTTTAACACAATACTGGCCAGACATTGTTGTAGCTGATATATTTTTTAGTGTTTTTGCTGTTAACATGTAAGCAGACAGGAAAGGGCGGACCATTGTTCAACACGAGCCCAATTGAGTGTGACACAGAAAAGTTCGAGCCGCTGAGAAAACAAACAGACAACCTGTTGACTGTAAGTTTTTAACGCTTAACATTTAGCTACATTGCCAAATATTAGCTCAGGTTTTCATTTGACAATTCGAAGAATTAATTCTAGTAAGAGTTTATTAGGAGCGGACTACGGTGGGGAAAAGTTCATAGTGGGCTGACGTTATCTGGGAGAGCTAACGGCGTGCTAAGTTAACGCTAGCTAAAAGAGCAAAGCTAGTATAAATGCAAACTCGCTTTACATTGATTAAATGTCACGAGGTAGTGCTATTTGGAGTTATTTGTGTTTACAATAAGCTAAACATTACAATATTTAATAGCTGTCGCTGTCTTTTGTTATGTCAACATGACCTTCGAGTGTCAATCCAGGGCTCTATAGTTTTAAACATGACATCTTTAACATTTGTACTCAGTCTGTGGGCCACCTGTTTTTCTTATTAGGTGTGTGGAAGGGCGAGAAGAGGGGTAGAAAATGTCCGAACTCAGTGATGAAGCCAGTGAATCAGAGCAGCTGGGTGCCAGCCTCTCCCTGTGGCTTGGTGACTCCCTGGTGCGACCTGAAGAGCTGGACGTCCCCCTGGACCTCCACACCGCCTGCTCCATCGGCCAGTATGACGTGGTGGCAGAGTGCATTAAAAAGTGGGTGCCTGCATAAAAATAATAGTCTACCATATGTGTTCCTTTCAGTGATAGACTTTGTGCCACATTTCTGCCTCAGCATCTGTAATGATAATGCTTCTCTTTTCAGAGGTGAGGTGGACCTGAATGGCAAGAACATTGGAGGATGGACCCCACTGATGTATGCGTCTTACATCGGACATGACAACATTGCAAATCTCCTACTGGAGGCTGGTGTGAATGTAAATGCTTCAACTGCCAAAGGGTTAACCCCCTTGATGTTGGCAGCGAGCTGTGGAAATGAAAGTATCGCTTACTTTCTGCTGCAGGTACAAAAAGGCTCTGTCAGAGAGTAAAAGTTAATTGGGTGCTATGTTGGTGTGTTTAGAAATGTGGCGAGAGCATCAGCCATCTTCTTTCAAAAGGCTGGATGAAGACTGGTTTTGTTATTTTCCTGATAGGGTGCACCTTCTTACTTAGAGTATGTAGAGATTTTGTTTTCCTTCCCCTAAAAGCAAGGTGCTGAGTTGGAGCTGAAGGACTCTCGGGGTTGGACTGCCCTGTTTCACTGCACGAGCACAGGCCACCAGCAGATGGTCAAGTTCCTGCTGGATAACAACGCAGATGCCAATATCAAGTGAGTATCCTCATTCCGCCCTAAACTACTGCAACACTCAGATCAGTCAGAGGTTTTCATTACTTTTCCTTTCATCCTCAGGGAGCCAGGGTCTGGTTTTACCCCCCTCATGGAGGCTGCTGCTTCTGGTCATGAAATCATTGTTCAGAACCTGCTTGACCATGTGAGTAGCTTACCTCCACAAATATGCTCTCTTTCCCTCAAAGACAGAGCTACGGCAGCAGAAAATTTGCACGCTACTGAGAGTGCATGATGTTAGACAAAGGGCTTGGTTGGCGTAAGGAAATGCCTCATGATCTTAACATCTGTTTTGTTTTAATCAATCACAGAAAGTTAAAATCGACGAACGCAATGCTAAAGGAGAGACTGCCCGTGCTCTTGCTATGATGTACGGCTACACCAAGATTGCCAGCCTCATCGACTCGCGTTCTCCAAGGATCAAACCAGGTTCTTGTTGAAACAGTTTAACTCCTCAATTTTTATTTTTTACGATACAAGTTATCATTCTTTTGTTCTTTTATAATAGTTTTTTATTTGTGTTTAAACATAAAGGACATTATGAAGACCTGAGCTCCTCTGAGGACTCAGACAGCGCACCGCCGAGGATAAGGACGGGTCGCAACCGGGCTAAAGGCATTAGCATCCATGATGGGCCGCAAGCCATCGCCAAGTTCCGAGTAGGAGGCACCGGCAAACTGTGTGGTAGTGTCACACAAGACATCCAGTCTGACAAACTGTATCTGTCGGTCACACATCATGAGTGTAGTGGTTGTGATCTTTAAGTAAAATTACAGAAAAGTTTCTAAAAAAAGGGACAGCTAGTCTATGCGTGTAGTGGTTTATTACTTTTACAACTTTGTGTAAATCGTAAAGTTTTTTTGAGTGCTGAAAGAATTTTATATGTTGAGATTTGATTGTGGAAATAAGTCTAAAAATGGGACACTCGTACTATGACAGCAGCTTGAGCGTTGCAATACGTGTTTCACTACATACTTAACGCTAGATCATAATTATTCTGATTGAACAATGGAGAAAAAAGACTGACTTTGGGCACTTTTCTACTCTAAGTTCAAGTTTTTTCAAAGCGCTCCTGCATTAGCATTTGCAGCGTGCAAAATGTTAAATGCAGATATAAAACGACCAGAAAAAAACGCCTCTAAATGCAAAAACTGCTGTGCCATATCGGGCCCTAACGCTGCCTCTCTCCTCACAGAGCCTCCTGCAGTGCCGCCAGGCTACATGACATTTCGTGATATTGGCGAACAGAGTGAAGGCATCTGCTTCCGCGACGTGACCTCACCCATCAACGAGCTGGACGGCCAGAGCAACAGCAGCAGAGGTGAGAAACACACGATTACCAGAGTTTTGTGACATCTGAATAAATAGCCAAAATAGGCACACGTGTTTGAAAGAAATGCATCTCAAGAAATGCTGCGCTTGGTACGATCATTGATAAGGCAAGTAATGTTTTTTGACATCTGCCAAAGCAATTCACTTTATGTGAAACCGCCACAGATGACAGTCCATTCTTTGACAATGACATGCCCACCATGAGGAGCAGCAGCAGTAGCAGCGAAGGACTGCCCCATGTGGTCGGCCTCAACTGGGAAGGCTCTGTGGAGAGCAATGAGGTGAAGACAAGAACGCAGAAATCCCACAGCTTGAGTCAAACAGATTTGATTTAGATGCCGCAGTGACACAGTTTACCTTCCTCCACCAGGACTCTGACCAGTGCAAAAAGAGCAGCTCTCGCCGAGTCAGTAAGGGCCATCACTCAAAAGGGAAGAGTCGCCATGGTAGCAACGATGCAGCTCACTCCAGTGGTGCGGTGAACTGTGGGCTGCGGTCACATGTTGGTCTTCCCCCCTCCTACACTGGGCCAAAGGCATGTCTGCTCTCTGATGTATCAGTAATAAGACATCCACAGCATGCGTGTGACTCAAGTCCAGTTTCTTCTGGACTGTCTTGAGTTCTCAATCAGCTCTAAAATCTTCTTTTCCTGTAGGATCTGGCTGAGTTTTTGGAACAAATTGGCTTCTCTAAGTATCTCCCTGTACTTGAGGAGCAAGACATTGACCTGCGGATTTTTCTCACCCTGACTGAAAATGATCTCAAAGAAATAGGGATCACGTAAGAGACTTCAGGCCTCTTTTTCACATTTACCCTAGCACATCCAGTGTATGTTTTTCTCATGATATGAACTGAATTTATTCTGCCTCTTAAGATTGTTTGGACCCAAGCGCAAGATGACCTCAGCTATTGCGAGGTGGCACAGCAGCGCTCGACCGCCCAGCGATGCTCTGGAACAAGCTTACGCTGACCAGCTAGAGGCTGAGATGCAGGAGATGGCCATTCAACTACACAAGGTAAAGTACAGAGGAAAATCTCACAGCCACGCTAATATTTCGCAGTTGATTTTACTTGACCAAACGGAACATGTTTTATCAAAATGAATCGACCGTTCTCGCTGTGTAGCGCTGTGAGGAGGCGGAGAGCCTGCAGAGCCAGGTGTCCCAGGAGAAAGAGCTGCGCACTGTGATGGAGGGATGCCTCATGGAGGACAAGATGGCTTGGAGGAGAGTCCACACTGAGCTGGTGGAGAACCACCGACTCGCTCAGGAAATGAGTGCTAAACTGGCGGAGTCCAGAGCCTGCTGCGCTGAACTGCTTTCCCGTTTCTCTACTGATGCGAACAGCAGCTCCTACTCCGGCACAGAAGATAAAAAAGGGGGTGACTCCGGTAATAAAAATGAGTTGAGCTGTCCTGTGCTGGTAAACTTGTATATTTTGTGAATTAAAACAATGATTTTACTTCTCCTTGCAGCCAGAGAGGGCCCGTCATGCTCTAGTGCTGTAGAACTGATAAAGAAGCTGGAATCCCATGAAGAAGAACTTGGTGAGATGGTGTGATGCTCTTTGATTGAAGTGTTTCTTTTCATCAGTGGAGTCTAATGTTGGTGTCTTGTTGTCTGATCATCACAGCAGGGACTTTGCAAACTGTACTTCAGAGTTTGAGGCGACTGAGTGCCCCTGAAAAAGTCTCAGATAGTTGGGAACGGCCTTAACCCTCACTGGTGAGTACCTGCAACAAACTCACATTCAGTAGACAGCAAGAGCTCCATGGTTGGTAAAAGAAGAGAAAATAACTTTTGTTTCTTGTCTTTAATAAGGCTTTTGCCTTATTTTTTGACGGCGGGTGATCTAACCACCCTGAAAAATCTCACTGAAATGGGAGAAGGCCAAAGACAAGCCCGGTCCTGCTGGACCAGAGCTGCTCAGGGAGCGAAGCGGCCGACCTGCTCCTCCTCTGGGATTGGCTGATGGACCAGAGCTCGCCAGGTGTGGACAAGGCCAAGGGCAGCTACTGCAGGGAAACGACAAACAGGCAGGAAGGGTACCAAGGGTACCTGACCCTCACATGCTTGTGCTGGTGTTCACTGGACTCCTGTAGTTGGGCTGTGAAATGCACAGAGGAGGAAGGACTGATCGTGGATCAGGCTGGAATACTGTGAAATGTTTCTTAAAACTGTACTCTCTTCTTACATGAAATGTGGAGTAAATTATATTCCCACCGCTAGCTGAAGACATACATTTCCTAGAAATTGTTAAAGTTAAATAAGTAGTCAAATTCTGCTTTGTTGAATGAAATCCTATTTGATGCTGTTGTTTGGTGAAAGTAATGTCCTGCTGAATGCATTCCTATGAGCTTAAGACGACAGAAATGACTTACAGCAATACATTATGTTAAACCGGGAGAAGTTTTTTCAGTGCATTGTACTGTAATGTTGTGGACATATACCCATGTAGATTCAAAACTATGAAATTAAAAAATCCACATTACCACATCTTAGGCTTTTTGAAGCACAAATACCTGATAGCAGCTGAAGATTTCACTTAGTGGTTAGTTTTCATTTTCCATTGTTGAGAAGGGATGGGTGAGCGGTTACATGCAGTGATGGTCACCACCAGCTCCATTGTCCTTTCAGAAGAGATTTCATGACCAGATGTATAAATGATTGCAAAGGTCAAGTAGCTGAGTTGTCCACAACATAAGTATCAATGAGAAGCTGTCTCACTTGTATGTAAGAAAACAACAAAACTAGATTTACCGCAAGTGTTTTAGTCTGTCTTCATGTCCAAAAAGTGTTGGACAATTTTCTTTCCCATTTTAATTTGGATTTAAAATTTGCTTCTCTCTGAGAAACAGCAGAAAGCTGCAAATTTATTCATGACTTTGTGCCAATTTGTAATATTGAGATGAATTTAGGATGCATGAAGTAGAAATTCAAAAAATGAACTTGTGTAAAAATGACTCATGTTTTGCACTTAAAGTTTGTTTAAATAAAACCTCTTAATGGGACTTATGGTGCTCACTGTGTTTGTATTAGACTTCAGCAAATGTGGGTGAAATACTGGAACATTTAACATTTGTTTTAGTTTCTGAATATTGTCTGTCCTCTCTCCTGGACTCAATGTAAGGTTCCCAGACACTCCGCAGCCTGTCCAAATGTTCGATCTTATCACATGAGAGATTAGTCTGATTGTACTGATGTGGTCAATATTTGAGTTTCTAACACTACAGGGGAATTCTGTGCACATGGAGCCTTAACGTCAGGGATTCCCATCCTCCTGGTTGTCGGGAAGCCCTCATGTGAAGTACATCGGAAAATCCTCAGTGTGCCCACGGACCTTGGCGGTAAATGATGTGATAACAATTGCTGCTTAGTCACATTTTTGGCACGATGCGGATGTTGGCTGAGTTAGTGTAGCTTTAGCAGCTGATCCACATACAGCCTCAGGCCTGCAGGTTTTTAAATGAGCACAGACTCCTCCCTCCTCATACATCACTGCTGAGGACAGGTGTTCTTTGTGCTAGACTGCAGGTTATGTATCATTAAATCGTAGCTTAAGTTGTCGGTATAAGGTCAAAGAGCAGAGGACTGTCATCAGTAGTGATCCTGTGCATTCGTTGGTAGATGCGAATGGAAGACAAACAGAATTTAAATGTGTCCAACTAACACAATCAGTGCCGACTTGACCAGATTGATAAGATATTCTTCATCTCTGTGTTAATTCAATCATGTCTGCCAGTAAAACTGACTGGGTTATACCATCTTGGGAATGAGACAGAGCTTTTCTGCCGAGGTTTATCAGGAAAAATTTTGTCTGTTGGCTTTACACTTATCTGTTGTTTATCTCACGAGCAGTGAGCCATGCAAACTACAATAAGCAAATAACTGTTACTCTGAGCAGCACACATTGAGCGTATCTGGTGGACCGGAGGCTAGAGACATTGGCCGGCTGCCAGCTGGGATTCCTGGGCCCATGAGAGTAAAGCACGGCAAGGAGAAAAATGAATAAGAAGTGTTCTTTCCTCTCACTAAGGTGCCCTCGGGCAAGACGTTTCATCCTGCCTGCTCCACTGGAACCGCTGGCAGCTGAATGAAAATATGAAGCGCAGTGCAAGTTCAAATGAATTCAGCCAACACTGACTGTGATGCATCAGAAAACCTTTGTGTACACTGAATGGAAGGTAAGCTGTTTTCTGTAAAAACAAGAACAAACAGGCTTCAAAGTTCAGGAAAACTTCAAGTGTCAATCTGTATTGCTTGAATGGAGAGCAGTTTGTCGTATAAATTACTCAAACATTATCTACAGTCCTTCAAAATAAGTTTTTAGTTTTATGTACAAACATGAACAATCTACTTACGATGAGCAGACATTCGTTTCTTTACAGCCTTCAGATTTTCTCTGAGGGGTTTAAAAACTATGTAAAATGCAGCACGTGTGAATTCACAAAAAAATATTGTTATATTCTCTGAATATCTATTTTAACATCTGCTTTTATACAAATTCATCAAATTCACCAGTTCAAATACAAATATGATTCACAACATGTCGGTTCTGTAAAGGCTGTCAAGGAGAGCACATATAATCCTCTTCCTCCTCTGACTCAAGACGATCAGACCTTTGACTTTAAACAAAAACACACACACACACACACACAAACACACACACACACACAAAACCAAAAACAACCATCCCTCTTTCCCCAGTGACAAGAAGCCCGCGTCGAGGAATGAAGACATCTCATGTGTCTGTGGTGTGCGTGTGTGTGAGATCCAGGATGGTGTGAGGATCCTCCTCCCACAGGGCACCAGCGGTGTGAGCGGTGCTTGTGATGGGCTCAGGTGTATTCACACAGGTGGCCGCAGCCAGCAGGACAGTGGGTGCTGCTCTTGAGCCAGTTCATAATGTGCCCCAGATGTCCACCGTGGCTGCAGCCCTGACACCACACAAACGGTCCCTTCACCACATGGTGGCACACTGCACATACACTGGCACACTGGTGGCACCTGGAGGAGGGATGCAGAATGCATGTCAGAGGACGTATAAGTTGCTAGCAGGAGGATTTTGTCAGCCTTGGACAAATCCTGGCAAACTGTTTTCAGTCTTTATGCTAAGCTAAGTTATCTGGCTGCTAACTGTAGCTTTATACTTGCATACACACCTTAGTGGAATCAATCTTCCTATCATTAATTGGTGTTACAGTTTTTGCTTGATAAGAATAAACTGGATGGAGTTGAAATAAAGGCAAAAGAAACAGACTTTTTTTTTTCTTCTAAACTTTACCTTCAAAGTAGAGAACACACTATGGTAATCATACAAAAAGATTACACGCAGGTTCACAAATCAAATAATACGTATACATAGCTCTCTAAAACGGTGACGCAGTGTTCATACCTGTCACAGATCCAGCCTTTGTTGTTCATTGGCCGCTTGCAGTTGCTGCAGTTGATGTGCAGTGTTGTAGACGTCTGGTTCAGGCAGGTGATGGCGCTGCATGTGCTCAACTTGATGACCTCATTGGACACGTTCCACAACTCGAATCGCTGCAGCAGATCTATGTAGGACATGTACCAGTGCTCCTGGAATGAAAACACGACTCGTTCAGGGTGTCTGTTCGTCTATTCAGGTGCAAACTGCAACGCTGTAATTGTTGTAACTTTAACTTGAGTGCTTTAGTAGTGGCAGGGTGATCTATTTACATCTTACAGTCATACATAAAGCCTAAAAAGTCCTTAAAAGTTTGCTCTTTTT
>MDSQ01000400.1_pt1 | contig 10777 bp, 9 predicted proteins | sample 1008251 | NCBI WGS metagenome assembly MDSQ01 (sample SAMN05526597, study PRJNA338239) | gut metagenome | isolation source: Hindgut content | host: Naso unicornis | place: Saudi Arabia: Red Sea | collected 2016-05
TTTATAATCTGTTGATACACTCACACATGTAAACAGTTTGAAATCAAGCTTACGTTCCAGTGTATGCAAAGTTACACAAATTTTCATTTTCTTTGGTTTGCGCACTGGCCTCTGACCTAACAGCCCACACAACAATTTTATGTTTTCCATTGTCACTTATTTTTTGCCAGACATGTGTTGATAAGATCCGCACTGGGAGAGACTCACCTTTGAAAGGGTGAGAACAACAGCCTGAAGCAACACTGCAGTCAAAGTGTGTCACAGGGCCAAGGCCACAGGGTGAGGCAGAGGGAGCGTACCGGTTGGCCTTGAGGCGATCTGAGCACAGTAAGTAAACAAAGAGAGAAGAGCTAGCAATGCTTGAATGGTTCTTTTCAGCAGCAGATGATGAGATGACAGATGATCGAATATTCTATACTGATGTCTAGTTACAGCCAGATCAAGACGTTCCAGTTTTATCAAGAAGGAAGGCGCATATATCATGGGATTTTGGTTTGACACACTAAAGGCCTGTCAGGACTGAACAGTCTGCCTGCCCCCTTGTGGTGATCGAAAGTCAAGACACCAACACTGAAAGCCATCATTGAAAATATGCATACAGCACGATACATGAGCTAAATGAGACACAGGATTTAAAAGCTGCTGGGATTTCTGTCACTATTTACCTCTCATTTCATCATCCAGCACCTCCTCTGCTTCTTCAGGATGCCCAAAAGGTTCATATAGATGTACTTGGGTGACATCATGAGAATATAGACTATGAATGGGACTTGACTGAGGCATGCTGGGATTTTCTGCCTCAGCGGTATGAGCCAGCCAACCTGTCTGGCTGTTATCAGAATGTGAGGGAAGCTGAGAGTCTGATTTTAAGTTTATACTTGCTGCAGGAAGTACTTCCTGGTTGTGAACAGCCACTTTAGGCTGATAGTAGTGGTGGTACAAATAGTAGTATGGATGCATGGGATCATGGGGAACATCATCCATGGATTTGTTATTTGGAGTTCGAGGACTGCGATGGGATGGATGCTGCGTTACGGGGGAGGATTCAAAAAAGTTTAAAGCTTCTTTAGGTGAAGTCGGAGACACGTGATTATTACAGCGGAGTACATTCTCAGGTGTAAAATACATCTGATAGTAGTGATAATACGGGTTGTGGTAGTATGGGTAAGGAGGAAGATGATGGGGTTGTTCAGGAGGAGGATCTGCAACAGCGTCTGGTACAGGAGGTTCCTGCTCCGCTTTTACACCATCTTCATCAGACAAGTGTGGATGTTTGAGTGTTTCTGGGCTTTTTCTTTGAATTTGAATCATTTTATCTGAGTTTGGCTGATCTGTGTTGTGTTCGTTATGAACTTCTGATGAATGAAGACGAGGATGAGCAAAGGTGCTCGACTTTGTGCTCCGGTCAGGCACATTTGTTTTTGAGGCTGTGTCAGGATTAAGAGAAGCCAATCTTTTGGCCTCACCCTGAGCAAAATGTGGGAAGTAAGAGAAATAGTGGTATGGATAGAGCTCTGGGGGAAAAGGTGCACTTGGGTGAGAGGCGAAAGGCTGAAAGAGGTGGTCTGTGGTAAATCTGAGAGCCTCAGGCTGTTGGATGCTGCGGGGCAACGCTGGAAATTCAGGGTCATGAGGATTATTTGAAGATGAAATCTCAGGACCTGGATCAGAGTCTTGAGGCGGGAAAGGAAGAGGGATTTTCGGATGATGGTAGTAGTGATAGTATTGATTGAAGGGGTGAGTAGGAGGCTGGAGAGAGGGTGTCTCGATCAGCATGGGAAAGCCTGTATCTGAGGAGGGAGAATGTGCAGCACTGCGCTTCTCAGGGAGACCTAAAACACTAGTTTCTTGGTTTTGTGGCAGATCTGGATACACCAGACTTGAATCCTCCATTCCCTCTGTGGACGACAAGGAACTGTGAACACCAAAATGTTTATAAGACTCTATGAAAGGACTGTGTTGGGAATAATATTCCCGATAATGTGGATGGGAATCAACAGAAGGGAGATGCAGAGGACCAAATGTAGGATCGGGAGTTGAAGATGAGGAAGTAGTAGGCTCATATGGATCGTGCCCATTGGGAGTAGGATACTTGTGGTGATATGTGGGGTGAGGATAGTAAGGTGGGGCCAGGTAAAAAGGTGGAGCCCATGGAAAAGGCTCCAGGGACACTGGCAGATGCTCTGCTGGCCCTCTGGGGAGATGAGGCTGATGAGTTGGTACGAGGTCCTCAGGGGGAGACACATGACAAGTCAGTGCAAAGGTTTTCTGTCCTATTTGAAGAGCAAGTGTGTATTTTTCATCCTGAAAGAAGAGCAGAGATTTTCTTTGTGAGCTTGGATAGAAAATAACTACGTACATGAAGTTATGTTCAAGACTGACAGTAGAAGTCTGCACTCTGCATGAACTCCAGTTAGACATGATGCAAACACACAGAGATATATTAAATTTGAAATCTTGTGCAAGGAAGTTAAAAATATTCATATTCAGCAGTTAAGGAATGATGTGGGTGTTGTTTCATTAATTTATGCAGATAGCAAACTTCTGATAATTGTTGGGGGAGGCTACTTAGAGAAGGTCATTTTATCCTCAAGAAAAGAGCAACTGAAACATTTCTGCAAAGTTGGGGGACAATGAACTTTAGGATCTTAATGGGATAAAGAACTTTTGACACAGGGCCTCATTTTTGACCTAACCAGACCATTTTCAGCTCATTTGATGCAGTAAGGATTTTGGCCGGCTCACCACTTCACAGCAAATGCGAATGCTAGCACAAGCCAATGGACCCAGTAGCATTCAACAGTTGCCACTACCAAACTCTGATCAAACACTCTGCAGTGCACTCAAGTCAAATATGATGACAGTCCGTTGAGACGAATTCGAATGACAGGAAGTAAACAGTTCGGCAGCTTCCTGTTGCTGTTAACACTAATTAGAGCCAAAAATCAAAGAAAATCAGCCGTAGTTTGACTTCTAAAATTTCTACAAACACTCAAATTCGCCTCAATACGACTCATCACATTCAACTTGCTTTGGGTGCACTGCAGAGTGTTTAATCAGAGTTTGGTAGTGGCTACTGTTGAATGCTACCGGGTCCATTGACTTGCGCAAGCATTAGCATACGCTGTGAAACAGCAAGCTGTCCAAACCCCATATTGCATGCCATGAGCTGAAAATGGTCTTTATCAAAGAAGAAAAGTACTGAGGGGGTCGAAAATGACGCCATTTGTCAAAAATTGCAGAATATCCTTTAAACTGGGAGCAGAGAAAAGGATCAGCTGCCATCCACCAGAGACGGTAAACTACTGTTTGCAGTTTTATTGGTTAGAAAGTGCTGCCTGACACCTATGATATACATCACATTAAATACCAACATTGTAGTGTTTTAGTGTTGTAGTGTTGTCACACTGAGGTGGCTTTACTGTTGTTTAAGTGCAAAAAAACAAAAAGTTAGAGAAAAGTTAAAGTTCCTTAGCAAATACATGTTACATCTGTGATGTTTAAAAGCAGTTCAGATGCAAATTATAGACTTAAGATTGTATGTAAAAATCAAAGGTACATGCCTAAATGTATGTGTGTGTTACAAGTTTCTAGATACATTTTATGGTTTAAAACTATTCCAAAACTCACATCAGATTTTGTATTTATATTCAAACTTAATTTACAGCTTCTGTAACTGATGGATAAGTTGGATGTGTTTAATATATGGTATTACTTTAATATATGTATTTAATATATAAGTATTAAATTAGTTTAATGTGTTTAACATATGTGTTTAATATAATTTAGTTTAATATAATGTGTTTAGTATGTGGTATAAGTTTTGTACAAGTTTCTGATTTATTTATTTTTTTTAAACTTTCATGAGTTTATAACACTGATGTTTTATTGTTTTCATCAGATGTATGGGTGTAAAATGGAAAATTAGTGGCATATGTCTTTCCTTTTTCCTTCCTGCTTCCAGGCTCTGACTTCAGGAAATAAGTCATGTGACTTTATTGCATTATCATGAGCAATTTTAGCACTGTGTGCACATTTACGTAATGTAATTTATCAAATAAAATCAACCAAACATAAAAACCACACTTCTGCATACTGAAATGTGATTCTGTCTCATGAAAAGTGACTTTTATGATATTCACCACGACTGTGATGCCACATGTGATGAATGGAGCAAATATTACGATCTCTGCATCTTGTCTGCCCAGCGTGTAGCCGCACTGCTCAGCCAACACTGCCAGAGGAGTCCACTCTCCTCTGACTACAGCAAGGAGAGAAAAAAAACATTTCAAAATATCTGGAAAACCACAGCAAGGCAGAAAATCATTAGAGTGAACATTAGAATGGTAACAGAAGCTTACCTTTTACCCTCAGCTCGTCTGTGGCAGACAGTCCCTGCACTCTGACCGTCATTCCATCGGCGGAGCAGCAGAGGGAGGCTGACGAGTGCGGACCCTCGGCCTCAGACCGGATCTGAGAGGCTGGGCACGACATCTTGACTGAAGTCCCTCTCCACAGCAGGGGCAACACAAAGCTGTCACCCTGACCGAATTTGAACAGAGATCACTGATTCTTTTACTGCTGTTGGCTAAAACTTCACACTCATTAATAAGACAACTTTCATTCAGAAACAAGCCTTTTATTAAGTTAGCATTCGATGAAAGTCCCTGACAATCTTGCCAAGTTGACTTAAGGCCGGGCACACACATTCTGCTTCTGCGTCGGCAGCATGCCTGCTTATTTTTTATGCAGCCACACAAAAACACATTAGTGCAGCCACACAGCACACAGGAGACGCATGTCAGCAGTGTCGCAACACTTCAGCTTAGGAGGCTGACCGATTTTTTCCAATTAGATGCGTGTGGTTCTTTGCTAAAATAGAAAAAATAACCTGTTGACAGTCAAACTGACATCACACCAGCATCATTCATTGCAGTTTCAAGATTCAGTGTCTTTCAAAATAAAACCTCTCACAAGCATATATGTGCAGAGAATCCCTTCATTTAAAGATTTAAATGTAAAGCATCTGAAGGATTTTGATGTGTAAAACAATACTTACATTTTAGGATAAATAACAGTCAAACCGGAGACCCAATGTCGTGAAGTTTAGTTTTGCTTTGTAACTTAGACTGATCATGGACTTTGGCTGACTCAATCTAACAACTCGGTGCGTAATCGTACCAGCCTGGAGTTGAGACACACCTGCAGTGTCTGAACAGGAACAGACCTCCGCTTAATATCACGATTTTAAAAGCAGCAAATGACTTGCTATAATAAATTTTGTGAGTTTATATCTCTTAAGAATTGTGAAGTATCATTTCCACGTGGCTGTTCAGTCAGAGAGTGAGGGATCATATAAAACAAACTTTCATCCTCGCAGCAGAACGAGCAGCAGCCTGACACTTCCCCCTGCCACCTTACTCTCTCTCATGGCACACGGCCTTCTGTCTTAACTAAATATAAATTAAACGTATCATATAATAACATCAAACCCTTTCATATTAAGAGGAATTTTAAAGGAAAACTCTGTAGAAAGACAGCAGACGCTGCCTGTGTGAACAACAACAGTGAGTGAGATGCAGCAGATTGAAGATGCAGACCAGACGCGCTGTAGATGGAGATGCAAGATGTGCGTCCTGAGCATAACCATAAGTCTTTATTTGGCCATTTAAATGCTGCCTATAATGTCTATTTGCTGTTTTATTGTTTTGTTGTTGTTTTGGGATTTGGTGTGATTAAACAAGACAATTTATGCCAACGTTTGCTCTACAAATAAGAGGTTAATATTCTGGAAAATGAATCAAGGTGAGTTGACTAGTCATAAAAACAATGTTTTCAGTGTGTAGATACTACATGAAGAGATGTTGTCACTAGAAGCACTGCATTGTTAAGCCACTTAGTAAGTCTTTGCTATGGTAACACACACCTGGTCCCTAAGTCTTTGTGATTTTTTATCAACTCATACTGAGCTTTTGCTAAATGAGGACTTTGGAAGTATTTCTGTGCCGGTGCTTGCTTTTTAAATCTCTGCGGGAGATTTGCTAAGGTGTTGTAACTGTCTGCAACATGCTGTTCTTTGCAAAATACACCTCAAATCCTGAATTAAACCTGCACAATAGTTGATATTCTGGTCATTTGTTCAGAAAACTTTCATTCTTCTCACTTTTAAGACTTGACAGGGCAATGAAAATCAATCCATGGGTTTGCCCTCTAGCTCGCTATAAGTAGGCCAACTCTTTTACGTCTTTGCAAGTTTAGCATTATTCAAGACAGATTATCACACAGTGTCTTTCACAGTGCTATAAATATGTTTGTGATAATTGTCAGATTGATTTCATTTTTAAAACTTGCCCGAGGAACTGCAGCTAAATGACGCATAATTCAAAATTAGAAGAAGAGGAAGAGCAAGTAGGCTAAAGTGTTGCTGTCCTTGGTCTCTTTATTCTTAATACGTCTTAAAAAGACTAAGGTTAGGGGCCTTCTGCAGATGCTCCCTTGGTAACTGAGTCACACTGGATGGCATTTATAGGATGTAGCCCAAGTCTGAAGGGAGCTGAAATGGTTAGCAACAAATGCAAATAATGATGTGGTAAAAAAAGAGAGAAAAAGAGGAGAGGGGTAAGAAAAACAAATCAGTCACAAAATATTCATGGTTACATGAGATGTGGTTACAAAAATACAAAGCAGCACACATGCCCACACACAAGGTTGGACAGCAGAGGGCAAAGTCATACCCATCAGCGACACTTGAGCTGTGCTACACTCTCCCACACACTCTTTACCCTAACATGTCACATGCACCACCCCACTGCCATGAAAATATGCTGATATTTTTATTTTTGCCATAAACACAAACATATACAAACATGAACACACTGAGACAAGCACATACAAGTTGTGCAAAGCCTGTGCCCCTCTGTTCTCATCACCACCTCCCTGCATTGTTTTTCTCCTCTCTCTTTATCTCTCTATTGTTCACCTCTCTCCTGACTGTTAGCTCTAACAGCTGTTTGAACACTTAAAATGAGGACACATTCAAAGCACTTCTCTCTTTATTATCCCACGCAAGCACTCGCCCATTACAGACACATGCATCTGCGGCCAAAATACTACAGAACACACCCTTGTTTGTGATGACAACACATAAACATTTATTTCCTTAAAAATTCCATCCAATCCACAAAATGTCCAAGCTTTACTGTGATCCTAGCCCTGACCGAGAAACCTAAAATGGCCTCTTTTTTGAATGTGAGGTCCAACAAAATGGCTTGACATTTGCTTCTCACACGAGCACAGACGCATACACACATCCCTGCACTCCAAATGAGCAGACAGAGTTCTCTTTTCATGTTCCCCGGGCGCGCTCTCCATCAATAGCCTCATTTTGCCTCTCTCCCTCTACTGCAGCATTCACTCCTGCGTCGTTTGCAGCCACCCTTTCTCCCCTCCTTCCCTCTGCTTATATCCAATATTCAACCCTTTCTACTTAGTTCCACAACAGTCAGAATATTCGGGGTAGACATCAAGTTCCTGCATACATTTTAAGTTTGACTACTTATCCTGTGAATGTTATTCTTGTTCATTCAACTAACCTCTACTTTTCCTTTTTATCCCTCTTTAGAATTCTACCATCGACCACTGACCGCTTCCTGTTGAAGAACTTGGTTTCCGGTGTGGACTATAACCTGTGTGTGCTGGCCATTTTTGATGACACAGTCACGTCTTTGGCAGCGACAAAAGTCCTCGGCTGTGCCACATTCTCCACAAAGGATGTTTACCCAGCATGCCGCTCTCTCCAAGCCCATTTCCTGGGCGGGACACTCACCATTTTGGTTGGTGGTGTTGTTGTCGTCACCCTACTCGTGTTCACTGTGGCGCTTATGGTTCGTCACCGTGTTTGCAACCATGGCAACCACATAATATGTCACAATGGAAATACTGAGGCAGGAGGTGGGGCCTGCTGTCTCAGTGGAGGTGTAGGGGGCGGGGACAAAGGGGGAAACAGTAGCGGATGCTACCAGTCAAATGGTTCTGGGGACATGATGATGGTGGTCCTGCCCAATGGTCTGCCTTCCAAGAGAGGAGGGGAGAAGGACAAGGACAAGGAAAAGGACAATGAGAAAGAGAAGGAAGTGGCTGATTCTGCTTCCTCTCTGCCTCCAAAACTCCCTCCAAAGCCCAGGCCAAAGCCTAAAGTCAACCTGGAGCAGTTTCTATCAGCTGGGGGAGTAGTTTCCACAACCACAGGGGCAGGAAGTGAGATGGCATTGGTGGTGAGGCAAAGGAAGCTAGAGAAGGCGCCACCATACAGCCTTGAAAGCGACAGAACTCCCCTTTATTACACCCCTTCCCCTCCATCCACCCTGCCCCGTCAGTCACACTCCAGGGACCGTCCAAAACCCCGTCTGGAGCGAGAACTGACCAATCGTGCCAGTTTTTCTCTGGCTGCACCCCTGAGAGACTCAGATCTGTTGGACTGGAGAATCACTCCCAGAGGTAGGGACAAATGGAACTCCTCACAGGCTTATCAGAGCCCTGTATCCCCTCTAAGCCCTGCCTGCGGGACTGTTAGTAAACGACGGCACTCACTGGATATGGGCTCCTCTGTTGCCCTAGCAACTGATGCTGCTGCGACTGTCGCCAAGCGCTACGGTGCTGTCGGTTACGCTAAGCGGCTAAGTGTAATTTGGACGAGGCGGAGCCAGTCGCTTCATGGAATGCTGGTGCAGTGTGCCTCAACGACAAGCACAACATCTTCGACGACCAGCGAAGAGGCAGAAAATGCTGGAGGTTTTGGGGCACACTGCGAGTTCCAAAGGGGGTACATCCATGCTTATAACACCACCAACTCCAACTCTAACACTGGAACTACTACTGGGAAAGCAAGTAATGTAAAAGACAGGGGGAGGGAAAAAGGGAAGGATGGAAGGAGTGCAGAAGAACTGGAGGAAAGTGTTGTGTAGAAGGTAGTGGAACAGAATAGAAAAAGGTTAGGAGGGATGAAGGGTTCTGTTAGAGGACACTGGAGTGAATGGGACATTGATTTTAAGAGGGCAAAGAGGTGGAGTCAGGGGATAAATTGAAAGTGCAGAAAAGGGAAGATGAGGTGATTTTAGATGAGGAAAGAGAAGGTGGTGAGTTCAGAGGAAGGGAGACGAGTAAAACTGACTTGAGCCTCACTTGTGCAGCTCCTTGATTTGCCCTGGGAGAAGTCAAGAAAAATGAAGAGAGGAGGGGAAAGTGTACCTGGAAGTGAGGTGAAGATTTTTAAGGGGCTCTTTATAGCTGACCTGAAGAGTGATGGGCGGAAAAATAAGTGGGGAGAGAGATGCGACCAGGGAAAGCGGGCGAGTGGGAGAAACATAACGGGTGGCAGTTTTAAAGTGGTCTTTAAATCCTCAAGGCTGAGCTCAAGCCATATCAGTAAAAAACTGAGTGATACAAGGTAGAAAATAAAGTAGTAACACAAAAACAAAACTCAGAAAAATCAAGACAAAGAGACTGACAGTTGTAGGAATAAACAATGTGAGTGATATAACTATATAGACCTAACCACAAAGGAAAACATCAATAGAGCAACAGAACAAAGAATATGTAGTAGAGGCGGAGATGGCCTGAGCTCAGCGTGGATCCCAGTAAAGCCTAAACACTAATAGAACCAGACGCTTGCTAATACTTGACGTCTCCTGGGCCTCAGCCCCCACGACACTACAATGGTTTACACTGATTGAAAAACAACTATACAACCTGTATTACTTCTCTGACATCAGTATACAGTTGAAAAGATCTGGATGACGCAGTCCTTCTTTGTTAACTTGCTTTTCGATTCCAATTCAGACGGCCATTTTGAAACTCTTGTCCAAAAACGCAATGAATGTGACTTTTATGTGTCCTCTGCGGCCGCACAATGATTTTGGCTGGCCGTGCCTGCGGATTATTGGGAGCATAAATACAGAGCCGGGTGCATTGGACATGATCAATCGATACGAGCTGGAAAGAGCGAGTGGAGCACAGACATTATTAAAAGACAGACATTGGGATTACAATGGAGTCGATATGGATTACAAAATGCAGGAGCCCAGGGGTGCACGATGGAACATGCGCTTGTGTGCATTTCTGAAAGACAAGATCATATTGGATGTCGGGATGATAATGGACCAAACAAATGAATGATGCTAATGGATGCATAAGTACGCATGCATTGATGGATCAGGGACAGGATGTGTGTGTATGAGCCTGTGTGTGTGTTTGTGTGCGCACATGTATATGAATGTTTGTGAGGGGCAATCCAGTCAACCAGACTCCATTTGTGTTTAATAAGGTTGAACACTCTCTGGACTTACTATGAAGGTAACAAGTCCAAGAAAATTAGATTAGCAGTGGTCTTAAAGTCGACACAAAGTAACAACAAAATGTTTAAAGATGATTTCACCAAAAACCAGAATGAATCATTATTTCAATGGTCATAAAGCAGCAGCGGTTTAGGGGAAATCAAAATTTCAAACAATTTTTTGTGATTTCAGACTTCTTTGTGCCACATGAGTTCACTTTAAATCCAAACAGTGAATGTTTTCAGAATGAAAGCAGAAAAAAATATATAACAGAACCACTATGGAAACCACTGACGCTATCAATTCTTCACTGGAAGACTTTGTAAAACCGCAAAGACTGATCCTCCGGCAAAGACCACAGAGACTCTTAAAAATGTCTAAGAGAAAAAAATGAAAAGAGAAACTTGAAAGTACATATATATAGTATATATATATATATATATAAA
>MDSQ01000401.1_pt1 | contig 10774 bp, 9 predicted proteins | sample 1008251 | NCBI WGS metagenome assembly MDSQ01 (sample SAMN05526597, study PRJNA338239) | gut metagenome | isolation source: Hindgut content | host: Naso unicornis | place: Saudi Arabia: Red Sea | collected 2016-05
AAATAATCACTTGATAAAAGAGCTCCAATTCAAAACAAATCGAACCTAATATTGCTGTATTTCCAGATTTGGTGATAAACTGAACTATAGTGTTGCCTTTTACACTGAAAAGATTTGTCTACATGTTACGACAATTAAATCACTGACAATCCAAATAATTATGTGGAAAAAACCTGTTGTTACAAAGCCGGTCGATGCAAGCCCAAACTCTTTCTTTCTTTCTTTCTTTCTCTCTGGATACGCTCTGCCGTACCGTAGTAGTGTTTTGCTGCATATTAAACACAGCTGACAGTCGCTAATGCAAACACTCACCAGATTATTTGGTTTCAAAAAGAAAATTCTAAAAGTAAACAAAGGAAAGTACTTGCAGCTTTATTTACACTTCACGCATTATTATCGATGAGTCACACTTTTTAATTTTGTACTTTTGTGCAATAATATCTTTAAAAGTAGATAATATGAGATACAATTTTACTTTGTAAATTTTTTTTGTTTTTTTAAACTGACCACACAGTGTTAAATTGTTTCCTCCCTCACATTTAAATAAAATTATCAAAGTATTCTTATAACAACTAGGCAGCTTTCAATTTAAATTTCCCCCGATACAAGTCTTGAATGTTGCTTACATGTTGTATATCAATAATAATAATAAAAAAAATAGAGATATAATCTAAATAATTTAACATTATAACAAATTCTCAAGTATTTTCTGTCATTTATTACTGATAGTTTTACTTCAAAAAAAACTTCAGTTTCAGTTTCAAGTCATTATTTTTCCACACACTGAGTTAAATACAGGAGGTAAAGTACATTTTACTTTCATGTACATTTTATTTATATAAGGCCGTCTTGATCTTACTCCAAAGGGGCTTCACAATGAAAGTCACTCAGCTAACATATGAAAGTTAGCTTCTCTGCTAAAATCTGTGTCCATTGTCCCAGTAAATAAAATAAATTAACCTATAGTCAAGTCAAGTGGCTTATGAAGCTGAATATGTAATCTCAAGGTCCCTGCTCAGGGATGTTTACGAAATGTTAACTCTTGATTCTATGTAAAAAATAAGAAGAAAAACCTGCTGAATAAAACGGACATACACATAAATAAAACTAAAAAATGATACACAATTTTTAAAGTGCCCAGTGTTGTTACAGTACTTTTTTCATATTTCTTGGCATTTGAAAGTGGACCATCAATAAATCTATGTATGGCATCCAAGTGGCAAAAAGTTAATGGGTCGGGTTTTGTTTTGTTTTTTTGTTGCCTACTGAGAGAAATACCATAAACCCTTGATGGACCAATAGTCTGTGTACATTTAAGACTGTAAAAGAGCCATCAGATACTGCTCTTTGAATGGTGCAGCTCCCTTTGATTATAGTTTTGGGCTGAGGTCCAGTCAGTCAGAGTGCCCTGCAGTCAGCGTGCCAAGATAATTACAGTGGGAAGGCTCCAGTCGGCACATTAGTGCTTCTCATATGGCTCAGCATCATAAGTAATAAAATTCAACAAAAACACCAGTAATGTCCTTTCATAATTTATCACTCCTCTCAGTCTCTCCAATCTTCAGTTTCTCCGATAGCAGCCCCCTCCTTCCTCCACCTCCTCCTCCTCCTCCTCCTCCTGTCTCTGTGGCAAGGCCCACACCCAGGTCTAGCATTACTTCACATTAATTATACATGAAATATCGAACAGGCTTTCTCTGAGGCTGCCTAAATATGGAGTCTGGAGTACTCCACCAGGACCCTGAAGGACAATGGCCATCCCCCTGTAGCCTCAGATGTTCTCATCATGTGTCTTCATCCCGATTCCTGCCACTTCGTTAGTTCATCACCTCCTCACTGGGACTAATTTACCGACTACAGTGTCAATATCTTATCTGCTTTAGCATCATCTTGTTGACCTAAACATATCTAACTGTTTGGCAGCAGATATTTTACACTGAAGCCATCTGATGTCGCTTTTCTTCATGTAGGAAATAGGCTGTCATGCTTTTTCATGATTAACAAGTGCAAATGTTGGGCTCTGTTCGTTTGCCTTTGATAGAAATAGAGTCCTAATCAAATCCTGCTATAAAAATTGCTTTGTTGTGATCACAATTGATATTGAGACTCACTTTGATGCTTATTTTGCTTAGTTAGTGATTCACTTGTAGCTCGAGCCTGTAGCCGATGCTGAGGACATTACTGTAGTTCATGCGCTCACAAGAAATTTTCAGTCAATTTAAGGGAATCTAAGAGCCTGAATGACTTTTAGAAGTTTTTATATTCTGCATTAGACTATTATTTTATTAATAAATATTCAATAAAGCATTATGGCTATAAACATATAAGTAAATAATATCTTGTCCTTGTATTGGAATGTAACGCATGTGCATCTAAGGCTATGTCTTTGTTTTTGTTTTTTTAAATCAGACATGAATCCAAAAGCCAAAATCTACTCATTACACTTTCATAAAAGACCAGGAAAAGTGGCAGATTCTTATAAGACCTGTTACACCTGCAAGAGAAATACATCAATTAACTGATATCAACATAGCAGCCAATTAGATTGACATGTTGAATAAACTGAGAATACAGGTCCCTTCTCTGAGGTTAGCAACCTTCCTCCTGAAGTGGTTCACAGCACTGTCAAAATGGCGGCCACTAAGCTCCTGATTCATTTTGGGGAGAGGAAGAAGTCTGAGGCTCATTCCTGAATGACTGCGTTCCATTTTTCCCAGACAGTGCGGACTGAATTTTCAACTACCCAAAACAGAAATACCACAAAAAAGTTATTTATTTCATACTATCATTCTTCTACCTTGGGTCACAAACTTATCAATCACTTCTTATATTCTGAAATTTAAGAGATAAGAAAACCTTTAGGAATAAATAAATTGTGTATTTTTAATGTGAATTATTATTATTATTATTATTATTATTATTATTATTATTATTATTATTATCAGTAGTAGTAGTAGTATTAGTAGTAGTATTATTAGTATTAGTATTATTATGTTAGTAGAGAGCTTTCACTGCCTAGAAGCCTAGAAGTGGTTTGTTTAATCTTTCTGTTCCTCTCTGTAAAGCATTGCGCCGTGGAAAATGTGTTTTAAGTATATTTTATCAATGCGGTTAGTGAAGCTTCAGTATGCGCAGTCATAACATCCTTCTTGCCAGTTAAATCACACCCCTGTTTTTGTTATCAGCACCCCTGCTTCGGAAGACATTCTTGCGGTTATGCGTCTGATAGTTTATTTGTTGCATTATTTATATCATCAGCACTTAAGAAAAAATCCTTTGATGCTGCTTCAAGTGCACACATTGACTTTTGTGTGTGTGTGTGTGTGTGGGTGACGTGGGAAGTCTGGGTGGAGGGGCTTGATTTCCTGGCATGGGTTCCCTTTGAAGTCAAACCTCTCCCCTTGTTGTGGAGGCCAACGTAGGACAATGTGTTGGGATTAATAAGCATCAGCGGTACAGGAATGCAGGGGGTTAAAATCTCCAAGTCCATGTTGGATTAGTAGTGTTTACATTCACAGGTATATCCCATAGTACTAAGGCTCAGGAGGGTGCAATGTGTGTCAGTGTATGTGTGTGTGCTGCTGCCGGTCCTCCCGAGAAGTAGAACACTAGAAGCAAATCTACTTTTTCTTGGAATTGACGCTCTTGCAGACCCAGTTCATGCCCTCCTGAAAGTGAATGTGAGAGAAACAGCAGCACGGTGAGAAGAAGAGAATAATGGCACACAACAACAAATGTAAAAGGTAAGAGCTAAGATCGCGCGCTCACCTGAATCCCCTCACCGGTGAGGGCGGAGCAGGACTGGATCTGCCAGATGCGATCCCGGATGGTGTGTAGATTGAGGCCCTCAGCAATCTCAGAGGCCGGCGCAGCGGTCAGCAGGTCCTGCTTGTTTGCAAAAATCAGCACAGGAACGCCGCTCAACTTCTCTTCATCCAACAGTTCAGCCAGCTCCTGCAACACACACAAACCTCTGTTAATTATACATTAAGATGCACACACAGACATTATCACAACAAAAACTCCAGTTCTTCATGTTAATACAGAACTGAGCTGTAGCCTTGAGATTTGAAACTTGGACCCTGGTTATAAGTCACAAAAATGAGGACTAGATTCCTGTGAGACTTGTTTTGGCCTGCCAAACTTCATGAACCATAACAGAAAGCTCAGGCAGCAACAAGCAAGGGAATACTTAATTATAAGACCTCTGAACTGAACTTTTTAAGACTGATGTAGCTAAAATTAATTAAAAATCACAATTTGCAGTCTTTAAGGGAAATTGCTCAAATGCCATTTATCACATTTAATGTTGAGTAATCAGAGGTTCTTATACACATTGTACATACCTGACCAGTTTCCTCAAATCTCTTTCTGTCAGCGCTGTCGATGACATAAATCTGAAACAAAGTGAATGTTTTATTAGTTAGCATTTGGAGTATGTGTCTGATAAAATTAAACAGTCCATAAATGGCTCAGAAGCGCAATGTGAAGCTTCTTTGCTTCACTCACCAGCACGTCTGTATTTTCAAAGTAGTTTCTCCAGTATGGCCTGATCTTCCTTTGGCCTCCGATGTCCCAAACATTTAGTTTAAAACCCTGAGACTGGACGCTCTTGATGTTAAATCCCTGGAGTGAACAAAAAATATCATGCAGTTAAGATAAGGGAAGCATGAAAATTCAAACATTTGCAAACAAGCAAGGCAAACCATCCTTGTATTTTAAGATGAGTGATTTAATTGATTAGACAGTGAGGAAGCTCTAGAAATTAGATTTGTTGGTCAAATAGCATATGGTGTGTGTGTGAAACTGAACTCCATACCTGTGTGGGGGTGATGTGGCTGATGTCCTCAGATGCCAGCTGTTTGAGCAGAGTGGTCTTTCCGCCGTTGTCCAGGCCCAGCAGCAGTATCCTCACCTCCTGGTCTGGTGTGCTCTTTAGCTTACGCAGGATGGACAGCAATCCCTGCAACAAGCAGTGATAACAGCAGTGTGATGTTACTTTGCCAGGGGGACAGGGGGAGCACTGTTGCAGCTAACCACCATTGTAGAAATGCATCTCTTCCCTCCATCCACCGGGACTCCTCACTTACAGGCCGTGCAAATGCATTTCTTTACTGATGGGCGAGCACTCCTCTAACGGTTCCCATAAATGAGGATAACAACGAGGCCTGTGAGAAGTTTGTCACATTATTTTGGATTTCCTTTAGGCTCGCGAGCTACAGTTAGCTGTTTCAATGCGGGGCTGCTTAACGGAACGCAAATTGGAGCTAGACTTAGCCAACATGCTAAGCTAATCTCCCCTGATAACTGAACGAAGCAACAAGGCAGCTTTTGCAGTTGAATGTTTTTCTCAGCAAGTTGAGAACAGCGCCAGACATTAAAACACAACTCTGTTAAAGCGAGCGCTACTTAATGCTAATATTCGCTAACTTTGAGGCTGATGTTAAGAGTTTATGGCTAATTATTACGATAAATTAGACTCACCATCTTGTTGCCTTCTCTCCTGGAGACGCCGCTGAGGGTTACTAAGGGGGGTGACGTCAGACGCACAGCTACGCAAAAAATTCGAGCACATCCCTACTGAGGGTAGGCTAAGTTAGTTAGCTCTTAGCTGCCAGCTAAGTGGTGGTTGATAATGGGGCAAGAAAAGTTCCACATGTTTAATTCCGTAAACGGTACTATTTTAAAAACGTTGCAGTAAGTCACCGCACATTAATTTGCGTCATTACTTCACGGGTGCAGAAACAATCCGTCATATTATCAAAGGTAATTAGCTAGCCGGTTAGCATAATAGTTGAGTACACGATAGACTAACGTTAGACTTAAGCATTAGCAAATTCAGCCAATACGTCTAACGTGTCTCTTTTCCCTTTAGTCAGAAAAAATATTAAAGCGCGTGCTTTGGTTTACGTCGGTTTCCACGGTGGGAGCTGCCCCTGCTTGTGATTGGTGGACGGCATGCCACGTGCACCGATCTTTACTGTGCCACACGAGCACATTTGATTACCTGACAGGTTACTTTGCAAGGCGGCTAAGGAGTCTCTCAAAGGTATGTGTTCTGCTTCTGTCGCCATAGATTACAACCCGTGTCGATGTTCTGCTCGTTGTGTGTTCCTGTTTTGTGCTGCTTGCAGAAGTAAAACTCAGCTGGAAACTCGAGCCTGTTGCATCACTCTGAGCTCCGACTGACATGACTTCAACTCTTTTCTCAGCAGTTGGGGTCGGTGGACTGAACACAAGACCCCACTGTGTCCACACATCCGGATTATGTTTTCGTTGAAGGAGGTGTTTACATAGTTTTGTTCAGGGAAGCTAGAGCTGTTCAGGTTCCTGTGTTTTAAATGATAAGGTGAAAATTATCCAGATGCTGCTTGAGCTCTGGCCTGCAGATCCAGTTTGTCAACCCTCTGGTGGGTGAAGTTTTGTCCTAGCTCCTCCATTTTTTTCACTTTACCCATTCTCATGCAGTTAGTTCCTGTTCCTGTCTTTTAAAACCAACGTTTCAACTTTACATTCCCCAGCCTCAAGAGCTACAACTAATGTTAACTGTTATTCTTATGATCAGTTAATCGATTTATCGCTTTGAGCATGTCACAGACTGTCAACTGCAGTTTCTCAAAGCCCCAAAAAGTTAATTCATATCGTTTGTTTTGTCCAGCCAACAATGCAGAGCGTTCGGTTACTTTTTGATATGTAATGCAAAAACAACAACAACAAAAAAAATGACAAGAATGCAATTTTGCAGCCGCAATCTGCAATCTCTTAGAAATTTATTTTAATAGACTAAATGATTAATCAAAAGTATTCCTCAGGCTAATTAATAATGTAAAAGCAAGTAGTTTCAGCCTCACTGTTTTCCTTTATTAATTGTGTCATTACATTACAGCCTAATGACCTAATTTCATCCTATGAGTCAGCTCCAGTTGATCAGTTGGTTAGCCAGTCAAACAATTTTCTGGCATTTTGAGCTCATAACCTTCTCTGTTATATTGTAATGTGCATGTTTTGATTAGTATCTGACAAAATCCATATTGGTTGTCCACTATTGATTTATATATTCTTTGTGATAGTCATAGAATTACAGGCGTTTATTGACTTTTTGCTCAGGTTTAGTGTTTCCCACAAGGTTCAACAGGCCTTCACCCCACTTTCTAAGCAAACAGTTCCAGAAACAATCCAGTTCCAACTAGACTGATGCTTCAAAGAGCACTGATATACTCCTCTCCCCATGTGCCCCTTATTTACCGAAGATTAACCCACATAGGGAAGGTTTCTGTTGTGAGATTACCTACGGAAAATAATTAGTCTTGTAATAATGAAGATGCACAGTGGGATGTCCTTATAGTTTCAGCAGTAGTCAGCAGGTTCTGGCTGGTTCCTCTGGTTGGATAATAGGCAGCAGAATGCTGAGGCTGCAAAAACCAAAAATGACCACCTGTAGAACCATTTACCAGGATGTGGTCAGTGATTTCTAGAGGAAGTTTGGCCCTGGGGAACTGACCTGAAGAGTTTGTTTTCGTTTAAGGTTTCTTTGGGTTTGAACCTGAGGGAAAGCGTTGGCAAACAGCAACACCAGCTGCTTGGAAGGAGCTCAAGCTGAAAAACTACAGCATCTCAAGACCACTCTTGAGGGTTGATGCTAGAATGACTGCAAACCCTGGGCCCAAAGTGATGTCTTCAGGATGTTGTTTTGACAATCCAAAGCCACAAAACTCAAAGATACTTAACTGATGGTCTTATGGGACAAGAAAAGCAGCAAATCCTTGCAGATAACACAGACACATACACACCTGTGGGAATGTGAGTACAAAGGTGAAGCAGTCTGAACCAGCTTGACCCACTGAGCTACAAGCTCTATTAATGTTACATCAGCACAAACCGGGCCTGGCTGGTCTGACAGCAGACTTGGTCAGAATTGTGTCAAAACACATTCATGTAATTCATTCAAATTCATTCATTAACAATCATGTCTTAGTGGCGACCAGGTCAGTCTTCATTTTGAACAGCACATTAAACTATTATGCCATTATTCTGGTGTTTTCTCCAGGTTTCGACTGCAGCTGCTGAGCGACCCTCTGCAGACTTGAACTTTTTAATGCATTAAGTCGGGACTGCTTTTAAGCAACCACAATGGCTCTGAGCTCATTCGACATCGACGCCCCACGATGGGATCAGTCTACGTTTATGGGCCGACTGAAATACTTCTTCAACATCACAGACTGTCGAACGGTGCTCCTACCTGACTCGCGTCTGGATGAGGCCAAAGCTTTAGTAGACAGCTGCAGGTAAGAAGATGGATGATAAAAATGTATTTAAACTGAAGATGCTTTCACACAGAGACTCTTATCTGACTCATTTCTTCAACATACAACATTCGTCTATAATTTTTAGCAACTTCTAGACTAGCTGAGTAGTCTAAATTTAAAATTTTAATTAGGGGAATTGTTTATGCATGTATTTGATGCTTTGAAAATGTCTATTAACATCCTGCGTTACTGTGTTAAACATGTGTTTCTGGTGCTCTGTAGGGCAGGATCGATCCCTCCTGGCACCACAGAGGAGCAGCTACATTACGCCAAGAAGCTGTACGACTCAGCTTTCCACCCCGACACAGGAGACCGCATGAACTTCATTGGCCGCATGTCCTTCCAGGTCCCCGGAGGCATGGCCATCACCGGCTGCATGCTGCAGTTCTACAGGTATTGCAGAGCAAACAGGAGGAGCTGCGTTTGACCACACGTTACAGCTTTTCATTACAGGAAGCTTCAGAGGTTTCATGTCTGTTTCTAGGACAGTTCCTGCAGTGGTGTTCTGGCAGTGGGTGAATCAGTCCTTCAACGCTCTGGTCAACTACACAAACCGTAATGCTGCCTCCCCCATCACTGCCAAGTAAGAATCTACTGGACTTTTAAGCTTTTAGTAGACATCCATAACATTCTGTGAGAGAACAAAAACCGTTTTCTTGCTTCTTAAATTTAAACTCCTCAGCTCAATACTGCCTGTCACATAAATTCCAAAGTATTGCCTGTCTTAATAAGAGACAGACATCACTTTTTTAAAAAATTTGCTTTCTTTATTGTCTCTCTCAGGCAGATCGGAGTGGCCTACGTTACAGCAACCAGCACAGCATTAGCAACAGCAGTTGGACTCAACCTCTACACAAAGGTACAAATACACAGACTCAAAGTACAGACACACCAAATCCGGCGATGACGGATCTTGATGCAATGGAACACCACACGCTCCAGCGAGAGGGCGGAGCAGTATTCAGGTTGGAGAGGATGCGTTGCGATTTGGCTCATATCTTTTCAAGATGGCAGACTGGTCACAGATTTCCCCCTTTTTTCAGATAAACAGTACACTCAAATATGTTTCTGAAAACATTTTGAGCAACAAATACACAATGCAGTCACAGAATCTTGTTTCATATTTGATCGGCACTGTCTGGTTTGATAGTTTGATCGGACTTTCACGAGTACGCTACATTGTTTCGGACAGACCTCGTTTGCATAAAGTAGAGGTCTGGTCGTGATTTTGCAAATTGAGATACAGCGAATGGTCTGTCAACTCACCACGCCATACCCATCATGCAGTGTGCCACGGATCACCTCCTTTTCATAGAAAATTAATTGGATCCATCGACTTTACATACGTCAACGAATTTGGTGTGTCTGTCCCGTTAGTGAATTTAGTGATGTAATACCAAAAGATTTTGGAAAAGCATCCAGTTGTTGTTACTGTCCAGGGCTTTGCATTGTGGGAAACAGTATGCAAGGTAAACAGGTTAGATGTATACTGGAGATATTCTCTAAATCAGCATAACATCCAGGTATTGTTTTTCATTCTGCAGATTTTCCTTTTTTTGCATATTGCACACTACATTATGATCAAATCAGTACATACTGCTAGTTTAGTATGTGGTTTCAAATACAGCACAGGCCCTCTTAGCAGAAATTGTCCTGCCAGTAAAACACAGTTGTTGCCATTTTGCTAACAATTTGAAGAAAATAAGCAACCATTAACACTAACACTGTCCTAGCACTCTCTGAACTAAGTAGGATGCAACTTTTATGATAATATGTGTTTTTATAAATAATAGATGCCATGCAAAGGGTGTATTTGGGAGTGACAGCAGGCTCTAATCTAAGAGCCTAAGAGCCTCTAAGAGCTTTTGGTTTATTCAGATTTGAATCAAGTGCTGTATCTCTAACACCCTCCTTATTCTTTTTGTGCTCCTGTAGAAAGCTCCCCCTCTCGTGGCTCGCTGGGTCCCTTTCGCAGCGGTAGCAGCAGCCAACTGTGTTAACATTCCCATGATGAGGCAACAGTGAGTCTCTCTGTTTCTGTTTGAACTCCTTATACATGTATGTGGAGACCTTATTTTGTATTGTTCTGAGTAGATCTTTGTCAGAACTGTATTTTAGGATTGTAATCATTAGTACTAGTGTTGTGTAAAGACCATATATGACATTTTAACGCACCTTATTTATATAAGCCTGATTTATGCGTCTGCGTTGAATGCCTCCAGGTAGTTGTGTGCTGTACGCAGTAATTTTACGTGCACCTCCCCAGAAATATAACTGCACATCACAGTGACACACACTGCAACGACTGTGATCGATCCACTTGATAGACTCGTGTTTCCACAGTTCACCTTCCCGATGTCGCAAGTGGTTCAGAGATCGACCGTACAGGCCGTCTTCTGCGACTTATTTCTCCCCTTTGCTTTACAATTCCTTAATCATGGAGCAACACGGTGGCTTGATGGTTAGCA
>MDSQ01000402.1_pt1 | contig 10767 bp, 7 predicted proteins | sample 1008251 | NCBI WGS metagenome assembly MDSQ01 (sample SAMN05526597, study PRJNA338239) | gut metagenome | isolation source: Hindgut content | host: Naso unicornis | place: Saudi Arabia: Red Sea | collected 2016-05
AAAAAAAAAAAAAAAGGTAACCAAAAGATTAATGATTCAAATTATATACTATACCATGTTTCCTGGGCTAATTGAATATTAGTAAATGCATATTGTAGGGTGGTTTAAATCTTTTAATAAGGATCCATACATTTGTGATCCCTTACAACTCTGATTGTTAGAAAACTCAGGTTTCATCTCCTCAAAATCTTACTATATTGAGTTGACCACCTCTTGTAGTCTCTTCCTTGACATTTTTTTTCATTTTGCTTTTCCTCCATCGTGATATTCACTTTAACAGTGAAGTCAGTAACAGTCATTAGTCATCAATGACATGCTCCTGCGCAAGCACACCCATTCCTTTGCAGTGCAGTTACCATCTCATAGCCCTGAGCATGCACTGTAAATTGAATGGTATACTTAAGACACATTTCATTCACCTCATGCATCCATCAGGAATGTCCTCAAAGTGGACATCGTGATTCACTGACATTAAATGATCACTCTCATAGTTGGACAGTTAACTCATATCACATATGAGTTCGTCCTAATCATTGGCTTTCTTCCCTTTTTCATTTGCAGTCCCCCCAGCTGCTTTCTCCTACACCTACTGAGGTAATATAATGTCCTCTGTCTCACTGTGGATGTCACACCCTTCATCAATGCTTTTGTGTGTGTTTTTGTGGGCACAAAGGAATTTTAACACTATCAGTAATGCACAGGTCAAGTTTTTTTAATACCCGCACCCACCCAATCCCTAATGAGAGCCAACCCACACCGCCTGACCCATTAAAATATATTTTAGCGGGCCAGGCAGTGATTCAATTAAAGCAGGGAAATTGTTAATCACAGTTAATCATTACCCAGGTCTTATGTTTTAGCAGTCATGATTAGTTAGAAAAATGTAATTACCAAAATTATTGCTAAGGAACATGGTGAAATTAAGAGGAGTCAGACATTCAATCCAAAAGTTTAGCCAGATAATCTAAACCACCTGATTTGTTTTCAGACTTACTGTTCCATCACATTTCTTTTTTACTGCATCATCGTGTACCGAGGCTTGTTTCAGATATCTTAAGCTGCAAGCTGCATACCCCTGACTGTACATCACTAACAGTGACCATCATGTTTCTGTCTCTTCACATGTTAGAGCCTTCATTTTTGTATGGCACGTGTACTTAAGACCATTTATGACTTTAAAAACATCTTCATATTTTAATCAATAAGCATATTTCTCCTATCATCTTTATTTTTATAGTCCATCTGTTTACACTTAGTTGAATGTCACTAGTGTGTTAGTTAATATTCAACAATGCTCTTTCAACACATAAGTAACACGCATTCAGCTAACTGCCAGTTGACTATAAGGTGCATTTCAAGTGGTCTACAGATTTGAGAAGGGTCCAGCTGGAGAATCAGACAACATATTACCTCAAACCACTTCACTTCAGTACAAGACATGCCACAACTGATGTCTTCACCTAACCCTAACCAAGTAGTCTTGGTGCCCAAACCTAAACGTTTCATTTCATTAAAATGATTCATATGCGTGTTACATTTATTTACTGCATAAATGTTTTCTGTTAATAGGTAATAGACTTTATACTGTCCTCAGCTGGTTTTCACAATTGGATGGTCCTAACAGGTCTACAAATGCTTAGTTACAAATGTCTACTGGTAGTCTCTTGATAGTCTACTCTAGATTACTGTAATGCTCTCGATCATATGTTGACAACACACTATTGACTTTAAACTGACAATAATTGATTGTCAACTTAAAAGATGTTGACTTAATGTACAGATTGTTGAATATTGGTTAATAATATGTTGCAACAAAACAAACTGACAGTCAACAGACTCTTTTGTTGAATATTTAGTGACACACTGTTGACATGCGACTGAAAATGTACTGATAACATGTAGAGTGTCAACAGATGGACTATCAAAATAAAGTGTGACCTCTAGCTCTGTTGTTCTGACATTAGCCAAATATTTTCCTAAATCTTTTAAATGCCTTGTGCAACCAGTGTGATTAAACTGTGTCATAAAGGTTATATCTGAGATAGAGTCAAGTCCACATTTCTGTCTCATACTGTGGTCAAAGAGTGAGACAATGATTGTTTGTCTGTCGCAAATTAACTGTTTTTTGTTGTTGTTGTTGTTGTTGTTGTTGTTGTTTTTTAAATTTGTGTGTTTGCGTGTCCAGGGTGATGGGGAGAAGTCACCTCGTCAGAGGAGGCCATCAAGCCCCAGCTCCAACAGCTCTTTGGGGGGCTATGGACGTTACACCCCGTCCCGTTCCCCCCAGAATTACAGCCGACCAGGTATTAGCCTCATACACAGAATACATTGCCCGAGTTTGTATTTCTGAAGTTTTGAAGGATCACATTCCCCATGAATCCTGTAAGATTTTGCATTCTCTTTTCCTGTAACATTAATTTGCTTTTTTGAATGATAGGTAACAGTATGGTAGGGGAAAATGCTTGCTTACTGTTTTTAGGAGAAAACATCTTCTACAAACATCACAAATGATTCATCACATACTGCCTGTTAAGAAGATTTCCTACTGGTGACCATACCCAAACCCAGAGTTTAAATTACATGCTCCTCTGCATCTTGATTAAATTCTGCTGCCCATATATTACACTGTCAAAACCTGTAGGATAAGATGAAAACTGCATGGCTGTCAGACTAAATAAAAGTTGGCTTACTTTGACTTCCCGAACAAACCTTTTCCCTGACAGCAACATTATTCATTATCATTATTATTCTTCTGTGATATATTATTTTGAGCATTGCTCAAATTGTGGTATTTCTTGCTCTGAGCCTGTATTTATCAATAGTCTCAGAAGCCCTATAGGGAATGTACTGAGCTAGGACTAAGAACACTCTGTTACCTTGTAGAACTTGAAGGCTAAATATGAAGCTACCAATACTGATTTTTCAGCTGAGAGAAAAGTGGCTACTAGGACATAGTGTGACAACCATAAAGTTGAAGTTATGTAGTTTTGATGTTCTCCTGAAATTTTGGGTCTGGAATGTCAGTAAATGGAGGAAGAGTGAAAAAAGTGAAAAATAGGCTAGCATTACTTTTATTTGTAGATCAACTAAACAATTTTCTATCTAGATAATGCAAAACATATTTTTCCATAATCCTTTTTTGGGTAATTTTTTACAATAACTACACACTTTTAAGCATTAGTTAAGCATTGATAAATACTGAATTCATCATTAGTTATGCATTAATAAATACTGAATTATCATTTATAAAGCATTGTTCCTACATGAAAAGTCCTTAGGGTTAGGGTTACCCCTACCCCTAACTCTAACCCTAACCCTTTTCATGTAGGAACAGTGCGTTGTAAATGATAATTCAGTATTTATTAATGCTTAACTAATGACGAATTCAGTGTTTATTAATGCTAAACTAATGCCTATAAAACGTTACCATTTTTATTATTATAAAATGTTACCATTTTTGGTCCTAATAATTAATTAATCTCATTATTTGACACTTGCATAGTAGGTTGCTTAGTGTTAAACATGAAATGACACGTTTCATCTGTTGGCAAATAAGCAGGAAGCTCTGAGTACAGGCAAAATGGGGGGAAGTTTACCATTGTTCATTTGCGTGGACTACCATTTTATAATAAACAGGACTAGGTTTCCCTTAAAACCTTTGGTGTCTCTGGAGGAAGATGAAATAAATCAGGGGGTTTGGATTTAAAAAGAAGTAAGTTTACCGGACTTTCTTAGCAAACTTTCGTTTGCTGCTCTTTTCTGCTTAAGACTAGTGGCTTTGGGCTACATTAGCTGCTACTAGCATATTTAGATACAAATTTTGTGACCAAACTATTGGTGGGGGAATTATGTATGAAGTTTTAAAAAAAGCGAAACAGTAGGCTGGTTCTGGTTCCTGTCTTGTTTTTTTTAAACAAACCACAATCAGTTCAACATTCGGTCGAGTACTTTACTCAAGTAGTAAATTACTTTGATTCATATCTGATTCGTATCTGATTCAACAAATTTTATAATGTCTCTTTGACATATTACAGTAGCAGCAGCACTGATGTTACAAACCCTTCGTAGGCTGTGGTGCACCAACATAAAGAGCAAGTAATCTTCTCTTCTTCTGTATGATTTCCCTTTCGATTAAAAATCTGTTATTTTTTTGTAAAGTAGATGTGGACATAGATTGCCCTGCCTTGGCAAATAAATAAAACAGTGATTTGTGAGTTCAGGAAGAGGACTAACCCTATTTTTTCAGTAAGCTCTTTGCCTTATTCAAACGTGTTTCCTCTCACTCACAAAATGTCACACTCTGAACACTGTCCTGGTAACTCTAGAATAAAAGTAAATTTCCTACTCTGAGATGCTTGATAAATAAAGGCCTTGATTTAGAATAATAATTTCAGCATCATTCTCTTCATCTCAGAACTTACGCTATAAAGTGCCTCATGTCTCAAGTGTTTCCATTTTACCCTTTGCAAATAATGCAAAAACTGGATTAAAAAGACAACACTACAAAAATTTTTGGAGAACAATTTACCTTTAATTTTACTCATTGACTCATCATGTTTCCTTCGATCTGATTGGACATTCAGGAACAGAGGTATACTTTGGTGGTAGATCCAGCAGCCAGGCCCGTGACTCCAGCTCTCTTCTTTTACCTCCAACCTTCATGGGTGCAAATAAGTGCCCCTCCACGTGGGCCACGGAGTCATCCTCCTACCCCGTTCACTATTCTAGTGGGGCTGAAGGGAGTGGTGGTGTTGGTGGTAGTGGCAAGTACTCTCCCACACCAGCAGGTGGAAGTGCAGGCTTGTCATTTCATCTAAATCCCACCACCCTGGCCATGCTGCAGCAGCACAACTACGTCCCATATTTCAGAGGTATCAAAGCACGCTTGGACCAATACCTTGTCCAATACAGACAATGAATTGCCAGAGTCATTGCTGTTGTCAAACTGTAGACAGAAATAAAGACTGTTAACCTTTTCAAGAATTTCCAAAAAGCTAATATTTGAAAGAGGATTCAGAGTGCAACAAATGGGGGATTTCCAAGGTATTTTCTAAGCAGAACAGAGACACTGAACTATTGGACTACCTGAAACTCTTGGAAATCTGAAGCTAGACAGCCGCAATGTGCTAGTCCACTCTGTATTTGACTAAGGTCGAAGGTCCTGAAGAATGGAGTGCTGTGATACAACCACTGACTTCACTTGGCATGGACTGTTATTCAGCACCAAAATAACAATGTTTTAGAAACTCTCACTGTGGTACTTTCAGTCATTTGGTTCACCATAGAGCCATGATTCATAATTGGAAAGAGAATTTCTGACCTTGTGTGTGCAGCGCTTGCCTGTAACCACTGTTGGATCACTTTATTTTCATTAGGCTAATTCTTGAACCAAAGCCATGAAACTGCTAATGCTATGCGCGAAACCACATGTCCCTGAAATCAACATCACAAACTGTACACATTACTCTTGCAAGACACAACCGTGCAAAAAAGTTTATCCAACTACCTCCCTTTGCTTCATTTTCTCCCCGACCCCTGACTTTCCTCACCTCTTAGGGTTCAAACAGGACCCCCTACCTGACCCTAAACCTAGGACATCCCTGCATCTCAGTTTACCTCCTCCCAACGGTAAAAAACTCAGTAGTCTTTCTCGTCTTTGTGTCTCCCCTCCCCTAGTGGAATGGTTAGCAGGTTTTGTGATGTTGTTGTCTGGTATCTTGGTGTTGTCTCGGGTCTTACAGGGTGTATCAAGTTATATTTGTAGGACCACTAAGTTTTCTCATTCTGTTTGCCCTGTTCATTTGTCTGTGGATGTGGTTGTTGTCGTGCATGGTTAAACTTGATGTAGACCTGAGTATGGCCCTGATACATTTGGCATTATCTTTTAGAGGATGGTTAGGGATGATTTCATTTTTGTGCTCGTCTGTTCAGGTTGTTGACCCGATTGTTTGCCTGCCTTTGACCTCTAGTCTACCCAGTTGTTTTGTCTGAAATCCCTTGTTTATTGTCGTGTGTTAGACTTAAACCTTTGGCGATAACCTGCTTATGCCCTTAATGTGCATCTAGACAAGAGTGTACACTTTGTGTTTTCATGAGTGATACAGAGACACATAATGCAGTGTGACAAGAATCTTTGGTCGATTCTTTTTTTTCTTTTTTTTCTCACACAAGTATGTAAATTAACAATAAATTAGTTGGGGAAAAAAAAACCCTTGACCAAGGCACTGATGAATACCAAATTGTTTTATCTGCAGTTAAAAGAGATAAGATATAGGGATTAGCTGCCTGTTATATCAGAGACTTGGCAGACATATTACAGAAACTCTGTGAAATGTGCTAGTCATCTACAATTGGTGTCATCACAAAAGAGATAAGAGTTATCAAAAATACACAATGACACTGTTAAGCAGAAAACTGTGAACCTGGGTTTTATTATTGTAACTCCGAACATCATTTGAGGTTAGGGTTAGATGACTAGAAGATTAGGTTTAGGAAAAAAGTGTCAGGGTAAGAGTCAGACGAATCAGAGGAAGAGCAGGGGTGAGTCCTCAGTGAATATGAGCGGGGAAAAAATGAAGCAGAGAATAGGAGTATTAGGCTGTTGGAACAATGACATCAAATTTAAGAGTTCCTACTGCATCACAAATTTTCTAAAAGGGCCATCTTACTCGAAGAAAACCTTTGTTTCACAAAAGATATTTGCGAGGCAAAGATGTTTTTTGTATTACTACAGAACTCTTACAGTAGGACCACATTTTTTTAACATATGCTTGCTTGGACCATGGCTGATTAAAAAGAGGAGGAAAAGAGGGCAACAGCATGAGCTCCCACTCAAACACGGGCACAGGAAAACACAAACATGCCGTTCATGACACCGCTCCACCTGGGAGAAGAGTTCACACCTCTAGCCTTGTGTAGCCCCTGGTGGTTCCTAGCATGCTGTGAAAGTGGGATTTATGTTTTTTTATGCAAAGACTCATGCTTAAATGAGCTTGCAGCTCCTCAGATAAGTTTCTGTGCTATGAGGATTTAAGCTATACTAAGGCTACTTACTTATGTTGTCTTATGGTGGAAATTAAGAAAGATTTGAGGAAAGGACCTTGCAAGGATGAGTAGAGCATAGTTTTGTTTTAACTCCCTGATTTCTTGTTCCCAAAACAGTTTCTTTTTTCTTGTTTTATTGGTTTCAGATCAATGAATGGCCTCCACCTTTTGTCAAGTAATCCCTTAAAATATCATAGGCCTATTTCCTCCCTAAACTTTCCAAGGATCCAAGGATCCATCACATCTACTGTAGCTCCAGATGTTTGTATAGAGGAACTGCTCCATTTTTAGACTTCACTAACAGCACTCTGGTGGAATTGCGTGTGTGCTTATGGGCATGTGTACGTGCATTGTGTGTATGTGTAGGAGATCACTCCAGTCCTTACAGCACTGTTGTGCGGGTCAGTGATCTCATTCACATGCATCCAGATTGCTGGGAATGTTTTTTTCGCTGTCTGAGAAGGACAAGTGTTTGTTCAGTCAGCTAACACTCCTACTCATGCACACTCCCAATTTCTCTCTCTCTTTCTCTCCCTCTCACTCTCTGTTTTTTTCTCGAAGCTCTGGATGTAGAGTGTTTATTACTTTTGGCCTCAAAGTTTTCGATTACTCCATCACCCAGCCTGCTTTAGACACAATGGGGTGGATACTGATTGTGATCATAGATACAAAACACACGCATGCATTAAGTTAGCAAAATGTAAGTTAATGTTACACTCTGAAACGTAGAACAACACAAAATTAAACTGTATATAAAAATGTATATGTATATAAAAATGTATATAATGTATATAAGATAACAAGTATGGTACAATGATACTACAGAATTCTGTAACTTTGCTGTGTAATAGTTAAGTGGTAAGAACAGACCACTAACAGGTCCAGTGCCAACATGATTAAACTTATCATACAGCTCCTAAGCTAAATGGAGGATAACTGTTGAATAGAGTAGGTTATAGAGCTGAGAGCTGTTTTACAATTTAAATAAAGAGCTCTTAAGAATAACAGTAGCTCCCTTTGACAGCTGTTTTAGCTGTTTTTTTTAACTCTGGGGGTTTTCCAAACCCAGCATTCCTATAGTGTGAAAATAGGCTGGATTTCAAGAAATCTGCAAGTTCAGAATGAGTCACTTCAGTGGCTTAAAGTTGTTTGTTCTGTAAAGCTGTTATGCTTGTCCTCTGAAGAGTTGTGGGTGACTAATCCCTATCCCAATTCATTGAGCAATCGCCAAGTTGAGCAATAGGGAAGGTGCACCTTGTCAAACACAGGACTGACACATATAAACAGACAACCAGTTGCACTCACAATTACATCTAGGAGCAATTATTCGTAACCACTGACTCCTCATAGGCTACATCCATGCTACTAGGTTTCAATTTTAAAACGCAAAACTTTTGCAACATGTGCACCAAGCTTAAATGTCATACAACCTAAATCAGCATCTTCATGTCTCAAATTATGTATGGTACCTGAAAAGGTGGACTGCTCAGTCCAGATAACTCCAGCCCGAACTGAGGAGTGAGTTTGCATCAATGGGTCTTATTCATGAGTAAGAGCAAAACAGATTTCAACACTGACTCCAAGTTAGAGGCACCAGCAGAAGTAATTCCGGTCTGACATTATACTGTGTTCGTGAACAAGAGCTAGTCTGTAAAGAAAAGCTGTAAGTTTACTGGCCAGTCCAACTCTAATCAGTAGTAGCTTTTAGGTGAACTAAATAAAACTGGAGATATTCATAGCAAAAGAGAGGGTTTTGTGAGGGAAGGATGGTCTTCCTATTGAAGTGTTTCAGATGTCACAGGTTGGTAGAAAACCTTACAGACTGAGACATTACATCACGTAGTTCACCTTCGTGCTAGTGTATATCCAGTAGGATCTGGAGTATGCTGCTAGGAATCAGGACATTGGAGCTTAGGGACTATGTAAGGGCTGGACTGAAAGACAGCACAGAGGTACTAATCATAGCCGCACAAGAACAGGCCCTAAACACAAGATCCATGGAGGCCGGGGTCTGCCACACCAGACAGGACCCCAGGTTCAGGCTGTGCAAAGACATCCCTGAGACAGTACAGCACATCACATCAGGATGTAAGATGCTGGCAGGCAAGGCGCACATGGAATATAACCAGGTGGCTGGTATAGTGTACCGTAACATCTGTGCTGAATATGGACTGGAGGTCCCAAGGTAAAGATGGAAGACACCCCCAAAGGTGGTGGAGAATGACAGAGCAAAGATCCTGTGGGACTTCCAGATCCAGACTGACAAGATAGTGGTTGCTAACCAACCAGACATAGTGGTAGTGGGGAGTGAAGGTAACTGTGGTCCCAGTGGTGATTGGAGCCCTCGGGGCTGTAATCCCCAAACTGGGAGAGTGGCTCCAGCAGATCCCAAGAACAACATCTGAGATCACTGTCCAGAAGAGTGCAGTCGTAGGAACAGCTAAGATACTTCATGGAACCCTCAAGCTCCCAGGCCTCTGGTAGAGGACCTGAGCTTGAGGGAGACAAAGACCGCCCAGGTGGGGCGAGAGAGGGAAATTTTTTTGCATTGTGATCCAATGCAGACTTTTACAGGGTGATGTTTGTATCTCATCTCACCATTTTAACTGTCAGTAGACTAATTCCAGAAAAAACTGAGTTAATTTGTTCAAGATATGTTGAGCAAATATGAATACAGTAAACGGCTGGGTTATTGAGTCACCTGCATCACTGCACTAATCACAGCTTCATAAAAAGATTTATCAATATGCTAGTTAAAATGCTAACTTTTTATCCCCCAATGCCCTTTGTTTTCTCCCAATCCTTTTCCTTTTGCATTCATATCCAATGCTCTCCCTACTGCATTCCTGACTGGAGGTAGTGAAAGTGGTCGGAGTACCCCCAGCTTATCCACCTATTCCGATGGCAAATCCCCCTCCTCCACTTCTACATATGTGGCTGCTCCCCGGCATTTCCACATACCAGGTAGGATACAGCTGCACTGCTTGGTCAGCAACTCAACTTTTCCTTTTTCCCTACATCTTTACACAAAGTATGTTAGTGACACAGAATCACAAGGAACTCTATTAGAACACGACAAATTACAAAAACAAAACAGAGTCTCTGAAGAAGAAACGTAATTGATTGATTTGATACTGGTGTTCAGGTATACTTGACAACCAAGTGTGTTAAGTGTTAGGGAATATTTAGACATGTTTTAACAAGTGAGCTAGCTTTGATCAGATTAGACTTCAAAAACATCAGACCAGTTTCTTCTCAGGCATAGAAGATAAATCTTGTACAAGGTACAGGTACAAGTATTCCGAGTCTAATTTTAGCAAGCCATTACAGCTGCATGTGTTGTAGTAAATTGCTTTGTTTTAGTTTGTTAAATGCTACTTCAACATGAGTATGCTAATGTGAGTTTAGCACATTAACATCAACATCCCCAAAAATGTTATGTATGGCTAACTGGTGTGCACTATTTCTGAACAAATTCTATTCACAAATGTGTTATCTAAAGTCAATAGGAGGAATGAAAAATAGAGTGGTACTTTATTTTGATAGTTTGTCTGCTGACACTTAGTTGCATGTCAACAGTGTGTCAGTTAAAGCTGGAGTGTATGATTCTTGCTCTCTTGTTCTGCTGTCCAAAACACTTTTTGTCAAATTCAGTACATATCTCCTCACTGCGTGCAAGGTCTTGGGTCTGTGTGTGGGCTGAGAAAAAGTCCTGGGTTTTTG
>MDSQ01000403.1_pt1 | contig 10765 bp, 8 predicted proteins | sample 1008251 | NCBI WGS metagenome assembly MDSQ01 (sample SAMN05526597, study PRJNA338239) | gut metagenome | isolation source: Hindgut content | host: Naso unicornis | place: Saudi Arabia: Red Sea | collected 2016-05
TTTTTAAAAATCAATACAAATTATTATTATTGTTGTTATTATTATATTACTGTTTTAATGAATTACAAAAAAGTAGTCCTCTGGATTTATTTTATTTTTCCTGCTGTACTTTAAATATATTGAGCTGTAGGTATGGTGTAACACTACACCCCATGGTGTTTTTCATATTTTAAGGGTCATTTTGTTATATAATAATAAACAAATAATGGAAGTGGAATTAATGCACAAGTTCCATCTTAATGTCTTATCAAAATCATATGACTGGATCTTTAGGGGTTTACACCCAGCTTGGCTAGTTTATGGACAACTTAACAAGTTGACAAGCCTTGAGAGACAAAACACAAACCCGTCATTCCAGTGTAACAAATACTTTTGGTTTCTGTGATGTGCATTATAAAAACACAGCGAACACAGACAGCCCCAGAGTCTCCTGATGTCTGATGTTAGGTGAGTTTCAGTGAAACTTTAATGTTTCAGCCAAATTACTGGTTTGAATTTTCATACAAATATACCGCAAAATTTACCTCCAGTTGGCAGTCAAATGTTTTACACTGAATTGTACATAATTGCAGCCATTTATGTGGAATGTTTTATAAATTGGATTGATTGTAACTGATCTGTGGTTATCAACAACTCTGTGGTTGGTTTTGTGAAAATATCAGTGGTGTTGTGCAAGTAAAGATTTTTTTTCTCTCTAGGTTTGAAGGCACAGAGGAGTTGAGGGAAAAGCCAGACCGTGTCCACACTGCACACAGAGGGACAAGAGCTTACAGGTACGCTAGCACTTAGAATATCATTTAATTCATCAGAGGAGTTTAAAAATGATCAAGGACATTAAATCACAAAGAGACAATTTGGAGATTCTATGGAGAGGCCGTTATTACTATGAGCTCTTTAATATTTTCACTTTATTCTGCTCAACAGACACTGCTCTACTGAACGCTAAACAGAAGTCATAACCAACTGCCAACTGACAGCTAACTCAACTGTCCAGCTGATCAACTGGAACCAAGCTAGGAAGAGGAAAACAGCCAAAGACTCAAGTGAATAGGAACATCAGAGGGACAGCATAACTTACAAAAGGATTTTTACATTTCTTATTCATAATAACTGCTAAATATCTAAAGAATATAAAGCTAGCTTTGTGCTAAAATGGCCAGCTAGCCAAAATCAAGATAAGCCATAGCAACAGTTACTAGGGAAAAGTCATAACAGTAGAGCAGCAGCAGTAGAGTGCAATGGCTTCAGATACATTTTCTTCAAAGGCTGAAAAGATTGTTTATCCGCAAGAGTGCACCAGTGACAAGAGCAGAAAGAAATACAAACAACAGTTGTTAAGGAATAGACCAGAAACTCTCTTTGCTGACGAATATGAGACTGGAAAAATCTGTAATCTGATCTTCCACACAGACCACCAGCAAGCATGGCGTTCGGCTATTTATGCCCACTACCGCTCTCTGACGGAGGAGCCGATCTGTAATGGCTTTCAACTCACCATTACAGATGCAAAAGACACTGTCGAGGTGACAGTCAATATTTACACAAATGGGACAGTCATGGTGCAGGGGAACTTTAGGCGATTTGAGCAGGACTTTGACATTCTAAAGGAAAGGGCCCAACAGGAGAGGTCCTCCCCCAATACCGACACACACAGCACATCTACTCCCACCAGTTCCACTAGTGATGAGCCCCCTAAGAGTGAGCCCAGTGACACAGTACAGGACCAAGACCCACAGTTGTCTGTCTCTATCGTCTGTGAGGGAGACAGCCACAGAAGAGAGCTGCAAGATGACAGAGAGATCCAGGAGGCACAACTGACAGCTCTGGAAGAGGATATGAAGGAGCTAAGAGTAGATAAGAGAGAGTGAGAGCGCTACGGGAGAGAACTCACTACCCTGACAGAAGAGCCTAAGGACAGAGACAGAGTTATACAAGTCCCGAAAGAGCATCTGGACTCGCATCCAGTTCACAACCAAGACCCTGTGGAGATCACTTAGAGCAACCAGGACCCACCAACACAACAACATCTCACTTCCATCAACTCTGCCTCTGTTCCATAAAACAACACCAGTCCCAGCTCTCCCCCATCCCACAAATGAACATCTCTCAGATCAACAAGTCATCCTATGGAAGTATCACCTACACCAGGGGTTCCCAAACTTTGCCATGCCAAGGATCCCCAAATTGCATTAGCCTCTGGCAGGGAACCCCTGCTGCAATTTTTTTTTTTTAAATGCATGTAGCCTACATTAAAATGGCAAATACCAAACATATACCTTCTTAAAATATTTTCCTTATTTTATTAACAATAATCAATCTTTCCTTTTTTAGAATCATTTCTTGTCATTTTCTTCAACAGTAAACAAATTTTCTTTTACATTTTTTTCTCTTTTGTTAGGCCTGTTTATTCATTACATCCAGGGTCTTCTATTCTGAACATTCTGTCATCTCTGTCTTCACAATATTTGACAGTAATATTACCAGTGAAAATTTTTACAAGTATTTTTATCTTTTGTTATTTACTCAATACATTCATTGTCTTTCTTCTGTTATAAACAGACTGTGTCATTTCTGCTTCACAATAATCAACAGTAATATGAACAGTAAACATGTTTGTTTTTTAAAGTTTTTTCTCTTGTTATTTACTCATGACATTCAGTGTCTTTCTTCTGTTATAAACGGTCCTTGTCATTTCTTACACATTTCTGCACATGTAATATGTATGTCTCACGCCCCTGCATGCTCTGGTTCAGGACATTTAGATGCTGGAAAATGTCTGACATGTATGCAAGTTTCCAAAGCCATGATGCATCTGAAAAACGGGCAGCCAGTGGATTATTTTCAGATTAGAGGAATTCACCGATCTTCCTTTGCAGCTCAAAGACACAATTCAGCACTGCCCCACGTGAAAGCCAGTGCACGTTGGAGTGGAGCAGTAACCCCCCGACCTGGCCGCCCATCTCGTTGCACAAAATGGTGAAGAGTCAGTGTTTTAAGGGCCTGGCTTTTGTGAAATTCACCACTTGTATAACGTCCTGTAGTACCTGATGCAGCTCATTGTCCAGCCGTTTAACAACAAGAGCCTCGCAATGGAGCGTACAGTGCGATGCCACTGCATTTGGGGCTTTCTGCTGTTTCAAAGCTGTAACTTCACTTTTTTTCCCAGTCATAGCCGCCCGCTGCTCCATCTGAACACACTCCCACACAGTGAGACCAGTCAAGTCCATTTGAGACGATGTACTCATCTAAAACTTCAAAAATATCTTTACCAAGGCCCTATTATACTATATACTATACTATATTCCCTCAACAAAGTTGTCCTGGGAAATAATGTATACAAGCAGTTCTGCAGCATTCGATACACCCGTGCTCTCATACAGCTGCAGGGCGAAATATTCACACCGCTCTCACTGCAGACACGTCTTGAGCCGTTGGCTCACAGAATTATCCGAGAGTGGTACAGAGTTGATTTTGCTGGCAGCATCTTCACCTAATAATTCCTGTACAATATCTTTGGTAGCTGGTAGAATTAAATCCTCTCCTATTGTGTGCCGCTTCTCAGCACAAGCAATGTGGTACGATGCAAAAAATGATTCCTTCAAAGCCTGCTCAGGAACGCTGGCTTGCCGCTTGAATGAAGCCGATTGCACTGTTAAGTGCTCTTCTTTTCCCTTAATTTTGTTTGTTTCGGTTGGGTGCTTTTGTTCAAGTTTAGATGGCTTGTTGGAGAGGATCTCAAGGCAGAGAACACATTTGGGCACATCACGACCACTTTTACTTGCCACAGTAAAGCCATACTTTATGAATGATGGCTCATACCTCTGAGTTTTAGATGGCCAGGTGGCATTTCGTGGTTGTGGCTCTTTTGCAGCTGAACCGTCCTCAGTCTGGTCATCTGGTAGCCATTTTCTTTGCAGAAATTTGTGCATTTTAGCTAGCTGCCCTCTGCTAGCTAGTTTTCAGGTCCAAAGCAACTTTCTGATTGGCTGGAGTGGTGTGTGTTTATTTTTTAAATTAAAAATTAAAAGACTGGTGTAAGAGCCTCCATGTGCTAATATAAGTTAATTTAAATATTATGCTAAAATTCATAGTTTGTAATTTATAGTCATTGTTAAAAGAACGTAAAAAGCATTAAAACTAAATTCATCTATGCTGTATGAAAATCATACATGCCCCTTTAATTCAGTGAGTGATGTCATGTGGCATGTGCTGTGTGCAGCAGAGTGAGGCAGAGAGGTGCAGCAGGCACGTGAGCGCATAGTTTTCCTACCGTGTGACAGTGTGTAAATGAAACTTTTTTTCAATAAAAGACCTTAAACTGGATTACATCTCCTGTCAGAACAAGTTACTGTGCCTGCAGCTCCTTAGTGGCTTTTGGACATTCAGAAGGAACTACAGCACAGTTAAAATCTAGTTGTTTGGCTTGAATACGTTGTCTTCATTTGTTTTGACTGTGATGGGCAATATATACACTGATGGCTGTTAGCTGAGTTTTATTTTATTTCATTTTCATTGAGTATAAACAATTAAAAAAGGGGGTAGGACTAGACAAGTTTCTTAACTTCTTTCTACTCCTTTTGAACATGAATTACCTGAGTATTTATTCTACCTATGATATATACATTTGCCGATTTTGTTTGATAGTTCTTTTGTCATCTTGCTATGTATGCTATACTCTATTTTTGTTTTATTTTAAACATGTTTGAATAAATAAATAAATTGAAAAATGGAAAGTTAACATCTAGCGCCACTTTCACGTGAAACATGCGTGGATTGTTGGATGTGTAGTAGCTGCTGGTAACAACAGAAACTGTGCTAGTGGAGCTCTTTGATGGAAATGCTCTGGGATTGGTTTCATCTGTCAAACACTGGCAGGAAGTTTTTATAATTTTCAGAAATTTTACAGAAAAAAACAAATTGAATCAGACAAAGAGAGAAAACATTAACGAATCATAAATGATTTTTTAAAAATTAATCTGGAGCTTTGGTTTGTTCACGTGACGGAAAAGTTCACTGAAGCAAACATTCAAATTAAATAAACAGATTCCACTGAGGCCCAGTTCGGTTCAATGTGTTCCAAGTGTCATGTATGTTTAATGAGGATGAACGCCCGCTGAGCTGACGGTGCACTGCTGTCTCTGAGTCCGCAGCTCCTGTCGGCTTTACGGAGAAAAATCTCTGACAGTCCATAACACGTGATAGAGGAGCAGATATTTGCTCAGGAGTTGCTGGAGTCCAAACACGTCACAACGAGCACAGCTTTGAAGACATAAAGTCACAGTCTGATGTGTTAAACATCTTTTTAACCAGTTAATTTTGAAAGTATTGATAATATCATTGAAATTAAGCACTTCAAGACCACCTTCCGCTCTGCTATTAGATAGAACTGCATTTTTAAGCTTGTGTGTTTTATTCCTCCAGATGAAATCTAGAAATAGCTTATTAATTTCATTAGCAGTGGTATCATTCACAAAGAGAGAAAGAGATGGATAAACAAAATGAGAAACGCCTTCAGCTTTCGACAGAAGGACCCTGCCGTATAATGTTAAATCTCTTTGAAGCCAAAGGTTGAAGATATCTCTTGTTTTTTTAATTCTTCCAGAAAAGTTCAGTTGTTGCCTTGCTATTGCATTTTTGGTTATATGAATGCCCAAATACTTGACCGTGGCTTTTACTGGTATATTATCTATGAAAGTACTGTCACAATAGTGAAGGGGCAATAATTCACATTTAGATACATTGAGTTTCAAACCTGATGCCAAAGAAAACTGGTTTACTAGATCAATAGCTTTGCCCAACTGCTCTTTGTCTTTCAGAAAAAGGGTTGTATCATCCGCCAGTTGAGAAATTCTTATTTCTCTATTAAAAATAGAGATGCCTTTGAATTCAGTATCGTGACTTATATTTAATGACAACAATTCAACAACTAAGATAAACAAAAAAGGTGAAATTGGGCATCCCTGCCTAACACCACGATTTATATTAAATCTGTTAGAGGTGCTGTGGTTGATAATCACTGAGCTATTAATTCCTTTATAAAACATTTCAATAGTATCAATAAATGGATTTCCAAAACCAAACAATTTAAGACATTCTGTCAGAAACTTATGCTCAACGGTGTCGAAAGCTTTGTAAAAGTCTAAAAAGAGAATGAATGCTTCTGAGTGTACTGAATCTGCATAGTCTAATAAATCCAAAACAAGTCTAATGTTGTTACTTATGTGTCTGTCTTTAATGAAACCTGACTGCGTTTCCGCAACAATATGAGGTAGACAAATTTTTAATCTAGCTGCATAAACTGAAGCCAGAATCTTGTAATCAATAGTAAGGAGAGTGATAGGTCGCCAGTTTTCTATCAGTAAGTTGTCTTTGTCTGGTTTTGGGATTAGTGATATAACACCTTGTTTCATAGTTGTAATCATTTCTCCCTGGCCAATACATTCACAGTACATATAAAATAAAGGTTCCTGAATGATATCCCAAAAATGAATATAAAATTCAACCGAAAGCCCATCTATACCTGGGGATTTACCCTTTTTCATTGAAAAGAGAGCTGTTCTGACTTCCTCTCTGGTCAGGTTAGAGTCACAAGTTTTTTTCAAGTCCTCATTGATTGTGACCATGTGTTTTTTAATCTTATCCATAAATAGTTCACAAGGAGAATTTTTAAATTCTGATTTGTATAAGTTGCTATAAAAGGAAAAAACAGAATCAGATATTAATTTTTGATCTGCACATTTACTATCATTAATATTAAGCATACTTAGTGACTTTCTTTGACCATTTCTTTTCTCCAAAGCAAAAAAATAGCTGGTGTTTGCTTCCCCCTCTTCTAGCCACTTGGCTCTAGATCTCACAAATGCACCCTTGGCTAATTCTATATAAATCTGATCTATTTTTAACTGTATTTCCTTTATTTCTAACTCCTCTTCAAAAGATAAATTGGGTTTAGATAAGAGGAAACCAATTCTGCTCAATAATTCAGCTTCTGTTTTATTTTTGAGGGCTTTTAACTCTTTTCTTCTCTTTACAGCAATAGTTCTTGTCATAAATTTGAAGTACTCCCATTTTTGTGTATATTCATTGTCTTCCACTTCATTAAAAATTTCACTGGCTACATTTTTGATACTATCATTAAAGTAGTTGTCTTTAAGAAGTGTGTTATTAAATTTCCAATACCCTCTTAATTTAGTCCTATGCTGCGAGCCTCCTAATTTTAGAGTAATTTTCTTATGGTCTGACAATGGAGCAAAAGAATGGGAGATCTCATTCACATACTGAAGTGCAGAGGAAGAAACTAAAAAAAGATCAATCCTTGATCTAAATGAAAGGTTGCTATTAGACCATGTAAAATCCTGTATATCTGGGTTAAAAAACCGCCATGTATCGGTCAGGGATAGATCTGAGCAAAGTTTCGAGACAATATTATTCAGAGAAGATTGACATATTTTGGGGGGGACTCTATCTAATGCATCATCAGGACACTCATTAAAATCGCCACCTAAGATTACATAAGAGTTAGGGTATTTGTGTAATAGCTCATTTATTTTTGAGGTTATCTGACTAAAAAGTACTTTGTTGGAGGAATGAGAATTATGTCCATAAATATTGCATACTATAAAATTTGAATTATCATTTTTGAAAATTATAAGAATCCATCTACCATTTTGTGAAGATACCACCTCTAAGATTTCTCCTTTAAATTTATGCAAAAAAAAAGGAAACTCCAGCAGAGTGGTTAGTACCATGACTACAGTAAATCTTATTTCCCCATTGTCCTTTCCAGAACTTTATATCTGACTCACTTGAATGTGTTTCTTGTAAAAGTATTAAATCAGCCTCACTATTTTTACAGAATAGAAAAGTGGCTTTTCTTTTCAATAAATCACGTATACCTCTGACATTCAACGACATAACAGTTAAAGAATCAAACTTAAAATCCACTGAAGATAAAAAATAAAACAATTAAATAGCTCTCACAAGTAAATAACAAGAACTTTGAAGTGTGTTTGGATTCCTTGAACGAGGATGTGATAGACAGTCAAAAAAACCCTTGTGACTGTAGAAAAATATATTGTTGGTACCATAACCACGGTTACTTTAAACTGATTTTAGGTTATTTAGTAACCATCACACATATTGAGTAAAACAGAGTATCGCAATCCAAACGAATACATTTCCCTTCTGTCTATTTTTAATTGTAAATTATATAAATTAAGTGTGATGAATATATTTTCCTGCTCCAAGTTGATATCGCTCTAGTAGTTAAGTAGCGCTGAATTGCAAGCTATAAACAAATAATGAATTAGCCTAATATAAGGAAAAAGGAAAGTATGTATGTATATATAAAGAGAGATAACTGGTCCCAAAGAAATAAACACCCCCACATACATCTCTCTCCTCCCTAAGGACCACAGTTCCTCTTACCCCTCCGAACAAATAACATCTGTATAAAGTTGTATAATGTATATTATAATGGGATTAATCTGAATAATGTAACTGCTGGTGTTTTTAATGACAATTTTCTTCTGCATTACCAGGTGCATTACAGTTATATCAATCTTTGCCTGACATCTCGAAGGTTAACAGTTCATAGTCACTGAGTTTGTGCAGAGTTATAACCTTCCTGGAGATGTGAAATGTTGAGAGTGCATTCTTCATTTGTCATCACCAAAATTTAGTAGTTCATAGTCAATGAGTTTATGCATACTGCTTTTATAACCTCCCTCTTCGTTTGTCATAGGAGAGGGGTTTAATCAATGTCTAAATGGTCAATCTTTTTCCCCTCTATCAGAGCATAAGGTCCCAAAAAGGACGCCTTTTTCCTTCCTTCCTTGCTTTTTCCACAAGGGGCCAGAGTTTTTCTCTAGCCACTCGATCCTCCGGGGAAAGTGCCTCGGTAGGACGCAGCTTGTTGTCCTGCAGAAATGAGCAACCCTTGGCACTTTTCCAAACAGCATCACGGACACGGCGCAGCGCGAAAAGGATGATTAAGGACCGGTGAGATCCGTCTTTTCTTTTCGGGTCGAGGCGATGTACAATGTCAACCCCTTCTTGTAGATATTCATGAAGTCCCAGAGCAACTTTTCCAAGGATGTTAATCGCCACTGCTCGCACGTCTTCATTCATCTCCTCTTTCACTCCGTGTATTTTCAATGTCCATCTGTAACTGTAGCGCTTGTTTTCAGCAACCCCTGCCCTCAAAATCCGGTTCTCCTTCTTGAGTTGTTCAATTTCTAACTTTGTCTGTTTCAAAATCTCTTTGTGGTGATTATTATGGACCACAAGTTGCTCAACTGTAGAGGAGAGTTTTTCGATATGTTGAGACATTGTTTCTGTTGTGAATTCAGTCACAGAAATCTTACGAAATGTCTGGTCATGTTTAATGGAGAGCTCTTGGATAGCTGCCAAAATGTCAGCGCTGATATTTGCATTGTCACCGTTACCGTTGGAGTCCCGTTTCTTCCTTTTGTAGACATTTTTCGCTTGGGTGTTACTGGACTGGGCCGACATTGTGTCCATATTCTCTTCAGGAGTAGTTTCTATGCTTTCTTCACCTTTCTTCAGCTTTTTTTCTACCGACTTTTCAGAGTCAATCACGTTAGCATTTGAGGCCATCATTCTTGTCAACGTCCGCCAGCGCGTGCTAGCTCATTCAAACTTCTACCGTCTTGAACTTCAAAACTTTTTCTCCTTTCCCCTGAACACCAGCTCTGGGACCAAACTATCAACGCATCAAAGTCACTTTTTTCATTAAAATTTTAAAAACATTATGAATTTTGCCCGTCCATTCACAAACCCTCAAAATGTTTGACGGAGATATCCACAACCGGCATCCTATACCACCGCCATCTTGGCCATCCTGTTTCCGCCTCAGAGCTGCTAGCATGGCTGTAGTTTTATTCTGTGACCTCACAGGAAATCTCATCCACACTGCTGACTCATCACCAGCTCGATGATGTTGTTCTGCAGCTGCTCAGACACAAGCAGACCTGCAGGGTCAAAGGTCACCGCAGGGTTAACACCACGTCCCCATGTCCTTCATCAGCACAGTCAAGATTATTGATTAACTCATGTTTGATTGATTATTAAGAGCAATAGAATCAATATGATTCATGTTTAACTTCACTATCAGGACTGTTTGTCAAGGCTAATGTAAAGAAAATGTGGAATGTGAAAATATTGTTGAATATCTGTAACACTCGGACATCTGAGTGATCTGAAGAAAGAAAACCAAACGACCATCTAAAGGTGATGACCTTCATGACATTGTAAATCTGAAGACTTTAAATGTTTGATGATGTATGAACACACACACAGATGTGTGTGTGTGTGTGTGTGTGATGTTGCAGCATTAAGATGCTGGAGTCAAACATGAAGATCTGAAGCTGCTCATATTGATCAGTGTGATGTTTGTCTTGTCCATCCGTTCATCACAACAACATATTTGTTCATTTCCAGCTGACTTTCATTCAGCTGCAGTGAAGCTTTACAGTAAATATCTGTGAACACACACACACACAAAGACACAGGTTTCTCCACAGACCTGGACTGCTGCTTCCTCCTGTTTCCATGGAAACACGGCAGGGATGACTGGCAGTCCAGCCAAGATGTGTGTGTGTGTGTGTGTGTGTGTGTGAGAGAGACACAGAGATAGAAAAAGAAGAAACAGACTGATGGAGAGAGAGAGATCCATTAGTAGGTTGGCTGTGTGACAGTTTTGGTCAAGAGACATTTCACTGTGTGAAGAGAGAGAGAGACTTTA
>MDSQ01000404.1_pt1 | contig 10760 bp, 7 predicted proteins | sample 1008251 | NCBI WGS metagenome assembly MDSQ01 (sample SAMN05526597, study PRJNA338239) | gut metagenome | isolation source: Hindgut content | host: Naso unicornis | place: Saudi Arabia: Red Sea | collected 2016-05
CATTTTTCCCCTGCCAGTTCTTATTTTTACTGCCGGCCACAGTAGTCGGTGGTCTCCAGAATGTATTCGCTAGAGCTAAAATTTACCAGCCACTGGCGAGTGGCGAGTGTTAATTTTGGACCCTGCTTGCACGTAGTGAGGAAATATGTACTGAATTTGACAAAAAATGTTTTGGACAGCAGAGCTCAAGGATCGTTTAATTCTAATCCAAAGGTCGTAACACCTTTTTCACAGAAATAGCCAAAGGACACATCCTAAAGTAGGGCTAAACCATTATGAACAAAAGTATTTTTCCATCTGATTTGTTTTGCCAATCTGCTCTCTCTTGTTAGAGAGCACCTGCAGGACCTCACGAGTGAATTTAAAACATGTCGATCATCCTTCTGGTGGCTGGATGGTAGTTTAGTAAGCGCTTTGATATGCAGTTTTCTATGAACACACTTTTTAAAAATCAGTATCACAGTCAGTGTTGTTCATTTAATTGTGGAAGCAAAAATTTTGATGTGATTAAGATTTAGTAACAGTGCAGCCATGACCTAAGGCATCCTCTGTTTGTACAGTGAAGTCTTTTTTGAGACTCGTATTCCCTCTAACCTTTGCTTCCTGATTGAGTCTTGTTTTGCAATTATTGTGCCCCCCAAGGAACTTGGACTCTAATTTTGTATGCCCCCTTATGCTTAGCATTTGGGTCCAACTTAAAGGCTTGTGGATGGGCCTGGGGCGTTTCACGGTGTGGCAGATGGTGGATTATCCAAACAAGCCGACAAATTACCTAGGATTCCCCATCCGTGCTGAGGCACTGTAGAGAGTAGCAGAGGGCCCAGGAACCAGACCTGCCAACAGTGGGTCAGCTGGCAGTGAGGGTGCTCACACACTCACTTCCTGGCATCTTTATCTTCCCCTCTGTTTCCCTTCGTTCTCATTTTTCACTGTCAACTCTTACTCATTGCTCTCCCACTTGGCAAAGTCTCAGTCAGCACAAACAGATCTTGGAGGGCTTTTGTTCCAACACACTTTTCCTTTTTTTGTTTAGGTGCAGAATGTTTATAGCCTTCATTCGAGGATGATTTAAAGTGAAGTCTGCAGATGGGCTTGTTTTGATTGATCTCATCTCCCTCTGTTGCTCCCTACAGGAAGCAGTGCAGTTTTGATGAGAAGGCCAACAAATGGCCCATGTGCAGCCAGAATCTAGGAAAACCAATAAAAAAAGGCTAGTCAGTACGATTAGTTCTGCTATGCCCTGTTTTTAGGAGAGACACATACAAGGCTAATCTTGTTTACCCCTAGCAGTTCTAGGAAGCCATGTGTCACCTTCCAGAAAATGTTCAGGACATCTAATCTACCATTGTCATACAATAGACCTTGATGGTGATAAATTATGCTTTTAGGACGTGAGTCTTACTTCTTAATAGTGATCAAATGCCGCTTTCGTAATTGAATTGTCCTGCAGGCATTACACGGTCCCTGTAAGTGTATTCAGGACTGAGGCCGAAAAGGCTGAGGGTTCTCGCTGCTCTGTTCACATAGACCCCAAAGGGCTAATGAATGTTATTAATGAAGCCTGCTAATGCAAGCAGACAGCCATTCAGATGTAACAGTTTCAAGGGAACAAAACCGTTATGGTGGAATTACCCGCTCGTCCACAACCACCGCATCATCTATTTAATCCCTTAATGTTTTTATTCATGAGTTCTTACAGTCGTCAATATTTTTCAGCTGCATCTGCCACTTCCACTCGTGGTGTCCTATCAGGACTTGTTCTTGAGCTGCGCTCCCTTTTTAGCAAACTGCCAGTGGAAAGGTCAGCCATCATTTAGCAAGCAGAGAATGAGTTTGCTGGTGCCACATCCTCCACAGTGTGTCCACAAGAATTTACACAACAGAGGTAGAAAATGTCAGTACATAGAGAGCATAGTGATAAGGCACTTACAACATCATTCTTGTCTACCTCACTGCAATTTGTAAGAATTAGTAGAGAACATGCTCTCAGCAAACAAGCGTGATGAATCATGCTGTTTTCTCCTGGAATTATCACGCAGTGGACACACGGGAACAGGCGATAGTGTCACCCCGCGCTTTCTTTTTGCTTTTTGGACGTGGTGTGTGAAGGAAAGACTGACAAGTTTTAAAGAGTCTGAGCCAGAAGAACTTGGCCCCTCCTGTTCCTGACAGGATTCTGGTAGCTTCCTATGTCTCAGCAGGAAGTGCAAGAAGTCAGACTTCTCAGACTTCCATCTGCACGCCCACAGGACTGGACGCTCTGGCTCCTCAATATGTTTAGGAGGCCGTCTCGTACGGTGCTGGAATACACTGGCTTGATGTTTGTCACTTTGTCTCTCTGCCTGTGTCTGTCTCAGATTTAACACACACACACACACACACACACACACGCACCAGTAGTTGATGAGAGACAGTATAGACTCCAAACTCCCACTCAGCATAAATTAAAAAACTATCTTGCACAAGTCTCTCACGCTTCACCGGAGTTGGCAGAGATTGTTCCCGCCAGCCCTCCACCCCCACCCGCTAACATTTCTTCATCTGCCTAATTTCCTTTCAGGCCCTTAGAGACTCCCTCTCAGCAAAAACATGTTTTATTCATCGGAGAAAACCGAGAACCCAAGTTAGAATTACACTTGTCAGAGGTTAACAGCACAACTGTGCGTAGCTGAGAGATTATGACTGTTCGACATTCAGCCGTCTCACCACTGTGGAATCCGGAGTGTGTTCTCCCTGAAGAGAGCGGATGAGCAGCAGTCGGGTGGGAGGCAGCAGGTGCAAGAATGTGTTAGCAGCTCTGAGTAGGATGGGTCCTCTCTGCCCTGCCTTGGCTCACTGTCGGGCAGTGTGACGTACGTCCATGGGTGTGTGCATGATTGTGAGGCCCTGGTATGCGCCTTGTGTATTGTACATGCACCCCTGCTCTTAAATGTGTCCATGTAACTAGAGGCCTCGTACTTGTGTGTAAGCCAGCTGACCTTTCCTTAACATAGATATGTAAAAGCGTAGTCACCCACGCAGCTGGAGGTGGAGAGGAATCCAGAAGTCTTCAACTGCTGGTTCTCTTACCGGCTGAATACCAGCCTAAAAACAGATCTGCAGCCTCGTGAGGCCCTGACAAGCTATTTCAGACCTCAGTAATGAATGGTTTTACCCTACAAGTTGGAGTTTTTAGCATGTGTGTGTCTGTCTGTGTGTGCGCATACATTCGAATATATGAGTAATTATGGTGGAGAATGTGCGGTGTGGTATTCCTTCCAAATAGCATGACGTATTGAGGGAGATGGCTTAAATCAACATTGGCATTCCTTTACAAAACATGCTCGGCATCTGCTCAAAACCCCTGCGATAACACACTGCCTGTCCGATTGACAGAATGAGCTTCACACTGCTCGACTGTCTGCGCTTTTTGTGTTTTGCTCACATCCACTTTTTGTAAAAGGGATTTTGGCAAAGAAGGAAGGCATTCCTGCTGGGGTTGAAGGAGGCGGCCAAACCACACGGATGATGATTACACTCCTGAGGGAAACAGCGGATGCAGTGGGAGAATGAAGCTTAGTTGGGCACATCAGTACTGCGTGTTTACCTCCTGCACTACTACATTCACCCACTTTCAACTGTAATTAAACATGTAGTGTCTGTAGGAATTGCCTGTTTGAATCACCTTTAGTAACCCCTCTTTCTGGATTTGTTTTGTGAAGTTATCAAAGAATAGATTTCCCAACGTATAAATTTGAATTCTTAATTTTGCAACCACATGGCCAGGAAAACAGTTCTGCTATGATAATGATGATGGTGATGATGATGATGATGATGATGATGATGATGATGATCCATAGCTTAGCACTCTTATCAACCTTTTGCTGTGATTTTTCCACAGTGGCAGTAGCGCATTATTGGATGCAGGAAGGGGATGAGGCACAGATTACTCACTCAGCATCATTCACTTTTATTGGCATGAGTGTTTTTTTACGGGATTGCCACTGACTTTCAACTGCAGGGTACAAAGATACTCTATAGGACATTGCCGTGCCATTCCCAGCCCGATTCCAGTCAGTTGTTAATAACTTTTCTGCCATAGTGACACTGCCTTTCCTAAAACACTGTGCTGGCAGTGTTCCCTCTCGAAGCCATAGTTTCATTAGTAGTGTTTTTTGGGACTTGGGCAATAAAAGTCATGGTGTGCTGACGGATGTTTGGCAGAGGTTCTCGTGCGACTAGTGGTGCTGCTGTTGCTGCTGGCGAGGTTGGTGGAGAAGCCCACGTGGCATGCAGCAGCCACATGTCTGGGGCCCAGCCAACATTGGAGAGGCATCATAAAACTCAGCCTTGCACAGGAGACAGTGACATAGTATTATTGCTGTGCAATCCTTGTTCAGCTATGGGCACTAATGAAATTTTGTTTTATAGTGCTTTTTTCTAGGATTATTACTTTGCAAATAGGTTTTCTGATATGATGAGGATATGTATATATTTTAAATGTTTTTGAATCCATTGATGTAGTATTATTATTGTTGTTGTTGTTGTTATTCTTATATTTTTTTGTTTGTTTTTTTGTTTTTTTTTAATTGGAAGCCTACTCTCTCCAACACAGTACTATGAGTATTTTTCTTCCTGACTGTTGCTGGTGTTCACATGTTCACATCTGACAAACATGAGTGACAAAACAGAAACAGTGTAATAACAATACAGTGTTATCTGAAGATGAAACAGTCGTCTAAATTCGGAGTATTGAAGCAAAGGCAAGACAGTAATGAGACTTCTGCTGCGGAGATATCAGATTTCCAGAGGCAGTTACAGAGATTAGCCCTCAAAATTAAGTAATCTAATGTCAATGACTTCTCAGTTATGAGTTTACAGTGACATAGCATTACTTTAGCTCAGGTCACTGAGGATAAGCCAGAAATCTTTAACACTAATTCCCACACACCATCAATCAGCAGCGTCTAACCCAGTCCTGCTCCAGCAGTATATAAACTACTGTATGTGATATGTAAGAATGGCAGTACAGCAGGAAGTGTGTTAAGGATTTGCTCATTAGGCAGTAATAGAACTAGCTTAGTCAAGGTTTACATTGCAGCTTCTTTTTTTCGTGGGTAATCACTTTTGTTTACAAGAGCTCATTTTCTACAGCGTACCCTCGGGGTCGATTTGCATTCATTGTTCAGTCTTCTGGAGTTTTTGTTGTGTGTTTGACTCATTAAGGAAAATGAGCTCGCCTTTATGGGACAGCACTTTGCAGAGGATGAATAAAGCAAATTTGAAGAAGATTTGAATAAGGAAGTTAATTTGCAGCAGGACTGAACTGATGTTTGAGTGTTGTTACATGCTTCTATAACACACAAAGAACACTTGCTGGCATAATTAGTTGCATATTATTGTCTTTGTTCTATAATATTCAAAGTACACATCACTGTTAAGTAATTTCAGCCACAGATGGCCAAACAACATACATTTTCAATTGTATGTAAATGTGAATATCAATTCTTTTTAATCACAATGTTATCAATTCTTTTTTTCTTGCTGTTGTTTGTTGTCTTGTTTACACCTTTGTAGTCCTCCCACTAATGACGTGGAAGCTCTCCCCATAAATTTTAACGTGAAAAGCTAAGGAATTTTTATAAATACACATCTCTTGTAAAAAATTATGCGTCATCACATGCAGTCTTGGTAAATATTGACTTAAATGCCAACAAGGGGTCTAGAATTTTGATTCTGATACTGTATGATAAATTAATCAAATAGCTTACACCGTAAGAGATAAGACGATGTAATAAAATAACAGAGTGACATCAGGCAGGGTTTAAAAAGAAAATAAAGAAGTTAATACATACTTGTCACATACCAGCTGCACTGTATATGACAGGTCATGACAGGTTTATAGCCAGTGAACATATGAGCGATTATAATCAGCATGGATTTTTGTGTGTGTGTGTTCTTGATTTATGTTACCTTTTTTTTACTACACAAATCTATATAAAACAAGCTTCTGAGAGATGTTTAAAAAAGTCTGCCAATCAAAACCATTAGATTTTCCATCGCTGCCATGTCTGATCTGGCCACAGTTCTTGTGTTAAGAGCAAATTAAGGCTGAGATCAATGCATTTCAGCTCGTGGACTTACACTGGGATCATCAGGTTGACCAAAACTATTTCCCCCCTTCATGCATCTTGGATGTGGACAAAGTTGAGCCAGAAATCCATACTCTGCTGCTTATCTCCCATGTCCTCAGAGCCATAATGTTGCTGAAGCAAATAATGCAAATGACCATCTGCTTCTCTGTGTTTGTTTTTCCAGTCTGTTCTGCATGAGGACAGGTCTGCACTCAACTGCACCTGCAATGAGCTTGGTTGGCATATTTATGCCAACTGGTTGGCATGTGGGTGAAACATAAGGAAATGAGGTTTTGATGAATGTGGTTTTGTTGCATGGACAAAAGGAGATGCATTCGGCACGTTAGCTTGCACCTATCAGAGTTTATAATGGCCTTTACATCATGTCTGCTTACCTGAGTTGTGTGTGAAGTTGTTTCATTACAGCTAGATCATATTTCAAAAGCCACCTCTGCACTGGTCTGCCTGCCTTGTCAGAGTGAATCTGGTCGGACAGAGCTGACTGGACTCCAGAAGCTTCACTCCAGGCTCTCCGGTGTCTGATCTGATGGAAGCTGAAGAGAACATACACACGCATACACCAACAACACTACTGACTTTTAATCCTGTGCAGCTTACTGAATATATTACAGATACAAACACAGAACCAGACCGGGAAGACATTGTTTAAACAGAGCAGTAGATGGTTGTAACATATCATACAGTGTGTTAATTATTATGCACAAGTAAGGCTTTCATGTTTTGTTTTTTGTTTTTTGCCATGTGTACAGGAAGCTAAGTTGCAGTAAACAACAATACAGCCTCAAGCTGTAGCTGGACACGTGCACAGCAGGTTTTAATTGGGTTGTGGGTAATTGCAATGTCTCATATTTGACATTTGGACTAAAAGCAGCAGATGTCGGACTTTGAGCCATGTGTTGTCTCACGTGCATGTTTGCATTCTGTAACATGAAACATAAAATTTAAAAAAATAAATTAATTAATTGAAAAAATTAACATTATCCACTCACACAATATAAAGTCAAGGCCATTCATCTGGCTGCATTTTCTCTACTTTTTAAAGGTGCACTGAGCTGAATGTCATTTTGCATTGAGCTGCCCGCTGTGTTACAGCCGGTGAACCCAAAATCACTCAGCACCAGAGAAATGCCTTAGTGAAGGGTAATTATTTTGTGAGGCAAGGTCAAAATCACCATCTACCATTTCACAGGTTTTGTACCATATTTTTCAAAAATAGATTTAACTTTTTTTTAATGATGGTTGACTGGTTTCACATTGTAATTTCAAATGTGTTTAAATCCAACAAATCTCTATTTGTTCACAAATTTTAAAAACAACATTGCGAAACATCCAGCTGAGGCTGAACCTCTCCTCTCATTTAAATGACAGTTTGTGTTTCCTATTGTTTAATCTGTTTCTGGTCACGGTGTGTTTTATTCGCTCAGACACCAGGTGACAGGGATCAGATCACACATGCTCATGTAAACACTGTTAGCAGCTTACAGTGGTGATCCACCCATTCTGTATTAACCTTCTCCTCATATAGTAATGTTCGGAGCAGGAGGCGGCACAGATCTGAAGGTCAAAACAGCACACACATCGAGAGTTTGCAAGGTCGCTGCTGTGTAACTATTTGCATTGCCAGAGCCCTACTAATGCACGTTTCCCAGAGGACATGCACGTCCTCTGGACTGGTAGGACTGCTACATAAACAGGTTACGGAGCAGCTCCTGTAGACGGAACCGTCTTGGAAAAGGGAACAAATCAATACCAAGTTTTCAGTGTCTTCCTATCTGCTTCGCTTTTAGCTCAAAGATGAACTGCTTTTTTTGGACATAATGAATATTTATGCTTCTGTGTTGAACTAGTTACACTTTCTTTCTAATTTGCTGCTGTTTCATCTTCATTATATGCTTGATATGCCTCATAATGAGCCCTGACTTTGAAGTTCAGGCATGGTATAAGTGGCATTATGCTTTATTTTGTAAGTACCTCTGGGGTGTATTTTCACGAGCCTCTACAGTTCAGACATGTTGGCGTATTGCGAATAGTAAAACCGAGGTCATACACAGTTCAGGTTGTGTAATGTAGCGACAAAAAACGATTTGCTGCTGTTCCCTGTAACCCGATTTGTGAATAAAATATGTCAGCGTTTCAGCATGCATCCATCTCCGCTAATGAGAGACAGCCCAAGGAGAGTACACTGACTGTCAACTCTGCTCAGTGTGGAGGTGATAGAACTAAATTTCCCACAGATTTCTCTGCGGCGGCTTCTGTCTGCATTGTTGTGCTGCAGCGGGAGATTATCGGATTATCACACACTAAGGAAAAATGTCTAGGAAAAGTGGACAGGTCTAAATGTATGAGATGCTTCCTACTTGCAGCAAGGCGCCAGCTCAGTTGTGCAGCTGTGTGTGAGTCTGTGCATTACATACGGCTGATGAAAAAGCTGTTTGAGATCCAAGCAACAGGACGATAATGTGCTTCTACTGAAAGCTTGCAAGTTCAATTCGATCCAGCCCCCCCCCATCCAGTCACACCCTTTCAAGTTAAAAGCATCCTTACGCAAAACCTTTCTCCCACATCTTTTTGCGTTCTAGAAGCTAAATGTAAAAGTCTGTGGTTGCTGTAAATTCATACATACATGACCTCTGTCTGACCCATGTCTAAAAAATATGTAAGTTAAGCTTTTGCTACGGTTCTCCCCTTGTGCCACAAATAGGACTTTTCCCTCCCCTGCCATCTGTTTCTCAATTCTATTCTTCTTCCAACCGAGCGGGGTAGAGGAGCTGTCCTGACCTCCCCTGGGGGAATGGGAGCTGGTGATACAGTGAGATGGTGATGTGTGGGTTAGCCAATGGCTGCTACCCCCTACTGGGAGGGGGCATGAAAGGACACTCCTCGTAGCCACATCCACACATCATCAGACTCCCCATTCCCTCTTCCCTCTGACCACACAGGCAGATTAGGCATCATAACAAGAGGCACTCATTGGCATGGCGGACTCCTCTTTCCTTTCCTTTCCTTTCCTTTCTCCTCCCCTCTGTTTATCAACCCTCCTCTTTCCAGTTCCCATCCCAGAACCAATCCCATTCCCATGCTGTCTTCTCCTTCCGGCAGCCATACACAACCTGAACTCTGGGTGCACTCTCCTCTAATCCACTAGCAGTCTTATCTTAGCTCAGAAACAATAGCCACAGAGCAAGCACAGCTCAGAGCCTGCAGCCTGCAGACAAATAGCTCCGCTCCCGTGAGGCTGGGGGACCTGCTGCATCCAACAGCGTCAGCCAAGCCGCCTGTCACTGCTCCACATTAAATCCTCCTCACGGCATGTCAAGCAAAGATCCCAGCCTCGGCACTCTTGACTGTCGTCCAAATGGAATTTCTATTACGGCAACGTAATCGACAGCATAAGAAAATGACTAATCACATCTGTACTCTGTGTCGCCTTGTCAGTGTGCTGATCTACTGCTCGTCTTTTTGTTTGTTCACTGCAGAGTTGTGTGAGTTAGGTACGAGGGCTGTTTTGTGATTCATTTAGGTAGATGGGCAAATTTCCAAGCTACTGTTTCCATTCGTCTTCTATTAATGAGCTTTTGCCTCAGTCCTAATGAGCTGTAATAGCAATCGTGCCCTGCATAGGAGCAATGTTGCCATCCATGCAGTGGAAAGGCATTTGCAAAAGTGAGGTATTGCCTCTGTTAACCAGCAAGGCAGCATCAAATCACAAGGAGTCCCTCAAGGGTTTTGCATCATACAGCGTTAAACAGCAAATCCAGTTAATTAGTCATTACTGGATGCCAGACTTAAACGTTAATTAGAAATCCTTTAACGATAACAGGAAGCTCAACTCCATCTTAAGCTTGTCTGACTTTAGGACTTGACCTCACGCTTGGTGGGGGGGAGTTGTTTTTTAGACAGCTAAAGACTTGGTCAGGAAATGGGGAACAGAATGACATACAGCAAATAGTCAGAATGGAATCAAACCCAGTGCTGATGCAGCAAAGACAAAGCCTCTGTACATGTGGCACCTCTTCCACCTGAGCTATAGATTTCTGTGTGAACTGATCACCTGACCTTTTATCCAGCATCATCATCACATATTTTATTTCTCTGTAAGTTAGCATGCTAACATGCTAAGCTAAAACAGTAAATATTATACCTGTGTGTGTGAGAGAGAGACCTCATGTTTCCTCTGGTTCGATTTGTTGCCCTGACCAGCTTTGCATTTCGTATTATAAATATTGTAGCAAGTGTTGTCTGCGTGGAGTTTTGAAAGTACTGTGACCATTTTTGGCTCACTACTGCCCAGAACAAACTGCCGAGTTATGTGGTCTTGCTCTTTCTCTTCACATCAGAATGATTTGAAAAGCTCTTTTTGATGTAATCCAGTTTACTGCACGTAGAAGATGTGAGATGTGGTCTGTTGATACCGTGCCTCATAAGTCACCTAACAGTTACTTTCATCTGTAGTAGCTTTCAAGTGATGTGTGTTCATTAGCTGCTAGGTCTAGAGAGCCCTTCACCCATGTGCATATTTATTATTCTTGCCACTCGCTGCCTCTGTCTATGTCTTCCACTTTCCCTTTCCATCACTTTCCTTGACTTCTTGTCGCAGTGTCTTTGTTTATTTCTCCCACTGTGACA
>MDSQ01000405.1_pt1 | contig 10759 bp, 4 predicted proteins | sample 1008251 | NCBI WGS metagenome assembly MDSQ01 (sample SAMN05526597, study PRJNA338239) | gut metagenome | isolation source: Hindgut content | host: Naso unicornis | place: Saudi Arabia: Red Sea | collected 2016-05
TTTACACTCCTCTTTGCCTCGTTTCGAAATACTCTGTACACCAGGATGGCTGGAGAGAGAGAGAGAGAGAGAGAGAGGAGGGGACAGAGAAGTGATGTCAGCACTGACTTTGTTAAAGACACAGCCTCTCAGTGATGATCCTTGCCTGGCATCAAAAGAACAAACCATTAAAACAGAGGGACTTATCCTACAGTATAATAAATAAGACTGAGAAATATAATGAGAAATGGGGCATGTTCTTAAGATTTTATTCATTACAGGGTAGCTAAAATGTGTGTGCGTACACTCTGATCAGTGTGTTTTGTTCTTGTTGGCATTGCCATGAAGATAAGGATGGAGGTGGTTCTGGTGCAAAATGAGGATCTGTTCACTGGAAAACTTCCTGTGATCACTGAATCTCACACGGGACAATGAATGAATGGACATTCAGCAGCGATGTGGTAGTCTCTTGGAAAGACTGCTGAAGATGTGACGTTTATCCTAGTTTTACTTCTCATGGACCAGTGTTTCTTTTTCTTTTTACTTTGATATTTGACTTTGAATTTGTAAGATTGTGTATCTTAATTTTGCCTTATTCTTCATTGGATGTCATGCTTCTTTGATTAATGTTTCAGTTTTGTGTTGCTAAAAAGTTAAAACTCAATAAAAACAAGGGAGCTAACCGATAAAAGTATCATCAAAATGAGGCAACACATTCATCTAAAAAAAACAAAGATTGTAGATGAAAATAACGAAAAAAGAGAGTTTTTTTTAAGCTTGTGATAGGGAGGTCTCATCAGACTATTCAGTTTTAAACCACAATGGGAATGTCTTGATAACCTTAAAAACATAAATCAATCACAATACACAAAATGTCATGTCAATATTTCAAATAAAATCTTGGAATAGGTATAATGTTCCACAACATATGGTCAATACTGTAATGCACTAATAATAATGACAAATGCTGAAAATAATGGGGCAGCTGTGGCTCAGTAGGTAGAGCAGGTCATCTACCAATCACAAGGTCAGTGGTTCGATTCCCCTCTCCTCTGGTCAAAGTGTTCTTGGGTAAGATACTGAACCGCAAATCGCAGCCGATGGCCGTGCCATTGGTGTGTGAATGTGTGTGTGTGTGCGCGCTCCTGATGAGCGGGTTGGGTCTTTGTAGAGAAGTCACCTGCCCTGAGTGTGTGAAAGCACTTTGAATAGTTGAAAGACTAGAAACGTGCTACATAAATACAGTCCATTTACCATTTAAGTAGCCAAACAAAACTGATAATGAGGTCAAAAAAATGATCAAGCTGTCAAACAAGAAAACTAAATATTTTATGAAAACATCAAACAAGCAAAAACGGTCAAAATCCTGTTAACAGTTACATGTGAAGATCCTTTTTAAAAGACCAAAATAGCAATAGAATTAAAATATAGGGATCTATACCAGAACATCACAATTGAATGAAACATAGAGCAGACATGCATGATCAAGCAGAAGCTGAGCAAAGGTTTGACCTCTACACAAAGGTCAATTGTGCAATTTCCCATTTAATAGAGTGAGCATGAAGACCACAATGTGCTGCTGTGCAGTTCGAAAACCAAAGATGGCCAACAACACAACTTAAGTGTAGATACAGATTGCAGAAAAAGGTTATGAATCATCATTATTGTGGACGTTGCCTGGGGCAACAAAAGCAAACTTTATCACAGTGAATCAGCTGTGAGGTGTATGTATGTGTTATCATCTCTTTCTAACTGCCCTTGTCAGCCCCCTTGTGCCCTCTAATGTCCAGCTGACCTTTGCTTTTATTGCTCCATTGCAGTCTAACTCTGCAGCAGACAGCTGTGAACCAGCTGAACTAATCCAGTTTCACTAATTAACAAAAGTACGCAGCGGCGGCAAGCGTGAAGCAGAGAGTCGGAAAACCAGCAAAGTCTCACTTTCTCTTTACTCGCATGGTAACAGACATCAGCAGGATCTGCAGCATGAAAACATCTTGGAAAACCTGGACAGCAGCAGTTTGAACACGAGCTTGCCTTAAAACACTTCGGCTGTTTTTTGCTTACCTACACCAACGGTACAAAATTCTGTTTTTCATCGCCATGTGTTGTACAAGTATGAATGTCCAAACCAAAAATGCTTCAGATACATAAACTTGACATTTTCTATATTTTCACAAAACAGATAGATTGTTTGGATTTTTAAGCAACAAGATCAAGGACAGTGATTTTTCTTATTTATTTTGGTTCAGCTCCTTAAGCTAAAACACCCTTTAATATAACATACTGTACCCAGCTAGCACAATAGCTTATTTAGGTTCACCCATTTTTTCTGTGATGGGACACTGACTCATATTTCACGACTCATATTTTTTAGAAATGAACATTTCATTGAACAGCTGCTGAAGAGAGACAGAAGTTAACAAGCTTGCTAACTGTTGCTAATCAGTCGACAGGCTCATTCGTTTGGTCACTAAAGGGACGACAGGTTCACACCGTTGAATCAAAACATGAATTTTTATTATCAACTGCTGTCTGATAACTGTAAAACATTACAGCTCTATTATTCTCTTACCTGCGGTGATATCACCAGCAGGATTTTGACAGGTGTCAACAAAGCGCTACAGGTCTGGGGTGGTTGGGTCTTGGATTTCTGTGATGCTGTTTGCAACAAACATGACTGACTGTGACCGGGTCAGGACGACAGTGGAATCTGACCGGAGCACAGTCCCGTAACGGAGATTGTCAGCTCACTCTTAAGTAACCGAGCCAGCTGTGCTCCTGTCAAAGATGCAGAAAGTTCACGGCGAGGAATGGTGAGATGTTTTTGGGAGCAACGTGGGATCTGGCCGTAACAAATGAAACACGGGTCCCCTTCTGATTATACTCCGTCTCAAACAGGCCACCAAGCTGTAGGCCCTTTCAGAGGCATTACATAAAATATGTAATTGTCTTTTCTTTACAGGACGTGCGATGTTAGGCTCAAACCCTCTTGGGAACTGGTTGTGAGGTATGTATGGGGTCGTCCCATTCCCTTTTACTCATCCACAGCTGTTGGAGGAAGATTTTTTTGTGATGAAAGGTATTATTAGGGCTGGGTGATATATCGACTATACGCAGTATATTGAGTGTGATGTAGTGAACGACTAAACCGCGAACATTGAGTATAAATTGTCACCTAAATGTTTTGAGCCGTCAGCCTGTAATTGGCTCTGTAGTTTGGCTTCTCTCGCTCTGATGCTCTCTCACAGCATACAGCTCGCTCCTCCGCCCATCCAGAAACCTCTCCTGTTGTGTTTTGTATCAGAGGGAAGAGAGGCCAGAGAGAGACGGCAGACAGCGTGAAGTGTTGCTGCTGCTCACTCCGTGTTTTCTTATTATTTGTTAAGATTTCCTCACAAGTGCTTCGCTTCGTTTCTGCCATCCACTTTACTGCTGCTTCACTGGTCAGACTTATAAAGGATGATCTTACTTTATCGTTTAAGGGGAGAGAACTAACGTTACAGCGCTCTTAACGTAAACACTCAAAGTTACATTTACTACATTAGTGAGCTGATAAGGTTACGTCGTCAGTCCATTAATTGTGTCGGTGCTTTGTGAAATAAATGCGTAGGAGGATCAAGATACTGTCGTGTGTCGTTTTCTGGAAAAAATTTTGTGGCTGTTACCTCAGCGTGTGTCGTGTGTGTGAGAGGAGGAGATGAAACAGAAAGTAAACTTCTGTGGCAGCGCTGAGCCTGAGCTTAATAACCACGACAGGCTCATCCTGCCAACTAACGTTACAGAGTGACTTTTATGTTTACTGAATGCTTCTCTAACCGTTTTGACTCATAAAAATTGTCCATGAAAACTTCTGTCGCTGCTGTTTTTACATGCTAACTGTCTGAGTGCAGCTCCCACAGCTATGAGACTGACAGAGAGAGTGTGAAGGGAGGCGAGGGGCAGTTTTCCCCCTTTTTGCATGCAAATGAAATAAAAATAAATAAATAGAAACCACTGATGAATATCTTAGAAACAGGAACGTTTTAATGTAGAGAAATGTTGCAGAGACTACTTGAACTATCATACTGGTGTCATTTTATGCATCAAAAGGTTTGAATAACACATTTGTGAAGTGCTTTAGAGGAAATTTTAAAATATCAAAATATTGTGTATCGAGATATAGCCTAAAATTATCGAGGTAGGCTATTTTTAGGCCGTATCGCCCAGCCCTAGGTACTATGTATCCAACAGGGTCGTACTGAGTGGCAAGTATTTTGTAAACATTCCTCGTGGTTGGCTGGCTGGCTGGTAACTCAAAGACGGATTGATAGATTGTTACATCATTTGGGACATACATCTAACACCAGGGGCGTAGCCATAATTTCAGAAGTGAAGGGGACAGATTGTTCAGGAGTGAGCCGACTTTTATTGAGGATTATCCTTTCGCATTCAGTTGCTCACTCCTCAGTGGCTAAAGAGCCAGATACCCACAAACAGCCACGGCCACAGAGGTGCGGGGGACATGTCCCACGCGTACCCCGTGTCCACTACGAGCATGTCTAACACTTCCTCCTCAAGGTTTCAAATATGTGTTTTTGACATTTGGCTTAGTTACATATAATTTTTGTTCATTTTGAATTCTGTGTCTACCATATTTCAGCTCTGTATACAATCATTTGTCCACTCAAGTAGATGACCATAAAAATGTTCCGAAAATTCATTTTGGTGTCAGTTTCCTGTGACAGTATAGACTCACCGTCACCCTGCAGGAAAACCAGCCCCAGCACCATGCACAGAGGGTGCAGGTTAAACTCCTGTGCAGAGCCGTCCCAGGCGAATCCTCCGCGGTAGTGACCCATCCACACACCGGTCAGCACCACCAACGTCAGACCCAGAACCTGTGACGCTCCCACCAGCCATGCAAACATGGAGCGGCTTTGACGAGGAGCACAATCCTCCATGATCTGAGAATAACACAAAAACTCAGGCTGTTCAATTTGTTGTAATATGGTAAAATTACTTAAATTAGGAAGCTAAAAGAGAGAAAAACAAGCATGGCAAGTCACATGAAGAAGTAACCAGGCTTCTTAAGCAGAAATTTAGATGTGCTGCATGACTTACCCTCCCTTAATGTTTGTTAAGATATTCAATTTTTCAGTAGAACAAGCAACAAACACAGAGAAAGAAAATAGTTTTCATGATGATATCCAGAGAGAAGTCCGAGTACTATTACCTCCACAATCAGTTGCAATTATGCATGTTTCCTAAACCAGTAACTGGCCAAGATGTGCTGTAAAACCAGAAGAACAGGATTAAACTGTAGCAGAAGACCTTTAGCCTGAAGCTACTGCAGAGCACCACAGAAGTGTTTACTTGTACTGTAAAGCCACTGGGTCCAATCACTGCCGTAGAGTGACACTGATCAGACAGATTACCACAAAGTACCACAAAGTGAAATAACTAATAATACAGGATGGCCCCTGTCTAATTATTTTGAAGCACAATCTTTAAACTACCTTTGAAATATAAAGTATCAGCTACAGCCTAAATACTAGAAAATGACCAAAAACACAGTTGTTGGTCTCACATTCCTTGAGTAAAACTAAACCCAGTAACTTTCACATGTAACTACCAAGTTTGACAGTCTGATAAAGAAAAGTAAAATTAGGCTTAAAAGTCTGAGTATCGGTGAAGCCACCTCAGTTGGCACAAATGATTTTAAAATAAACTCTTTATGTCCATGATTGTTTGTTTGTTTGTTTTAAAGCTGCTTCAGAATAAAAAAGACACAGAAGCCACAACTGCCACTTTATAGTGTTTTCAGTGAGTCACACCAAACAAACATGAGATCAGGCGCAGTCAGGGATCTGCATGACTCCAGATTTAAGACGTTATTTGACTTCTGCTCTGATAATAATGATCATAGTAACCTCATCCTAAAATGAACAGAAGCAGCCTAAAAACAAACCGATACCTGCTTCACTGCTGGTAATGTTTTCTTGTGGTTTGTCATTTTGGTCCTGTCTTAACTTGCAGCACACTGAGCTCTCTCTGACGCTGTAAATCTGTCAAATTAAAGTGAAACACATTTGTAGAGTCAAGCTTCTCCAGTTTGAGGATCTACAGTTTGTCTTTGTGCTCCTCGTTTGCTAATTTGCTTGTTTTGATGTTGTTGAACCTGTGATGGTTATTTTTCTTTTTTCTTTTTAAAAAAAAAAGGATAGGCCTAGGCTACACTAAATAACGAGCTAATCACTGAATTCATTAAAGGACAAGTAAAGGTGCGGTCCAACATTTTGGTAAGTTTTTCACACCCACTGACAGTTATTCCCGTGGGTGTAGACTAATATTGACACTGTTCTCTAGCAAACCTTCACAGTTAAAGTCGAAAGTAAAATTCTGCATCGAGTAGACCTATTAGTGAGAGTCACGCGATGCCTGACTTATAAAACGCGAGATTAAACGAGATAAACTAAATTATCGCCACAAACTGTCACACACAGGATGGTGTCTGAAGCATCAACAGAGTGTGTGGCTCCAATTCACTTAAAAAAGGCCACTCTGGGGGAATTGAGGGACCTTGAAGGCTTCTTCAACACATTGTAGTGCGCAAAAATGAGGTCCTCTATGCGGGTACTATTTCAACATTTTATTAACAATAATTCTTCAAAAATACACCTACAAAAACTGGGTATTAAAAAGACTTAAAATGAGCTTGTACAAAAGGACATGACATTAACTGTAACACCAAAAAAAAACCCATTAAAAGACAGCACACACAGGCATGGTTGAAGAACTGTGTGGCTTCTGATCCTCTTCCCCTGATTCAAAATCAAAAATGTATTAAATATTTATATTTAGCCTAAATATAAAATGAAGGTTTGTGATGTGGGCTATATATTGGGACTGCGGCCTATATCTTATGTTTCAAACGCATCCTTTTAACCCTCCTTATATTCATTTATAAAAGAAACTGTCATTAACAATTTGACAAAGTAAGTATAAATATCATGGTTAGTTGTCATTAATGACAAACCTTTTGATGATGTGATGACAAGCAGATGCCGTGCACACAAACAGCGTTTTATAAGAAAGCAGAGATTATTTTAGGTTCACCAAACGACCAAAATCTCTGCATCCTCCTAGGAAGTAAGTTTTAGAAATTACATTCAGTTGCCAATTAAATTTAAATTGAATTGCAGATAGACTGACACACTGACACTCAAATACTGAGGGTTTTTTAGCCATTCCTTTTAAATAAAGAAAAATCAATCAGAATGAGAGCTAGGAGACAGATTGAGCAGCTTCTTTTTTTAGTGTCAAAATTGAAAACCTCCTCATCTTTCGTGGCTTTTTAAGGGGTGTGTTTTTAGTCCTTTCAATGTGTTTTAACATTATGTCTGCATTGTGCACACACATCTCATGTTTGTAAGCACGTGTGTGTGTGCGTATGTGTGTGTGTGAGGAGCTCTTCCTCCTCATCCCTCCTCAACCTCCTGTTACCACTAAGGTCTAAGATATTAAAATATATTAAAGTCAAAAGAAGAGGGAGCACAATGAATTTTGGTTTTATAAAAAAAAACTTAAAAAAACAAGCCTTGTGTTACATGAGTGATAATACTGTATGTTGTGTAGTTGGTTTGGCATCATTTATTCAAACCATTGAAGTGAATACTAGGTTTTAACTTTGAATATCTAATGAATGTTGAATATCACACTGAGTTAATACCAATACGGCGGTCAGCCAGCAATCCATAATATAACACAGAGCAATAACAGAGGTGTGACTTGATCTTTCAGTTCAGGGGCAGATCTGTTTCAGAGTCAGCTGCAGTATGTCCATTCTGGAATGACAAGTGATGACAAGTGATGACAAGTCACATTAAGTGTTCTAGGTTGTTGCCATGGAGAGCAGCTTGTCTTTTTTGTAGGTATGTGATGTCATTGTGACATCACTCTTTGATTTGAATAAAGTCAAATGTAAGACTTACTTAGACTTATGTAATAGGTTAATGTCCATATGACAGAACTTTATATCCAGCAAAGAATTGTCTGATTAAGTGTACTGTACAACAATCTGATTCACAGATTTTTGCTAGTGGCCTTTTTTAACAGCGGTAAACACATAATCTAATTACAGTGGTATACAAAAGGAGACAAAAATTAGGCTAAAGATGTTTTGGTGCATGAGTGATGAAAAACGGGATAAGATTTTCCGTGAGAAGATTATCTCAAACAACGAGGAAGTCAAAAGAAGCCTGGACACAATTGCCCGCTTGCAACAGCAAGTTGATAAGCTCAGCAGTGGGGTTGACATCCAGACATTGAAGAAACATTATAAAGGCCTCCAAGATGAAAGAAAAAGACTGTGTGGTTTAATCAAACAATATGAACAGCAAGTGCCCTACTGGCGCAAAAGACTGTCAACTCAAAGAGAATGGGAGAGAAAATACAACCCCCTCGCACAAGAAGTAGAGACCCTCCAAGAGAAGGAACGCAGGTGCAAGCAGGAAATTGAGGAACTGCAAAGCAAAGTAAGAGATCCCATTGAATTGGAGGATGAACTGAGGCAACTAAAAAGTCAAAAAAAGACCTTGAAGGAGAAAAATAAGGCGCTGCAGCAAAAGTCTAAGAACCTTCAGAAGGAAATTGCCAAACAAGATCAACTGTGTGAGAAAATTAGAATAAAGCAGGACAAGTGCGCTAAGCTACTGCAACAAAATTTGCAGGAGACGGTTAAACAGCTCCATGAAATAGAAAGAAGTAAGGAACAGTATCGAACCGTGAAAGCCCAACCAGGTTGCTTGAATTGGGACATGCTCAAGATCGAGGATGAGAACAAAGGAAACAGCAAATGCGTTGAGGCTTTGTCCCTGCTCACTAACCCTAGTGACAGGGAAAGAGAGTTGCTCCAGCAGACTTCTACCTTACAGAAGCAGCTGGCCACTTTGAGGGCAGACTTTGAGTATTTGAAGACAAACAGCAATCTCAAGGAGAAAAACCTTTTAAAAGAGAACGAGGACCTCAAGAAAATGCTAGAGGATGCATGGCGAGATCTCAAACTTAACAGTGACACCCTGACCAAAACTGTCTTCAACTCCAAAGATCTGCTGACAACCCTGAAGTCTGAGTTGGCTAGAACAACTACCCAACTGGAAAATAAGTGGCAGACTCATAAAACACTGGAGATGGCGGTGAAGTCCATGTGTACCTGCCTGGCTGGATCAGTGAGGAAGGCTGAGCTCTGCCTAGCAGCTCACACAGAAACAGAGAGAAAGATGACCAGAGCATGGCAAGAGGTCAGGCAGGAGCTGCTAGCCTGTCCCCAGCCTGAAGGCATGTCACCGCAGCAACAGTCTGCTGTGACGAATGCCCAGGAGAGCCTCAGTGTCTTATTGTCCAAACCATGCTCAAAATGTGGATTGACAGTTAAACTACAAGAAGACAGAAATAAGGACCTCGTTAGTGAGAATAATGATCTCCAAGATCAGATCTCCAAGTTAGAGGAAGAGAAGACCAAAAGAGAGACGACTCTAAAGAAACTAGAGCAAGAACTTGCTGACTCACTCGCTTACGGGAAAGTTGTCACACGCTATCGCCAAGACCTTGAGAAATACTTGGGCTTGCTCAAAAGAAATTTTGCGGACAGCAAGGACCAGTATGTGGAGGCTAAGAAATGTAATAATGATCTGAAGAGCATGCTGGATGAAAAGGAAAAGGACCTTGTACAAATTAAGAGTAAGATGGAGGATTTAGAGGTTCAGCTGCAGAAGGAAAGGTCCAGTTGCAGCCAGCTAAAAAATCGACTGGACTCTCTAAAGCACGTGAGCTGCAGACATGACAACCTGGAGAGGACTAATAAGCAGTTAGAGGAGGAGCTTATCGATCTTAGAAGTCGAATGGAGATCTCCCAGATGGAGCAGAGCCGGCTTGAGCAGCGCTGCCGTGACACAGAGGACAGTGCCCGTCAGGAATTACAACAGAAACTGGATGAGGTCAATCACATCATGTGGACACAACATTTGAAACAAATTATTGGATCTGCTTAAAGCAACAATGAGTGCTCCGAGCTAAAATAAGCTAAAATAAAGCTGAAATTGGATAAGCAATACCAAGAACTCTACAGAGAGAAGGTGCGCCACAGGAAGAATTTGACGACCAGACGAAACAGGACTAACATTCTGCTTGCACAGCAGGACATTGCTTCAGCTGGTAAGACATAGGTGGGCTCTGCCTTGAGTGCAGGGCTAGACCCTGTCAGCAGGGCATAGGAGGAGTTCTTGGAAGTACTGAGGAAGAACTACAATGTCTGAGCACACATCACAGCTGCTTACAGTCAATGTTTACTTTAATAATTATTCAAAAGGATGAAAATAAAAAAAATTAAAAATTAAAAATTATGATAAATGATTTGGCTTCTTTTCACCACTGTCATAGATATAAATAACTCTACATGTGCATTTGTTATGGTTAAATTAATTATAATAAAACACAAGTGAATCAAGCTTGTGCAACAACTTTGTCATTGGTATTACTTACTAGTTGAACACCGAGAGGGCCAGTCAGGCGTCTGTTAGACTTTCACTTGGCAAAGCTCTCATGAATGGGCTCAAGAATGGGCTTAAAAAGAGCATAATTGTTTTCATTTTACAAGTGGGTGCTTTAAAAGCTGTTAATTTCAGGTTAAATAGTAAAATTATGTTGTTTGTGAATGGTGTTACTGTGTTATTTAAATAGTTCAGTGTGTGTGTGTGTGTGTGTGTGTGTGTGTGCGTGTGTGTGTGTGTGTGGGCGGGTGGGT
>MDSQ01000406.1_pt1 | contig 10755 bp, 6 predicted proteins | sample 1008251 | NCBI WGS metagenome assembly MDSQ01 (sample SAMN05526597, study PRJNA338239) | gut metagenome | isolation source: Hindgut content | host: Naso unicornis | place: Saudi Arabia: Red Sea | collected 2016-05
TACAGCCTTTTGTGGGTTTGTTCTGCTGGATCCAGTCTTTGAAAGCATAGAAATCCCTTTTGCTTTGCACATTCAGGTGATCCAGGCGGGGCTTGAGTTACCTCGCGCACATTACACTTCCATAAGGGCTCCTTCACAGAAATCTCTGTCTGTGCGGTAAAGAGACATTTTTATTTCCCTCTCTGGAACAGCTGACAGATGTGCCTTAACATCTTTTGGCTGCAGGCAAGAGAAGAGATGCTGCAGATGGAAGAAAACTGGCATGGATGAGCACACATCATGGCACAGGAGGAGTTTCTCTGTTCCTGCGGTCACCTTCTGCGCTGTTTTTCATTCTTTTGTCCTTTAATTCTTTTGTCAGTGTTCCATATGCATCTTATGATAACACAATACGCCTAAAATACTTGAGAAAACTTACTCGTGGTGAGCAAATAAGGTTTCATCTGGTGGCTCAATCTGGCAGCACTTTGCTTGCAAAGTGTATTTAAAGTCAGCTCTGTAAAAAACTGCATTGTAAATTGGAATAACCAGTTGTGTGAATTATAAATGATTACACAAGGATTGAGCAATCTTCCCAATCTGACTTGTTGTTGCAACAGTTTCTTTTCAAAGCCGCCGACAACAATGAAAATGTTGAAACTCTATGTAAGTGCAAAACATTCTTAGTGTCTGTAGCTTTCATGGAGTTAAATAACTGCACGCCTGATTTTAGTGTGCTCCCCAGATTCCAGACAACTTCCTGTTTAACGTTTCTCCTTCCTGTCAGATCCTTTGCCGCTGTCACAGTCGCAGGAGCTAAATCGTTATCCCAGTAAACAGCACAAGGGCTCTTTGTTGTTCTTGTTTTTGTATTCTCCCTCCGCCTGATTCTCAGATAAACATGTCGCTGTTCAAAGCTGCCATAACCTGACAAACAATTTGCCGAGCGCTCAAACAGGAAGCCATTATCCTGTTACGAAAGCTTTCCCTCTTATCTCGGCGCTCACATCTGTAGTTGTTCTCCCTGCTCCGCCTCACCACCACTCCGCCCATGCAGTGGTCCTCCTCCACCAGGACAGTTCCAGTGGTCCACAGGACGTGCCCTATCTGTCTGTTTCCCCTCACGGGACAGACGCTCACCCAGAATGGCAAACTAACACACCCAGGAGCAAACCAGGAATTTGTCTGTTTGTGCTTCTGTAAAGCTGATACTCTATTTATACACCCAGAACATGGATAGGTCTCTGCAGGAAGAGACTTTCTAAAAGGATCCGACTTTGTGAAGTTACTTGTGAAAGCACTGTGAAGTGACAAACTTTGGTGACTTAATAAGAAGAGTGACATTCATGAAAGATAAGTGCGCTCCAAAAACATCAGCGAACAGGAAGGAAAAGCATTTCCGCAGAACGTGTCACCACCTGACACATTTAGTGTTTGTGGCTTTACACTTAAATGTCTTACATTTTAGCATTTTTTCTTTTCCTTACCACAAAACTGTCAAAAACAACAGATGCCCAAAAGAACACTAATGTATCCTGTTACAAGCAAGACACAAAGATGAAGTGAGAACTGCTTTTATTTCAGTAATAATTAATCCACAGTGACGAGAGGAAGAGGGGGAGGATTAACAGTATTGAAATAATGAGTGCCAAAGCATACTTACAAGGGGGATGAAGCCCCAACAGTGCTGAAATGTAACCAAGTATGTATACTCAAGTACAGGGTACTTCACATTTGCAAATTTCTACTTTCACTTCACTACATTTCAAAGGGAAAAAGATTGTACCTTTCATCCACTATGTTTATTTGATCATTTTCTTTGCAAATTCATATTATTAAAATAAAATATAATTAACCAATCATTTTTCAATTACTAGATTATTTTATGATATCTACCAGTATATAATTTTTTCAAATCAACCCCTTATTTGCCTACTGCAGCAATAACATGATACTTGAATGCGTCCCAACATTTACACCAATAACACAAGAATACTTATTGGGTAACGGCTCATTCTTCATACTGAGTGTTTCTATTTTTTATGCTAAAACTACAGAAATTGTGTATAGTAATCTTAATAATGTTTTCATTGGCATATAATCACCTGAAAATAAAAATCACTGCGTTTTTGTTAACATGAGCCCTTTATATCTGCAGAAAAAGCTGGTCATTTTTCACAAAGTCTGCCATGTTTCTGCAGCAGCCCAGAATTGGTTGACGATGTGGTGTCAGAACTAATGGCAGTAGTACTTATAGAAGTAGTTGTAGTGGTAGCAGCAGTGTAAGCAACTGCATTTTCAGAAGACAAAGAAATAATGGTTGTAGTGTCATAGCACAGCAATGTTGCTTTTTCTTGTGTAATAACAATATGGTTATAGTTTTTAGTAGTGCTCTGAGTTGTATTACTTGTAGTATTTGTAGTGATAATAGTACATGTTGTAGTCGTGCTCATAGTCCTGTCTGTGGTGGTAATAGTTGTAGAAGTGCAGTGGGTCCATTGAAGAGAGTTGGGGCCTATAGCGCTCTGTCCAGGCGTGATAATCCAATCTTACCAGCAGTTAGTCAGACAGCTCTCCAGTCGCCGGTTGGTCTGCTGATAAAGGGTTTTGTCTGCCTGAAGCTGATGGATCTGATCAGTTTCTGTGGCTCTCTCTGACGGCACGTCAAAGCCTCAAATTAAAGGCTTGGACTACCTTCAACAAACCTCCCCATTTAAAGCTTATGATTACTTTGATTTTTGCTCTGTCAGCCTTTATCCTCAAACGTGAGATATGAATTCATTTTGCAGTAGAAAGCAGAGACGTGGTGTGTGTGAGTGTGTGTGTGTGTGTGTGTGTGTGTGTGCATGTTTGTGTGTGTGTGTGTGCGCCAGTATGATGTGATAAAGCCTCATTGGTATTCTGATGAGCGTCGTAGATAAAGCCTTCTCCATTTGCCCTGAGGGATATGGGGGAATCCCATGGAGGTTTGTAGGCTACCATGAAGCGGTGGTGATTAGCATAAACGAGGCTAAATGTGATCCATGAAGGGTTGGGTGGGTGGTGAGCAGGATATCCGTAATTATTGGTTATGGTTTCATGCCCTGGAGCCTCCAAACTAGCAATTACCTGTGGTAATTTCATTAGATAATGAAGTGGACATTCACTTCTTGTACATTTGTGTCTCATATTGTTTATATTTTTACTGTTTGAACATCTTTAGCCTAGCATAATAGGTCAGGCACATCCAAAACAGCATTTTCAGCTGCTGGAAAACTGAAAGTAAAAAAAATTTCTTAAGTCCAGCAAAGAAGTTTAAAATAAGAATGAATAGATATTTTCTGTACCTCACTTTTAGGGGGAGATTTCTTTGGAAAATTTAGAACTTCTCTGTTTTTGTTGCAGCTGGCGTTTCATTTCATTTGTTGTCGCTCTCCCTTTTAAGGCCTGTTTAAGGGGCAGTTTACATAACGCAAGTTTTTGCATCAAACGGTGAACTTTTGTTACTGTTTGGCCTTCCTTTTTTCAAGACAATGGCATGCTGGTGCTCCTAAAACCTTTTGAAATAGGGATTCAAAATGTGTAGTCTTTTGAAAACGCAACCTTCTTTCTGGCTGTGTAAAATGGCAAAACGAAAACCTGTGAAAGTGGTGACTATGCTAATGCTAATGCTAGCAGTCCCTGCATTCCGCAGAAGCCACTACCAAATTCTGATTAAACACTCCACAGTGCACCCAAAGCAGGTCAAATATGACAACAATCTATTCACCTAAATTCCAGTGTTGGTAGAATAATTTTAGAAGTCAAACTACGGCTGAAGTTCTTCAATTTGTGGCTGCTTATGTCTTAGCAGCGAAGTGTAGTGTTTTGTCATACTCTAGAGCGTATTTAGACAAACTAAAAGTGACAGATAGCACAGACTCTTGTAAACTATGATGCTAGAATCAGTTTGTTTTAATAAGTTTTTGAAGTGAACTTTTCCTTTGCTTCTGAGTGAGGACTGTGAACTTAAAAGATGCCAAACAAAATGTAAACGTTTCTGCTATATTGGTGTGATGATAACCTTCCTGCCATTCAGTGCAGCTTATTCTATAAGAACGAGTAGTGTGTATGCTTTTAAGTTGTCTTGTAAAAGAACACGATGTCAGTAGAGTTAAGGAATGAATCATTCCAGTTCATCTTGCTATATTGTCAGGTATTTAATCTTCATGCTGGTTTGATCATTGTGCTGCAGTTTCTTTTATTTAAACATTTGACCTTGGCCAGAATCTCATTGGATGCAAGCATTTTGTTCCCCATACATACTGCTCAGTCATCTCCCTGCTCGGGCTGCATGAAGGGGAACAAATGAGGAACTGTAACAGTTCAGAAGTACAGCCAGAGCAGCCCTCACGAGCCTTATTGATGGATGATTTTGCAGCTCCCATTTTTGGCTTCCTGTAGAGCTTCCGAAGTGCCACTGCCAGCTGTGCACTGATGATGTGACACAACCAGCCTGGCTCCAACACTCGCTTCATAGGCAGATTGTCACTGAACATTTGAGCTACATCGCTCTCAATTGCACGTAGAATGAGGTGACCCCTGGAAGAAAAGATAAATATCCCACCCTCCACGGCAAGCACACCCCTCAAAGGATTGATCATGCGGCCAAGCCAGTGCATAAACACTGATAGCCAGCATACTGCACACTAAGTGCTCCAGTATGATTGATCAGGCTGGAAGACTCATGATGCATGTGCCTGAGTGATATTGTTCTTCTGGATTTGAGTCTTAGCTCATGAGTGGATCCATGGAAACAGCCTAATGCATTTTCTTCAGCTGGAGTCAATGTTATGATGTTCTTTTTATGTCGACAGTGTAACTTTAGATTCAGCGACAGCCGTTCTGGCCCCTGTCCCTTGACATTGAGTCTAATAATGAATGATTGGTGGGACAAAGCCTGCATTGGATCAGTGCACAGAAACCTGCTTTGCAACATGATTTATTGATGTCCCTGATGGCACCAATGGAGGACTTCAACGAATGTCACCGGCTTCCTATGCATTCAAAAGAGCCCTAATTCAGCAGGTTTCCTGCATAAATTGGCCCTCCCTCTATTCATCCAGAGCTTGGTATAATGGAAAACAGGTTGGTGCCATTAGTCAACTAAATAGGGCATAATCTTGCAGTAATTTTATGCTGCCGTTGTTTGTCTTCTTGATATTAGCATGTGCTATTCTGATCTCATCAGCTGGGTGATACAGATACGGAGGGCAACAGGTTGGTGTGAGTGATAACAGAATAAGCTTTGTGTCTCCTTCCCGTCCTATAAAACATGTCATAGAAGGACAAGACCTTAGGTTCAATGTCAGTGTTGACATGTAGAACTGCACCAATTTTGCTGCTTTTTGTATTCAGAGAATTCTTGCTGTTTGCCTCCTCTTCTGCGTCATCACTGCTGAAAATGGACTGACTCTTCTTGTGGGTGTTTTCTTTTACGTGCGAGAAAATATGTCAGGACAAAAACAGCCAACAGGCACAATAGTGGGAAAATCATGCTGAGCAGACAGGCATTGCTGAGCAAGACAAATGCTTTTTAAAAGTTCCTTCTTAATCCTTCTATGTCTCACACCTTATTTTCCTTAAATGTCCTTTTGGCCCTGGGTCTGAGTCTAATCCCATCATTTTGCTTTTATACATGTTTATCACTAATGAAACCCCCAAACCTCCCTCGCTTACTCCCACCACACTTCTGACTTCCTCGTTCCCAACCTTGCTGTACCTCCTCTTTCCTTCCAATTTCCCATGTTCTTCACAGTGGTTCAACTCAATAATGGATGTTCATAAAGCTCAATTTACTTCTGGAGCCTTTTCAATCATTTCTCTAGTTAATTCACTCGCTGTGCTTGCGCCTCTGCTGCATATCTTTGTGGAGGCAGGGCCAGGCTCTCTGTCTGCGTTCACCCTGCTTAGGCTCTCACTCCATCAACCAGACGCCAAAATGTTGTGACAAATTACACCCATTTGCCTCTGTGCAACACAGTGCATGTGTAAAACACACAGATACACATGTAACCCTTAGACACATTCGCAGATGTTTGAAATATAACACAAAACTAAATATGATAGATCAAAATCAATTTTGTTATTGTGACTTCTGTTATTAGCATGCTATGCTATTAGCATCCATTTCAATGTTTGTTTTAACTTTATCAGGCCAGTAAGGCTAAGCCAAGATGACATTGGTAGAAATGGTTTCTCTCTCAATGAGACACCGCGTTGTTGTTATTGTTTTGTTTTGTTTTTAAACAATGCGTTTTCTGTGCTATTTTTTTTCTTACCATTGCTTCCTCACATTAGATAGCAGGCTAACTCTTTAGCTTTCAAGGCTGAGCACAGTCAAGTCTGCTACTCAAATAAAGCAATGTCACTAGAAACCAGTAAAATTTCTGTTTAGATATATATTTACATTATTGACAAATCTGCCACACTTTAATAGATATCTGTCAGCTCTAGCTACAGTAGCTAACATTACACATATTTCAATTTGAAAGTTAGCTAATAGCTAAAATACGGTACAGAAACTTAGCTCTACAGAGCAGTGTATGAGAAGTTAACAACAATAGTAATTTAACAATATTGCAATAATTTATGAGAGTCCCAAACTATTAACATGCAACAAGGCCTACAGTTACACTCAAACAACTAATGTTGGCATAGTGTTAGCTTATATCTGTGGGCCCACACTGACATGTTTTGTTGCTGTGTCCCTGCTGCTCCCTGTTTTTTTGTTTGTTTGTTTTCATCAGTTTCCATAGCTTGTCATTTGTTTTTCTCTAAATTTATGAGCCAGAACAGCCAGAACAGTGTTTAGCATTGTTCATTCCAAGCAGTCAGTCTGCTACTCTTGCCAGCTGACACTGGATCACACATCAAAACTCATAAACAGATCAAACTGATTATAGAAGCATTGATCACAGAGCCTGAGTAAGAGTGTGAGCTGACTAAATTTAGTAAGGGATGTTTGTTCCATGACAGATTTTGTGCAAAAGCTAAATCACTCCTAGCTAACAAAGAGGTTTTGTTCTTCGGGGTATTGAACATTTTCCACCCATTAGCTACTTTTTGCTATTAATACAGGTTAAAGCACTAAAACTCCACATTGTACTCCTCTTGATCTCCCGAAAAGCTGTAAGACCCGTAATAATTAGATTCCTACAGAGTCAAACAAGGAGTCTCTCTCACAAACTTTTAACTATTAAACCTCAGAACTTAATAAGGTGTCTGATACACAATCTAAAGACATTCTCACTACGTCCTCAGCACTAATGAATACAAGCAGTCAGACGTCTGAGCGCAAACTTCCCTAAAAAGCAAATTCGCCCCTTTAACATTTTAGATGTGAGCTTAAATAAAATATTATTTGACTGAACTGCAAAGTTTCAAATAAATATTAATCTCCATGCTGGTTACAAATCAGCATGAAGCCGCACGTTGGTGATCACCCCGAAACATCAAAAGAATGTGTCCCTGTTTATGTGTGTGTGTGCCAGAGCATCTAGTTTGTTCATTTCTGATCTAATGTTGTTTTTAACGGGAGTCAGGGTGTTATGTTTAATTTAATAGTGTCGGGTTGCCAGGTTGTGCCAGCCAGGTTTGGGTACTGATTTAAGGTAAGACTTAAGCCAGACCACAGCATTTGGATTCAGACTCTTAATTGTCCTCTTTTGTCTCTTTTACTTTTTTGCATTAAAAAACATAATTATTACTGCCCCTTGCATGTACTAAGATACCTATAGGCTAATATCTAAAAATAAATATTTGATACATTATACTTATGATTTTTTCACATTATTCAGATACTAAAAGTCAGTCTTTTGTCTTGTTGCCTCTCTTTATTCTTTTGTTTTGTTAATGCACCTTCCTCAATATAGAATAATTTGTGAATTGCAGTGTCATCTCAAAGGGCTGCCTTTATCCTCGAAATTTTCCTAATGTGACCACTAGTCACATTGCTGATTATCATCAATAGCCTGAATGCTTAAGCTTTGATTGGTTGGGTTTGTCTGTCTTTCATTTCCCTGCCTAAAGGATCATCTTTGGAAAGACGGGCCGTCATAAATCAAAGATGGCCATGTGTGTTATCTCCCCAGATTCGGGTCTGGAGTGGGCTCCGTGGATTAGAGACGTGACAGGCTTGGTTAATGGAAGACAGGGCCTGGATGCTCTATCCTGGTAGTCTGTGTGATTGAGTATGGAGGAATATGATTAATGATTCAAAGGCTGAGTTTAAATAGTCAGTGCTTTGGGGGGTTTTCTGTGGTGTATTTTAAATCCCAGAGTGAACAGAGAGGAACGAGGATGGAGGAGCTTCATGACAAAGAAATTTAAGATTCTTGATACTGACTAGTCTTCCTAGTCTTTTTTTTTTTTAAAAACATCTTTTTAAAAATATGTGTCCCCTTTCTACCCTTTTCTTTCTTCATGTTCAGCAGATTTCTTTTCTCACCTCTTCTCCCATCAACATCCTCTCTGCCCCTCGTAGATATAGGTTTCCATAGTTACAGAGGGAGCACCATAGTTAAACAATAGCCGCAACATGTAGGTCACATTGGTGGCTTTGACTCTGTGTGTTTTCTATGACTCTGACTTTTTCTGAACACAAAAAATAAGAGCAGCACACACACAGGCACACACACATGCACCAAAATGGGCATGACTAAGTTGATGTGTCTGAGAGAAAGCTTTCTCCAGATACCAAATTAATCAGCAGGCTGGAAGATGCAAATGACTGGCCTACATGGGACCAGCAGCACCAAGCCAGAACTCACACAGCACCATGGACAGATGGCCTGCAGGACCACACCAGCACTCTCATCCTCTTCCTCATTCTATGCCTCTCCTGCTCTGTCTGTGTCATCCCTCTTATCAACACCCCATTCTATCTCAGTCTCTCTCTTTTTATTTAAATCATGTTATATTTTGCTCTATATGTGACTGAAGTTTACGTTACGTTTTCTTCTGTGCTCTCCATCTTTCTTTCTGTCCGTCTTTCTAGCTGAAATCGTTAGATGTCATCAGATTCCAGGTCCCTTCGGTGCACCTGTCAAGCATCACAACAAACACCGGCACACAACCGAAATACAGTCAATTAAAATCTACGCCGTACGTTTAGTTCAAATGAGGCAATGTAAAGTTAAGTAGATTGTTTTCCCTTTTTTGCCCTTTCTGACTCTTTCTAGCAGGCTGCAGCACAGCTAGCATGGTGCAGAAGGCAGAGAGCAGAGTCTCTGACCTATTTAGGAAACTGGCAAGAGAGCAGCCAGGGAACATCAAAATACTTCAAAGGCTCCCTTTGAATCCATCGTTACGCCCAACTTAGTGTGAGCGTGTGCACACACGCGCAAAATACACGCACACATGCACACAAACACACTGCCTCCGTGCACACACAAACTTCATCAGCCAGCCTGCACTCTTTCGCATGCACAGTCACACACATATACACACAGCTCCCCCGATATATTCTGTCTGAGCTCTTCGTTTGAACTGTGTCCCACATTGCTAAGTACGGAGAAGTCGGAGAAATCACATTAAACGGTGGGTCTGCCACCAGCATCATGACTCAGGCAGTAACTTGGAAATTCTGTCCCTGACCCAGCTGTATAGCATCTTCTTGCCCTTCATTTATACACTATAACTTTGTTTTGTGCAGTAGTACTGAAATACCTTTCAGACGACGGATACAATAACTTAACTCGAAGGAGAACTGTGTAAGCTAGGAGCCAGCGTATCAACACAGTAGCTGCTGTTTATAGGGGAATGGGGGGTTAATTTTAATATATCATTTTAAAAATCAGCTGCCCTCCCTGACATTTACACTCCCCCTGCATCTGTGAAAAACACAACCTGCCCTCCCCCAACCCACAAGTTTAAGCTTTTTTAATTTTATACGCTGTTTGAGCAGGAGATCCCTAAATGATGCCCTATCTGGACAAGTTCTAAAAAATGAAGAAAATGTTTCAAACCCAAATCCGAACTCAACAAATCCTCACACTGATCCTGTATTGCCACCTGTGGGCACTAGCAGTTCTTCCAGACTGCAAGTCAGGGCAAATAAATTGTTTTTATGATAGGCTTATTAATTTTACGAAGAACTCCAATTCAAATTTATCAAGTGTCTAACCGGGAAAGAGAGTTTGTAGTGAAACTAAGACCGATTTATACTTCGGCGCTCCACACATTTGATAACTGTCGCCTGACAGAAATGTAAGAATAGCATGACATTTTCAGTTTTTGCTTTGGCGAAAGGTTTCAGATGTATCCGTGGTAACCAAATTTGACCCAAACACTAGAATAGCAACTAGGAGGTTTGGTAAAAAACTGTCTCCATAGGGACATTAATGCTACCCAATCACATTACCCAACAAAATATGATGATATCTGCAACATAACAAAACTCTTCAGATACGCGACATGAAATGGAAGTGTCACTCGATATGTTTTTCTGCTGAGATTCTGTCATTTTTGTCGAGCGGCGAAGCACAAATTCGCCTACGTTTTTGTCAGTGATACAATTTTTCATGCCGTCCCCCCATCTCAAAATATAATACTTTGCCCTCCCCAGTACTTAAAATACAGAGCTGGTGATTGTTGGATAACTGGAAACACAACAAAGATGGTTTTGTTGGGTTTTGTATTATTTTGTTTCTTTCTTGTCGGAGTGAAGTGCACTTTCTGGTGAATTAAATTAATTAAGAAAATTAAGCCTGACACAGTTGCTGCAATACAATCGATAGATGTCATTGAAAGCTGTAA
>MDSQ01000407.1_pt1 | contig 10752 bp, 10 predicted proteins | sample 1008251 | NCBI WGS metagenome assembly MDSQ01 (sample SAMN05526597, study PRJNA338239) | gut metagenome | isolation source: Hindgut content | host: Naso unicornis | place: Saudi Arabia: Red Sea | collected 2016-05
CCGTACTTGCACTCACCTTCGTGTAATATAACATCCACAGCTCGTACAGCCTTTCCTTCGATGCCATCCCGCCGCCCTTGTGGTTGCTCATTATCTCCCTTTTTGTTTTAATAAATCATGAAACTGGGGAGCAAAGCCAGGGCTGCTGTTTGAAGTTCTTTCCTAAAGGCAGGAGGACGCGGCACGCTCCTGTGAACCATTCCTGCAAAATTCAGGCAATAATCCACCAAAAAGTGCTTTTCTGTCTCGGCACGCAAAGTTATCAGAGTGGCGTGAAAAGGCGAAACATGACGGTGTGGATGTAGCCAGGCTGCGATCACTGTCGAAGTGGTAAAACCAGGAACAAAAATGCGTGGAAATGCATGCCTGGAGAAACACCCATGTCCGCATTTAAAGCGAGCTAGTTGCTGTATGATTCCTATTGGAGAGAGTTCCCACGGAAGCGGCAGATGCCATCCGCGCAAGAGCGAGAAATGACTGCGCTGCCCATGTAGATTCAGTCCGGAGCGGACACTCCTGGGTTTTGTGTGATGACCAGGACCAGATGACCATCAACTAGTGTCTGACAGTGACTCTGTTAACAAGGCGAGAAATGCAGTGAAGAGTTGCTTGTAGTCAGACCATGCTCACAGGTAGGCTGGTAGTCTTAAAGACACACGCACGCGTAAACACAGATACAGCCTCCTCCTGGACTCCTGACTGATGAAGGAAAGCTGAAGTCTGACTGCATACATTAGCAAAGATGGACTAAAATTACACTTTTTTACAAAGTAGGCATCAAATAAGAAAACTGGCTATGTATATAGGTCCAAAATGCTCCATTTCTGAATTAAAAGCCTTTTGCGTGCCATTTCTGAAGACTGAGGATGATTCTCCCACTTCACGCAGTAAGCAGCACTCAGTGCTGATAAGGATTCAAAAACAAACACAGCTGAACTTTAGACTCTACCTGCTACTTAGGATGGTTCCTGGTGCCTTAGGCTGTAATAGGTAGCCTAATCTATGCAAATCGTTATTTTATACCCCTGATAAAGACTGTGGATTAATAATCCTGTAAACACTGAGGGACATTCATCAACACACAAATTGCGCTACACAAATCGACACTGAAGGTAAAATAGCATGTGGGAAAATGTTAAAAATATTATTCCAGCAAGAATGTGCATTTGTGTGTAGAAAGGCCAAATGAAGGCCCACAGGTTAGGTGGTCTTGGTGGCATTTCATAGGCCTGTATCTCTATATAGGTAACTGTAAACCAATATATATGCTCTGGCAAAAGCTTTTAGCTTTCAGCTCTCTATGATAACCTTATATTCTTGCATAGCCTATTTTGCCTATATGCACAAACAGTTGTTTTAAATAAATTATACCGAAAAAAATCACATTCTTCCAAAAGGAGTGAGGTTTATGGGCCCAGCTATTAGGCCCACATGCATTTTTTCCCCCTCAAACTTACAAAGCACCATATTTTATTTTTTATTTTATTTTATTTTTATTTATTTATTTTAAGTTTAGCTCAGTTTTTATGTGTCATTTGCTCCAACCTGTAAGCAGAGACAATGCACCTTTTTTCAGAACAATATTATGTTACATTAAGTGGATAGTTTACGCAACTTTTTCATAACTTCTAGGGTATAGCTGTATTTCACTCAATCTATATCAAGTAGCCTATGTAGCCTACTATAAAAATAAGCCACTAACAAGCCCTATAAATAGATAATTTATTGATTTATTAGTATTATGAAGTTCAACCTCGCATTTTTAACACAACCAGGTTTGCGTTGTCCCACACTCACGTTGGTCATCATTAGGACGATGCACAAACAGAAACTCGAGGCAGCTGTATTACCATGGCAATGGCCTACATTCCTAACCAGGACCTTACGGCGTGACCATCTAATGGGTCAGTGTGGCAGTCTGCCCTTTATGTTCTCCTCAACGTAAAGATTTGCTAATAGTCCAAAAATAGGTTTAAATGGGCTATTTAAAGATAGTCTATACACTTACACTCTGGCAGCCTAATTAAAGAGAATAAAAAAACATTGCTACTCTATGTGCACTACAAAAAAACACAACAACATTAACTTATTCGTGTTTAAATCTCATTATATTAAATAGTAATTTTATTTGTAAATAAGGATTTTTCGAATAAATATTTGTAGCTAATGATTCTGAAGAAAGTTATCAACAAAACGCAATAATATTACAAGCTGAGGCCACCGCGATCGATGTGCTCGATGTTCGTTTATACATTCTCGCTAAGGATCGTCAATGGATGTCAGAGCGAATTGAGCGGCGTGTGGAGATAAACATGGAGAAAAATGTTGGGTCACTACAGGAGCAAGCCATGAAGAGAAAAGAGAGGCTAAAAGCACTAAGAGACAAACAGCTTCATGTAAGTGTCTTGTCTGTTGACGTGGGATTTTGATAAATGTAACAGGAAGTAAAAAAGTCGCTTCATCTCACGGCGAGGGCAACGTTAGCTAACTTAGCTTGTAGCTAACTCAAGCACACTAATGCATTTAAGGTTATCAGAGTTAGTTGTTAAAGGATGCGGGTTTCGATATTTATTTAGATTGAGTTAATAAGAGCTCATATTTACAGTACTTTTGTTGAAAAAAAACTTAGCTAAACCCCGTGGGGTTTTGGCTGAAGTGCGTTCTTCCTGAAATTCAAAAACTGCATCTGAAACATGAGAAAATGTATCAATTTGGGCAGCGCTAGGAGGCGAGGCTTTACTGAGAGTAGACGGGAGTATTGCATAGTTTGAATATGGCGATTGTAGGTAGATTTAGCCGTTAGCATATTTTTGTTTTCATACATGTGTCCATACTTCATTCAATAAGCACTCTGTGCCTGCGATGCGCTCCTACCATGGGGGAAATTAAACTGCAAGATTCGACTTTTTTGTTTTTCTCAGTGAACTCAGACACCTGCAGACATACATCAGGAGTCCAGCACAGGCGCTGTGGTTCTGCTGCTCTCGAGCTTCTGTTCATTGTCGTTGCACCATATGATGAAGTTCTTTGTCGGTCCTCTGTAAAAATGGTCTGGTGAAGACAGCATGCTTGTCACTGGAAATTGTTCACTAGCATCATGCATGCCAATACAATTTACATTTTGACAGATAAAACCTAATATCTTTTATGTAATTTTTAAAAATATACACACCATGAATCTTGGCAGACATGGATGTAAACTGCAGTTTGACCTGTTTAGGGAGGCATCTCCAAAAGAGAGGAAAAAGATGATCCTCCCTGTGGTCAACATGTTTTACAGGCATTTTCATTCAAACCATGGAGTTATTGATGTGGAGGAAATTATCTAGGAATGAACCTTGATTTTAAAAAAAAAAGAAAGAAAGAAAGGTCATAGGTCAGTAAGAGGATGGTTGAATTTCTCAGTAAGTAGCAGTCACTACAAAACAATGACCCCATCTGTGCCGCACAACTGTAAATGAGACACTGTGGCATGCCAGTAAAAAATAATTATTTTTTTATATGGTGGAAGGTGGAAGAACCTCAGTGAAAAGACAGAAGAAAACTTAACTTGTACTGCTGTGAAAGAGGATATGAGTATAACCTCAGCTGCATGAGAGGTGGAGGCAAAAATACCCTGCACACATTTCACTGACCCAGGTGTTGACAGCAAGTCTTGAGAGCATCCTGTCTCGTGAATGGGTTGAAATGACATGCGGCTTGTACTTACAAAAAGTTTAAATGTACTACAGTACTTTTATATGTCACCTGAAAATTATGTTTGGATAACAGGCAATACAAGTTAAACTGAAATGATATAATCCCTCTCTAGTATGTGTACAACACAGTAGTACTATGCATGCCATGCCAGTGTTTTCCAACTTAATATTTCACTGAAAAGTTCTGAATTCCGTCAGTGGAACGCTTAAATTATATTTTCTTTTGTGATTATGCTGCCCGAAAGTTTATCAAATGATCCTTTTTTATGTCAACCTACTGCGTATATCTTACAACTTTTATAAAGAACTCAGTCATAGAATATAACTTAAGCAGCACAAACACAGCACATGACGAAGGCTTCTTTACACATTTATTGCTAACTCTATTATAAATGTAGGAATTTGACCATTTTTTATGCCATTTAGAATTTTAATTAAAGAAATGATGCAGCATTCAAGATTGGAGTACTTGAGCTCACCATAATTTAAGAATGCTGGACTGTCAATAAGTTGGTATTTAGTCATATGTTTGTTAATCAAATATATTACTATATAATTTTTTTTTTGTAATTTTTATTAATTTTGTTGGTTTTATTTTTTTTTTTAACTTAAAAGGTAATTTGAAGAGATATTGTGCCCACAAATTTTTAAGTACTGAGTGGTTGCAAGTAGTGCTGATGTCAGCAAAAGCAATGGTCAGATACTTGAAAGACAGTCATTCCTAAAACATGTCAGAATAATAAAATTGAGTAATTTTGAAACCGTACATTCAAATGATGTCTGTGTTGCAACCTGACGTTTGTGCAGGTTTCATTCGGTTACACAATCCCTGAACAATGTCTGGGTGTTGATGTTGTTTTGACTTTTTCAACATCAAAATGTTTGCAGGGTGTCAGAATCTGTGAAAAACAACAAAATATGAGAACAACTGTGGCTGCTGCCATGTGCTGCACTGTAAAATTTCAGCTACGTGCAAGAAATGTTTGAGAACTTAATCAAAGGAGTTATTATCAAGATGGCATTGTATGCTGAGCCTGAGCAAATGTTGCCCATGATATTTGTTATTTATTATCAAAATCCCACATCAACACACACCTCCGGTCTTGACCCGAAAGTTCTGCTGGACTGAGAACAGGATGTTCTGCAGAGAGTCGGTTGTTCCTCAGAGGGGCGACTGTCCGTTTTCAAACATAACACAGTTATTCTACTCCCCGTTGACATTATTTCAGTTTAGATATGAATTTCTTCTTGCAACAGGAAACCTTTGTTTAACGTGTAAGACACTGCTTTGGCAGTTGGTCCAGAATGTGTTTAACTAAGCTGGTGTTTAACAGAAGTATACTGGTTAGAAATGTTTGATAAATGATTGTTGACATTCCTGAGACTTGAGCTATTTTCCTTTTGTGCTGCACTTCAGGAATGAGCCAGTCCCCTGAATTGTTCTAGCAGGTGGACAGGAAGCCTCTTCAGGACAATGCAAGATGGGAGGAGTTTGATTTCCTTTGTTACCACTTTTCAGATGGGGTCAATACAATTTTTTCCCGACTTTTCTGCAAGCCTGTAACATTATTTGTTTTCACTATGGCGTGTATGTGGATAGTTTAGCGTAGACCACATTCTAAAGTGCTGTGGTTATTCAGGTAACGTTAGCATGTTAGCTTTTTTGTTTTTGTAGACCTAGCTAGTCCAGGAGCAACTAGCTGTCTTAAGTAATTAGGCTCATTTCTTAAAGGTCTGCAGCTCTAAAATAGCACAGTGCCTTCAGTAACAATCTAGTAATGTAAATTAGTCATTTGTGAACTCAAACAACGTTTGTTTCTTTTCCCATGCAAGTGTTTGGCTAGTGTATTTCACTGTGACAGCTCTCTGAAATAGGCTGATGCAGAGGTTAATTTTTTTAAAGGGGTCGTATGTTTGCTTTTGTCTCATGTTGTTATTATTTATTTAATAATTCAACTACTTTTTGCCATTTGGCTGACTAGAAGACTAACATTTTTACTTTTGGAAAACTGTATGATAACCTTAATTTGTTTAAATGATGGCCTGATGATATTTTAACAGGGGCGAGAGGAAGATGGGGAACCGGACAAGAAAAAACCTTCACTTGAGGAGGAGACCATTGAAGAGAAGCACAGGTTGAGCCATCACAACACACACTAAATACTGTTATTTGTTTGTTTTAGTTGCTGATTTGCTTTTTTCCCATAATGTCTTTTCATAAGAGCATATCATGATGTCTTAAAACCACTGCTGACTCACTGGCCCTTTTTTAAGCTGCATAGGTGGAACCGAAACTGATATGGAAGTATATCATCAGAACATTTATCTGAACACCATCTTGTAACACCATGCTGCTCTCAGTTCAGGTTGTGAGACACAGTGTTTACACTGGGCTAGATCACGGCCTCGTACTGTTAACCACTCAAATATCCTGCAGGTTACTCAACTTTGTGTTAGTCGGTAGGAAGGAGAAGCCATCTTTCCTGTCCTGCAGGACCTTTTTCCATTGTTTATATTTAATGACTTCACTGTGGGAGTGCCGCTGTGTTTCCTCCAGTCCAACAGGACAGAACTCTTTCCTAAGAATGAAAATAGCTTCTGAGTTTAAAGTCATAATTTAGACATTCATCACTGAAAAGTGTTTAGTGTACTGTGGATTTTTCTTTTAATCTGGGTTTTGGTAAGTCAGAACACACATCTGCAGCATGGTGTGAGTGTCAAGTATCCTGTGATTAGTATTAAAATTTGATGGGAGATCAAATTGCCAAACCAAGACATGAGAGAACACAACAATCGACACCTGTGTCTTTAAGTTTATGTTGTGCAATTGAATGATCCACAGGTTTAAGCTGTTGGACACAAAGTTTTTTCAGCTCCGTGTGTGTCATCATACATTCCTCCAAGCTTATTCCACAAAAGGCACCAACCGCACCATGCAGGGTTTCCTGTTTCGTCTTGTTAGAGTTTAGGGCTGCTGTTTTTAAATAGATGGACCTGTAAGTAAATAGAACATAATTGGAAATAAGCAAAAAGATTCAATGTCTCTAACATATAGGCTAAGTCCATGATACACCTTTACAGTGTCTGTGGTCTGTAAATGAAAAGGCTGATCGTGTGTGGAGTTATTTTTGTTCTGGTGAATAATGCAGGTAGCTTGATAATGATGTCATGTGTGTAAACATTTGTACACTTTGCTGCGCCTCCCTCTCTGCCACAGTTCACTTGGAACACATCAAGAGGGTCACACTGGGTCAGTGCGCTGAATTTATCAGTGACTCTTGTTTTCACATATGAAGTTTGAGCGATGTCTGCAGAATCAGGTCCGGACATTGTGTGGAGCAACACTTTCACACATGTAGAACACATTGTTCTCACCGACTGGAAATACTCAGTTTGATTCAGGTGAGGGATGGTGCAGTGTTGTTTTGTTGACAGCAAATCGAAGATTGCCGATGAAGCCACCAACTGGTTAATATTGACGAATGTTTCGGTGTTTATAAATACTACAAATTTGCAGCAGTTAATGCGGCTCAACTCTGTCCGACATCATAAGCAGCATCGTCATGCCTATTAGTGTGCTGTAAATTCTCCAGACCATTATCTGATGTTTACTCGTGCGCTTAACTAGAAAGTACATCAACTTTAAATTGGGGAACTGACACTGTAGAGTCAGGCCAGCTGACTCACACAGTTGTGTTGTTTATGTATGTAAAGCTTGTGATGTCCAGAAAATTTAAGGAAAGGGACCTCTGATGCAACAGTGTGCCTGAATTCAGTTCGATTCAAAATCAGTTTCATAAAAAAAGATGAAGAATGACATCAATTCAGTTACATTTCTCCTCAAAGTCTCGGCTCTTAGGATGATACTTGTTGATTTGGCTGATTCCTTGGCCTTTGGACAATTGCCCTTTTCAATTTGGATATTGTAAAATTTCTATTCTATTTGTTTCATTTCCAGTAAATGCAATAAAGTGTGTGTGGCAGGAGAATTCATCTTAAGGATGAGATGAAGCGAGCAACACATTCCTCGACTGAGACAGCCTCCTCAGGAGATGGTCGGCATAGAGAGAGATGTATGAACTGGGAGTGGACCTCAGTCAGCCAAAGGCAGAACATGACCAGCATTCCTGCCCATACCCATACAAGGCATCGGTCTGTCTGTCGGCAGCAGGGGTGTGATGAATGTATCAAGGGTGCACCCTCTCTAGCCTCATCACAAACCCATGTTAAGCTCACAACAGCTGATAACTGTCTTGGTCCGTGCTTGGTCAGACAATATTTTAGTGCTGCTGCTGGACTTTTGTATAATCTGCAGAGGTCAGCTAAGCTTGCCAAGAATTCCTCTACGGGGAGGTTTGATGAAAGACTGCATAATTCAGCATCAAGGAAGGCATTCCTCAGCTGTTTGCTGCTCTCCTCAAGTCTGCGCCCAGGAGCAGGTGGAACATGTTAATCAGACGTGTTCATAGGAATAAAGAGGGACTTCATACCCAACCCCCTCTAGACATTAGATGTGCAGCTGTGGAGGGTTTGCAGATGGTCCTTTGTGCTCCGCAATCTCTGGTGGTATAGATTTGCCTGCAGTGCCCCCTCCTGGACTGTCACAAGGGGGCATTGTTGACTGAAAATATATTGTTTAACTTCTCTCATCAGTCCTAAAACTAAAGAAGACTTGCATAATTCTGTATTTCTTTCATCAGAGAGCTGAAATTGAGGAATTACACCCCAGAGGATGAAGAGCTGAAGTCGAGACAGGTGCCCAAAGCCAAACCTGCATCAGGTGAGAACTCTTCAGTCATAAACAGGCTTTGAATGATTTTAACGTTATAATGCCCGACTGTCATTACATCGCATCCATGAAAGTCATAGCACATGAGTGCTTCTCATTCACACCTACTGCCATGTATCATTTCTGACTGATGACACATATTCTTTGTTGCAGTGGAGGATAAAGTAAAAGACCAGTTAGAAGCTGCTCATCCTGAGCCGATCATTGAAGAAGTGGTGAGTACTCCTAAATGTCTAAATGTGATTTGTTGAAGTATAGTCTGAGTCATAGTTACCTTATTCAGCTGTTTTCTCTCCTCAGGATTTGGCTAACCTCGCTCCAAGAAAACCAGACTGGTGAGACTTATGAAAATTATTTTCCAACCCATATGCCGGTGCCTTAAATCATGACATAATTAAAAATAATTCGTTTTGACATTGTCTTTTTATCGTGCTTCTGAATGTAGGGATCTAAAGCGTGACGTGGCAAAGAAACTGGAGAAGTTGGAGAGGAGAACACAGAGAGCCATCGCTGAGCTCATCCGTTAGTATTTTCCATTTCATTTCTGAGATTTATCAGATTTTTTTCCCTCACACCATAAAGACAGGCCTGTCTAAGCTAGGCGTGAATTATTAGGCTAATTGCTTTGTGGTTTCCAGACTCCAGAGGTTTGAAGCCATCTGACAACATCAGTGCTGTGATTCCTCCGCTGATGTGTCATCCACATTCTAAAAATAGGCATAAGCTTTCAAGGAGAACGCAAACAGGAATAAATGTAAAGGTTGTCTCTAGTTTTAATGTCTGACAGCCATTGCTAATTGCCTCTATTTGCGTGCTTTGTGAGGACAGGTAGTCATGTTTTCTGTAAACATGCACTCACAGTAAACCAATTAGTATATAACAGTTTATAGTGGCATGTAAACAAAATCAAATGTCACCGCTTTGGATGCAGGAATGTTTGGTTGCAGGGTATCAGTGGTGCATGTTATCCTCTTACCCTGAATAAGACCTTAATGAGAGCGGAGGTCAGCAAACAGGATCGATACATAAATATAACAAGTGTATTGAAGATGTGAATGAATGAACCAGATTGACAGCGAGTGTTTGTGTGTTCAGGGGATCGTCTCCGAGGGAGTGAGGAGGAGTTGGCCGGAGCCGTGGGAGCCGTGGGGGTGGAGGAGGGAGACTCGGACTGAACCCAAGAAGTGACAGAGTTTTTAAAAAAGGAGACCACAGAGGGATGGACTCGGTTAAGTGGGACTGCACTGTCACATCTGTGCCATGCTCAAAGCAGCGGCTACTTCATTGCTGCAGGGAGTAAAATAATGTTTTCTGTCCGGTCTTCGTATTCTCTTTGTGAGTCCTGCTGTGTATCATTGCATTATTACGTAAGAATGTGCGGTAGTAAATTCACATTGTGATTTATTGAGGTACATTGTTAATGAAACTATCAGTATGATGCCATAATGTTGTGTTTTTTTGTTTGTTTTTTTTAAATATTTTCAAGTAAAAAAAATTTTTTTTAAATGCCTGATTATTATTTCCATGTATTTCGCCTTTACTTGGTAGGTAAAGCAGGGGTGGGCAGTATAGATAAACTCCTTCGTCATGGTATGTGATTTTTAACCGTGATACAAAGTCTAATTGACAGGTTTATAGCCTAAGGAAGGAGACAAGTGATACAGCTCTCATTACATGCACATGCAGCTCAACTTCTTGAGTAATTATGCAAAAAAATTTAGGAGCCTGGGGGGTGGGGGGGGTCCGATCTGGGTAATTTAAAAATGCAAGTCAGGACAAAGTTCCAACTCATATGTGCTCTGTGGCGAAGGCTTTCATCCAGGAATGCAGATTTGAACTCATCCAACACCCGCCTTATTCACCTGATTTGACACCCTCAGATTCTCTCCCCTAAGATGAAGTGGGAGCTCAGTGGTGGCCATTGATTTTGACAACATTGCTGCTGTGGACCACATCGTAGAGGTCGAGGACACAGATTTGTACAAAGAAGGAATCTGTGTGCTCCACGACCGCTGGAACAAGAGTTTAAATGTAGGAAAATTGTTGAAAACTCATGTGCTAGCTGTTCTGAAATGGATTTCTTCTGTCAAGGCCATGAACTTATCAATTGCTTTCATACTGATTATATATTATGATATAGTACATATTGTGGAAAACATACTCAATCATATAAAAATCTCAGTCAAGCCTGCGTAATTTTCTAAATCGCCCAAAATGGCCGTATATGTCCAGAGATGTTCAAACAGAGCACAAATATGTCGTCAT
>MDSQ01000408.1_pt1 | contig 10736 bp, 5 predicted proteins | sample 1008251 | NCBI WGS metagenome assembly MDSQ01 (sample SAMN05526597, study PRJNA338239) | gut metagenome | isolation source: Hindgut content | host: Naso unicornis | place: Saudi Arabia: Red Sea | collected 2016-05
TTGCCCAAGGACACCTGGACATGCAGAACAGAGGAGCAGGAAATCAAACCAACGACCTTCTAATAAATCTACCTCCTAAGCTACACTTGCCCAGCAGCATGAAACATGCTTATCTGGATGACCTTCTTCTTAGACTGTATAGTAATCACTGTACGGAACAATTTTCATTTTATCATACAGTGGCAGGTGGCAACCAGCTGTACACAATGACTGACATCACTAAGAGCCAGTGGCAGTTAGTGGGCACACAGAGTGGCCAGTCAGATAACAGAGTTGGACCCATGTGCCACCACATAAACTCCTCCCCTGGCCAAAAGCTTTTGGAGAGTGCTAGCAGCAGTTTTCATTAAGTGCTTTACTTGAGGAGACAATACCTTCAACACTCACATTTTTCTTTGAAATTTCGCAAACTCACAATAGGCTCCATTGCTATCTGAATGTCAACATCATCAATAACAAAATACATTGATCCATTAAGGACGATAACAGACTGCTGGATGATTTTTCCTCATAACACCTCTAACTTTTGTCTTTTCCTTCCTGCCTTTACGTTCCTGTCTGTCTGTGTTCACAGTGACCAGAGACAGATCTTAATGTCATCAGGCTAAAAAAGGCTGAGCAAAGAAATTTAAACTTTGAAATATGATTTATGTGTTTTCAGGTAATCGTATATGCCACAGTACATCACTGCCTATGTTATTGAAACAGATTAGCCTGAAGTGAAACGATGCATCTGAGTCACAGTCAGCTTAATTGCCCTTTCTAAAACATGAATAGATTTGTTTTAAAATAGAGAAATCCAACAATTTTTAGATGCACACTGACACCATTTTACTGACATTTATATTCATAAAGATAGATGACACAACATGCAGGTCATATCATATCTGATTAATGAGAGAAGATGGCAAATAATGACTTTTAGGTTACATTTTTTTATTGCTGTTTTCATATCTCTTGATATACGATGTTCTGGAAAAGAACTGACAGCTTGCACAGTTTGATAAAACAAAATGATGTTGCTGCAAAGAAGTTAACGGCATCCAACAGATGTTGAACTATGCATTCAGTAAACACAATGCAATTTACTGAATGCCGTATACATTGTGTGATTGTCAGTCCTATTCTGTTCACTCTGGCATCTCAGACTTGCCATGGTTTGTCAGCTGGTTCCTGCCGGTTTGAAAAATTTGTTGATTATTGAAATGTACATTTTCTGCAACATATTACAAGTCAAATTAGAACTAAAATGATTTGTATATGACTCAATTAACAAATCCACAGCCGAAAAACAAAGGCTGCTGGAATTGGATATTAATTGTGTTCCATCAGAGTTGATTACTAGCGAGGTGTGTGCATGTTTGTTTGTGTGGCTGCACGTTGAGTGTGTGTGTGTGTGTGTGTTTGTGAATACGCGTCTGTGCATGTGTGGACACTGCGTGGGCTGGTGAATCATAAATCTATTTTGGTATTAAAGAGAAGCAACACTGAGCATATAATTACAGTCATCTGGAACTACATCTCACCTCATCACACTCTAAGCCTCATGATAGGTTCCTCCTCATTGTTCAAAGTGCATTTTGCTCATTTGGATCAAAGGTGCCTGGTTAAATATTATTCTATGTGTCATCCTTGTCATGCTCATCAGTACACCCTTAATCAAAATGCAGACTACTTTAAATGGGAATGAAAGAGTGGTTTTGAAGGCTTGGTCACCTTTTCCTGGACTTTCAGATGGCAGCATTCAGAGCTGAAACCCAAGACCAGACACTGTATGAAATGGTTTCTGATCTAAATCTAAATCTAATTGCTGATAATTGGTTACGCTGAACCCAAGAGATGTAGAGGATTTATTTATTTTTAATAGTTTCTTAAGCCACGCTGGCAATATTCTAGGGATGGCATTTTTTTTCTAATCAGTAATAGACTAATTATTTTTTTACAGAGGAAAAAAGGCTAATTTCTTTCATTTGAAATTAATTCTCTCCATTTTATTTTGGTTCCAGCAGCTGCAACTGAAAGCGTGCATTACGTTATGGTGACCTCAGACCCGCCCTGATTATGCTGGTAATTTTTTGCAACTATTTGGCAAAGCTTTAAAAGGCAAAATTATGCACAATTTGCCGTTAAATTTTAGTAACATCAAGTCTTCAGGCAGATCAGGTAGATTTTGCAGCAAACAAGTCATAAGTCCTTGTTTTTGAAGTAACACACAGGAAATAACAAACAAGAATGTTTAAACGACCCACTTGTGTTGCTAATTAGCAAATGTTAGCACTGACTTTATATGTTTAAAGGCTCAAAAAATATAATGTATGTTAGCATAATGTCTAGCATTTAGCTAAAATTAACACATTGACACTTGATTTGCTAATAAGCCACTAGCACAGTTATGTGCTGTGACAACATAATGTGTTGAGATTATGGGTTGTTTCTGTTTATGTATTTTTGGGCTGTTTTATGTTTGTTATATTGTTTATTAGAACTAATGCGCCAATGCGGTGTTGGGGTTTCAGGGGTTGACTGCGTCATGGCAACATCCCTTTTTTGAGTTGGCTGGCAGCTCGATTCCTGTTTACTTGCTACTGTCACAAAGACAATAAATTCAGTAAAATATCATTAAAATAGAATTTCCAAAGTTTTAAGGTATTTAACATTCATAGCTACATTGATAACACCTTTTAGAGAACATGAGAGAGCAGAGGCTGCCGTGCCCATGTCTTGAAGGCCATGAAACCATTTTAAGATTTCTGTGCTGATCCTCCTTTTGCTTCCAAGACTTACATTCAGCTCAGCACTGTGAGCATCAGGGACTTTCAAAAGATGTTTTATTCAGTAAAAATCTTGTTCATTTACCAGTGTGTTTTGTGCCAAGTAGACAGAGTTGTCTCCTCTCCTCAGCTGTGAAATTAAAACTGTGGGGAGAAAATAACGCTGGAGGACGTCACAGAAGCGCTGTGAGGGAAAATATGTGGCTGACCTTATGTGTGCATGTACATGTGTGTGCAATGACGCATGCACAAACAGTATGTTTATGTCTGAACACACTCACATGTTTAATGCATGATGCTATACTGATATTACAGTGTGCAGTGTACAGTATGTACTGTGGCACTGTGTATTTTTAAGTGTTCTAGCGAGGCCTCTTGTAGTCTGTACTGTATAATTATGTGTGTTTGTATGTGTGCTAGATAGAGTGAATACAGTCATTCTGACCTTCATTATAGGACCACACAGAGATGGCAGGCAGGGGTCAAACACGCTCTGGTGGGAACTGGTGGCAGTGGTGGGAAGGAGGTAGACTTTATTAGCGATTAGCGCAGAGCCCCAGGAGGAGCCATCTTCAATTACTGCACACAGCTTGCTTCACAAGCCATCAGCAGAGGTTAACTGTACACTACTAAGCTGCAGATAACACATCTGGAGTAGCCATTTCTCCTCTTGTGCCAATCAGACCTCAGATAGACTTCAACGGAGAGTTGGAAGAGCTCAGTGGGTGATGGAGCTGTGATTTGCTCCGAGGGTTGCATTGCCAGTAACGATACTACTGGTTCTGAGGGAAAAAGTGGGATACACACACCGAAATGTCAGCATGTGAAGTGTTACCTCTCATCTTTGTGTTTTCCTCCATCTATCTGCCACCTGTCCTCTTCTCCCCTCTCCTCTGTTCCGCTCTTCAGGATGCGAGTGTCAGCCTGTAGATTACCGTAGCTGTGTTGCTCAAAACCCTCATCTGAGTGCTTCACCGTTGTGAACAGGCTAATTTCCCGTTTCCATGGTCACAGAAAAAGCTGTCAGTCTCAGTATGTCAGAGGTTATAAAAGCAAAGCCGTCTATTAGAACACTCAAAAATGCACCGTCTACACATACATTCACATGCGCACATGAATGCAGAACAAAAAAGGATGCACGCGCACTGTGCTCATCTCAGGCAATTTTGTGCAGGGATAATGACACCGGAAGAGTTTGGTCCCAGGATGTTTGCTGTTGACGTATTTTTGAGTTAATACTTCAGCAGATGTGCATTTTATCAAATCATGTGTTGCGTGTTTGTATTTTTTCAGACTCTGTCTCCTAATGTTTGCCAGCCGTATCTGTGTAGTACATTATGTTCAAAAACATGCATTGGAAGCATGATATTAAGCATGAAATTTCATCTTTTGCACATAGAAAAACATCAAAACATATGCTGAAGATATGAGATTCCTCACCGTAGTAACCAAAATTTTTGCATTGCTTTGGTATGGATATTAGTAGAATGCTTTATTTAGATGCAATGTTTTTGCACTATGTGCTAATACAGACTAGATACCGACAGTGAGTAAATATATCCTTAAATATATCCCCTGTTCACAAAGCCCAGAAAGAAATGGTTTTAGAGTCTGTTGTGTTAGGAATTAACTGGCCTTCTCAGGGTCCTGACTTCAACCACACACAACGCCTTTGAGGTGACCTGGAATGGTAACTGTGAGTAAGGTCAACAGTTGACCTCACTAATGCTCTTACGGCTGAATGGGAGCAAATCCCTGCAGCCAGTTTGTGATGGTTTGTGATTGTTGACATGTTCCACAATCACACAGGGGTTTTCATTTTTGGTGTTATTCTTGCATTGGTGGATGAATTTTAACTCATAAGCATGTAATTAATGATGCTCATTTACATTTTTTCAAGCATTTTAGAGACTTCTTGTCCAACTTGAAAGTTACATTTTAGAGTCCGTACCTGATCTTGAAAACAGCAGCCGGGAAAATAGTCCTGCCAAAATGTCCATTAGCTGTTCATAACCTTTAGCTGCAGATGTCTGTCATTGTCTTGTGTTTCTGTCAGCTGTACTCTGACTTTGGCCTGTCTAAAGTTCACATTCCCCAAACTTCTCAAAATATTCATCCTGAGGAGGATAAAAATATCCATCCGCCCATGTGTGGATCCTTTGGGTTTCCAAGTTAGAATCAGGACAAGAGACAAACATAATGAACAGAAGCAGCAGTAACTTCATCCACTGGAAATGGAAACAAAGAGAGAGCATGGAAAAAGAAAGGAGGGGGAGGGAAAAAAAACTTCTCATTGCTTACTTTGAGAGAAGCTGCTACCCCTGGGAAAGTTGTATTTTTCTTTTATCTGAATTAGCTCTCACTGACTTCCTAATTGCAGCTTAAAAAGACACCAATGATAGTCACAGTTGAAGCACTAATTGCTGTTTCTCAATACAATGAGACCAATGTCAGCTATTACTCCTTGAGGGGAAACAGCTTTTTTAAGTCAGCAGATCATATTTCATTTTAGCTTTTTGTTGAAATGCAGATTCCACACTGCACTGACAGCGGGCCTTGAGGTTTATGTATTGAGAGCCAAGTACAACAGTCTGCACGCCAGTGACGTGTTTGGTGTCCAGAAGAGGCTCAACAGCAGAGGCTGACCTCTCAGTAATCCATAAACATCTCAAACACAAACACACACATGCTCACGGAGAACCCAATCCCCTTTTCCTCGCATGGGACTAAAGACAATTGGATTAACACTTGAACTGTTGGGATTCTTTCCTTCACAGCTTACAGCACCTGAAAGTGCTGTAACAGTGTCATCCTGCATGACAACAGAAGTTTAACAAATGAGAGATGTGCATTTCAGAGTGCAGAAATCCGTGGTGAAAAGAGATTGCCTCTGACCACAGAAAAACCCCAAGTCCAGATTGAAAGAAAAATAGCTCCCTTTTCCTCCAGAAAGCATTTTCCACCTGGTTAAACCTCACAATCTACTTCGATGGGAGCAGAACGGTAAAAGCTGCTCCTCAAAGACAAGACGGGCGAGATCAAAGCAGGAACAGCGCTGCAGGAGAGCAGTCACCACGGCAGCACAGGATGTTCTGTCCCGACACACACGGAGGCCACAGTCCCAGAAACAGAAATTCTCTCTCTCTCTTTTTATGGCAGGAATACATTATGTCGCAGTAAAGTATCAAGAGCACGAAGAGGAGCAGTGTCTGATTGCTCAATTCATCCCTCGGGTTGCACACTCAGGGCTAAGGTTTGCAGATGTATTCAGAGCTGGCAGCGTTTGGGTCGGTTCAGTGCCAGGCAGCCCTAAATTTCGGAGTGACCTTTTGCTCACTGCCTGACAAGTTTGTGAAAAGGTTCGGCTCTCTCCCTGACAGATCCTGGGTGATAGCTGACTCCGATGCACACCAGAAAGCAAAATGAAGGCAGAGAGAGGACGAAAGGAGAAGGGAGGGAATGGAGAGAAATGTGGAAATGAGGCTTGTTTAGACTTAACGTTGTTTAGTTTCACGCTCTCTTGTCATTTCAGGGATATGACAGCTCAGACAGAGCATAAAACCAAAGTCAGAACGGGTAATTGGGAAGGGCAAAAGGCTCCGCGTGTGGTCCGTCATTTGTCTCATCCAATCTTGAGGAGGAACTGCAAAGCTTTAACCACAGCTTGTCACACAAAAATCTCTCCTTTTTCCCCTTTTTTCTTGCCTTTTCTCACTTCATCACTCCAACCCCGCAGCGCTGTAAGCGTGCTTCTGAAAAGAGTCAGAGTTGAGTCGCTCTGGCACCCCATGCCATCTGGCCTCTCCCCTCTGTGGTAATACAGACATCAGTGAATGACAGCGTGTGAACAGCTTCTTGTGGATTTAGAGGGATTGCGCATCAACAATTGGTGGCCACATAACATGGGACATCTAATCAGCCGGGTTTGTTTTCTCAGAGGCACTCACAAGAGGAGTTTGAGCAATAAGAATGTGAGGAGGGCACTTCAGGACTCTCTGTTACTTCAGTGATTCGCAGGCAGCAGTTTCCCACCTCAAAGCTGCGAACCAACATAATTAATACTTGAGGAACCTGGGTGTCTGTTCTTTTCCTCTCTTTGTTCTGCTCCTCTGTTTAATTCTCTCTTTACACTCTCACGTAAGTTTGTTGCCTACAGGTCTTCATTAGGGCTTGTCGTGCTCCATCCCCAGAGGTTGCCATATTGTTGGTCCAACAGCCTGTTATGATGAAACCCCAAGTGTCCAAAAAATATCCCAGCGGACTGAAAACAAATGTTCAATGCTCTGAAGACCAATTGGTCCGAAAATTAACACTCTTCCTGCAATTGTTAGTTAAGTGACTGCCCTGTCCATGGTGCTGAATCAGCTGTTGTTTTTGTCCTTGATAGGCTTTCAAAACAGAAACTCTGCCCTCCAGGGCAAGTTATTTTTTCCCAAATAACAGAAAATCACAACACACGGAATCTAAGAATCAAATGTACCACAGACAAGCAAGATTTTATATGTTCCGAATTGAAGAGGCAATCATAGGCAAAGAAACCTGATACCACTAGCCCAGAGCAAACTTTTGCATTAGCATAACCAACATGTGTTAGCTAATGGCAGTTACAAGCCAACAAGCTAACAAACTACCACATGACATAAACATAAAAAAATGCTGCTCAGCTTATTATTCTGGTATGTCTGCTAATTGTCTATTTTGATGCACATCTGAGTCTGGGTCTGAATGAGGCTGAAGCATGTATGGCTGAATCTCTCCATATTTCCCTTATGCTAACGTTAGCCATCTTGATGCGCATTGCTCATTCACCAACAAGCTAGTGCAAGCAGTGGTAGTGGTAGGCAGACAGTCCACACGTGATTGACTGATCCAGAATTTCTCAATGAGGAAGAAAGACCAGTTACAGATCAGAAGTTTTTTTATTTTTAATTTTTATGTAGTAAAACAATGTCAAACAAAATAATATATCAGTCATATTATCAAAACGTGTCAGGAGAGGAACTTTAAGACAACTACTCAGCCTTTGTGTGACCTAAAGAAGTATTTTTTAAAAAAAGGTCAGGTCACCTATGCTTTCTTATTTTATCCATCCGTTTTTTCTACCCTTCTATCCTCTGTCCTTTAATTTAAATTTGAAAAAACTTGACACCTCTACTCCATCATTATATATGCCCCTTTCACTGCCTTTCCATTACCGTCTCAGCACTACACTCTTTCTCCTCCGCTCTGAGGAGTCCTATTTTGTTGCGAACACAGCCAAAGGCCCTCACTCCCCCCTGTGTTCCTTTGCAATCTCATTTTCCCTCTTCTACTGCTGGAACATTTTGATTTGAATGCAGAACTGCAGCTTTCTCAGTCTCGGTCTAGCTGCGGGCCGCCTATTAGATCAAGGCCTTTTGCTTTTTCATCTTTAGACAAGCAGAAGAAGAGGAATCTCCCCAGTTCCTTGACTGAACAGTGCCGAGAGCTGCCCGGCCTTTTGGCTTTACCGAGCACATCATCAAACGGACTGTGAGAGGGAGGAAAGGAACAAGGGCGATTGAGGAGCAATAGACAGAGCTGAGATCAAGGTCCCGACGGAGGCCAGCACTCCCACTCGCTCCACGCTGATGACTCACTGAAAGGATATCTGCTGGTGAAAATCTCACCTCCTGCTACTCTCAAACACAGAGTTCTCTGTGTGACTATGCAGCATGAAAAACCATCTATCATCATCATCATTATCATCACCATCATATCACATTGAGTAAGCTAAACACACATTCGGTTTGGTGTCTGCCACAGATAAACACAAATGTGGAGTAGGCCCTGTTTGATATGTTTATCTTGCATGATGTTACCTTAAACATGGTGATAAAAAGGCAACATGAGTAAAAAGCTAAAACCACAATAAGCACTTATTTGAGGTTAGTGTGCAAGGAAGCCTCCCAGAATGCACGAGGGCAACAGATTGAGAATACACGTGGTTTTATGTGTTCCTGCAATGTTAATGCTGTTTCTGTGCTTTTTGTTTCCAGACTTTCATTACTGTCATCTATTTCTTATGAGCAAATGACAAATTCCCATCACTAATGCAGAAGTTAACCATTTCTTTCTTGTTCTGTCGTTCTCTTTGAGGTCTGAAAGCTTTTTTATATCTTTTTGCTTAGAATAAGTGTCATAATGCAAATGTGTTTCAGTATTTAAAATAAATAAATCAATGAAACAGCCTCATGACACCAAAATGTTGTGAAGGTTTCTCAATGACCTCTTATTTATTTATTTTTAAATCACATTTTCGATAGTAATGTGTTGCAGATGATAGGTTTATGTTTTGAGTTCATCCTAAAAAGTCTTGAGCATTATCCACTGAACTGTGAATAAAACGGCACTTTTGCAGGTTTGGATTCTTATTGCTGTGGTTGCAGCTTCACAACTTTTTCAGCAATTTTTATCAGTCATCACATCACCATGAACACTATGAACCAACGGGGAAGAGGAAGTTTTTTGAAATATGCTTACAAGGCAACAAATCGCTCCTTCTGTCGTCCTGCACCTAAAAACGGATCACCTCAGCTGACACATTTCAATAATCGGCTTGTCTGCTGTAAGCCTATGGCAGACAGCAACACTCTTAACCTTTCTCATCTTGTTTTAACACACTTCTCACACACTACCACTAACACATTATTTACAACTGTTTTCCTGAAGGCTTTTGTCGTTTGTACTTGGTAGAGTTTAATGAACCAATATGACAAGCCCAAACGAAGGCAGTAACAAAATTTTTACAGGCTGTAAATATACACTTGACATTGTTGCGGTTGTGAAACAGTTAGAGACCACGGAGGAAATGGGCTCTAAATGTTGCTGCAGTGATGTTGTAATGAGCTTTTGGTGGAGTTCAACACATCTGTCATTTGTCAGCAGCACCACCCATAAAGGTCAGGGGAATTTTTCAGAATAAGCAGCACACCGAGTTTTCAAGCCCCCACAACTGATTGAACTTGTGAATGTCTGCGGTGTCTGTGGGAGGGTGACTGATGGCCCTGAAAACCAGATAGGTATAGACCATTAACTCTGAGTGTAAAGGGAAAAAACAGGCTTTGAGGAATGGCTCTCATTCTGGATAATATGGAGCTCAGCTAGAAGGCTGTGTCCATCTAGTGTCCGGACATGGTAACTGTAATAGCATTCATCTGACAGAAAATAAACTATGCTACATAGTGTGTTACTGGAACATACTGTGGTTTCCTGTGCTGAAAATACAAGTAGCTCTGTGAAATGTGACTCAGTTCTGTTGTTCATCAGTATGACTTTATTCTTCTATTGTTAGCTGGCAGCTGTGCAGTGACAAGCTGATTATGTGGAACAGCTTTGTCAGTCACAAAAAAGGAAAAACGTCAATCATCAGAGTGTCTGGTTTTAACCACCATTTTATTTGGCATAATTTAAAATCATCTTACTGTTAGTTCATTTATACAAATATGTTTTTGTTATATATAAAACAATTACAGATTTCTACAAATCAAGTTCCCAGTGTAAAAGCGTAGTACCACGCACACGGTAGCATACAGCTCCGGGACACAGGCGGATCCCACAGGTGTATGTTCCACTTCAACAGCATTATCTGAGTGAAATCAGGACACGGCAAAAAAACAAACTCACCACAGTTGACAGTTTGACATATTATGCACTTACATTCAACCCTCCACACACCTATCTGGGAAATTTTTTACACATCCTTTGGCAGATCTCAAACCGCATCGCCGTTGTTACACAAAATCTTCTGCTCGTGTTGCGCTTCGGTTATTCTAGACTTTACACAGGCCACAATCTAGTCCGACTTATAATGCACTCTGCTGGAGTGAGTAAATGAAAATAACTATAGTAAAAGGGTTGCTGGTATTACTGGCAGCTGTAAGCACAAATTGGCAAAAAAGTCTCCCAAACGTTTTATATATATGTACCCACCAGCCACTATTATCA
>MDSQ01000409.1_pt1 | contig 10731 bp, 9 predicted proteins | sample 1008251 | NCBI WGS metagenome assembly MDSQ01 (sample SAMN05526597, study PRJNA338239) | gut metagenome | isolation source: Hindgut content | host: Naso unicornis | place: Saudi Arabia: Red Sea | collected 2016-05
TGGGTCTATAAACATAATCCATTTGTCAGTGAACAAAACAGTCTTTTTATTCCTAATGTAAGGACACCACCAAGATCCTGCTGCTTCTAAAGTAACGTAGTAACACAGTAACGTTAACGTTATTTAGGAAACTAAGAGCTCCCTCGTCATTAAGAAATGATAAAGTTAGTCTTGCCCTGGAAAAAATAACTTCATACCAAGGGTGCTTCCCACTATCTTCGTAATGGTTCCTCTCCTGTGTTTTCATGTCTGTATGAGTGATCCCAAATTCCAATTCGTCCAGCAAAACAGCAAGAAAGGTTCATCCGCACTGGCAATGTAATGTATGTCCTCCCCACAAGCAGCACCAGAACCACTCTGCTGACATCACCGTTTAGCTTGTGTGAAGATGGCTGTGCCCTGTTGATGAAAGAGTAAATTACTTTCGAGAATTCGGTGCCATATCTTACCTTAGGTAAAAATAAAACAAATTACAGTAAAATTGTTCCATATTTCATTTCCACTTTAACATCTACTGTCAGCTAAAAATTTGTCTGGCTTATTGGGCATATACTGCATGAACGGGCATCTTGATTTTGATGGGAACGGTTGCTCATTATGTCCGATGCTGGTCTGTAGTATGACATGGAGTTTTGCACAAACCTACCCCACACCTCCCTCGTGTGCAAATTTGTCGGAGGTCAAATTTGGATTTATCATGGTGGATATTATTATAAAGACACTGAAATTCCAGGAGACGTAACTCAGCCTGTGAAAGGGATACGATCACACTGAAGGGCTCATCAGGACGGCACAGCTGTTAGCTTTTGGCTAAAAAAAAGGTAAGTCTGTACATCTCTTCCATCAAAAGTTATGTATTTTGGCGTCGGATCCGTCCCAGTAGACTCCGCAGGGTTATTCATGCGTACCTTCAGCAAGGGCTGTAGTTGGCAAATCTTCAAGTGGAGGGCGGGACAGTCTCACTTTTATCCGGAGGCTCTGGATCGCTTTCAGATGATTCAGACTCAGAGTCAGAATCAACCCAGGAGACATCACTGAGTCCAGAGATGTCTCCACCATCAGAGTCTCCCTCCCTCAATGCGTGTAGCAAATCTAATGCCTGATTTACGTTCATGCATTGCTTTCTTTGTCCATATTGCAGGGTATTCTATGACTTATGAAGCAGCTCTATGACAGACAGTCGTAGACAAAAGACATTGCAATACCAGCATACAAAGTTTCAATATATAAGCGCATGAAAATGACTGCATTCTCTGGACTGGTAAGTTTTACTCGCTGGTGCTTATAGGTATAAATAGCCATTTTTAAAATCTTGCTTTATGTTGACAACAATGGGGGTGCTACCTAACACACTTCAAGGAAAAGTTGAAGACTGGGGGGCTTGAATATTTCATGGAAAGAAAGGTTACTCTCTATTAAAAGACAGCTGTGGGTGAATTTTAACCTTTGGCAGTTTTAGTGTTCGGCAGAACCAATCAGAACTGGGTTTTCTCTCACTCATCATTAAAGTCCCCATGAAATGAAAATCAATTTTTAGGTTTTTTGAATCAGATATGTGTTGCTCTTATCCTTGCCTATATGACAATATATGACCCAACATTGACCAAAAAGTAGTTTTGCAGTTTTGATTAATTTTATTTTATAGCTAAGCATTTACTGGAAAATGGTTTAAAAGTATTGATGATTCTTCCTGCACTTGGGGGCGTAAATTAATTTTGCGTCCAAATTTTTTCTCGAATAAATTCCTCCCCCGTCACATAAATGCTGTCCCTTATCAACCGTCATGCAGGACCACACATCGCAGGGGTGAGCCCTCTCTCTCTCTTTCTCTCTCTGCCGGCTCAGCAGCACTGCCGGCTGTAGAGAGTGGCTGGAACATGTACAGCCTCACTCCAAAACCTAGTTGCTCTTCTTCCTCCCTTTCCTCTCTCTCTGAGTCACCAAAACCGTCCTCCAAAGCAGAGAGAAGGCTCTCCTCGTGACTGTTTTCCATGTTTATGCTGCTAGCTGCTGTCAAATTTAAATTTCACTGGACGTAACACACATTCAGCGCGATTAGCCACTCTAAACGCCAATCATTTTGTGCGACATGTCCCACCCTCGCTCATCGTTTTTTACAGAAAATACGTAAATTCACAGGAGTAAATGGCACTCTGACATCCATTTCACGGGGTCTTTAAGGAGGGGCTGTTTGCAGTTGCTCCTTGTCTTACCAACATCACATATACAGAGACTATATAGGCACTGTGATTTTATTTCCTCTCTGTCTCTCACTCTGCAGACTGTTATGCATTCTGAATGACGGTGTGACCTTTCTTGCAATAAATAAAACTCACAAAAAGCCTTCTGATTCTCCTTGATATATTTCAGATTCTCACAACATAAAATTTCTATAACGTAATAAAAGAGGTAATAAGTACGTAATAACATATTAAAGTAATTACTTGGTCATAGCCCAGCGATAATAAAGGGTAATATTAGACACAGTAAAAAGGGCCCAGAAATAAAGGGTACTTATAGGAGTCACATTTACAGATGGCAATGAGGCAAAACTATCTACTGCAGTAATAGTATGTTAATATTTGATATTTAATGTTATTACAACTATGGTTACTTGCAAAAAACATGATAATAGAGCAATGTTTGGATTAAAAAATGGAAAAACGGTGACATTAATGGAGTAATAGCCTGATAATAATGAGGTACTTTAAGCTGATTCAACTTCAACTTCAATTTCAACTTCAACTTTATTTACTGATTGTTTTACAATATTAAAGATTACTATTAGCCTACATTCCAAATCACGCAAAACTTCTTGGAAGTCAAAATTGGGAATTACCATGCTGATGTCTTAAACAAGTGGCTCTGGTTAAGCTACACAGAGACTGGAAGCTGCACAACTATTTACTTCCTTTTGCTACTAAACTACAAATTAAAGAAATTCAGCCACAGTTTGATTTCCAAAATTATTCTACGGACACACAAATTCCAAACAATAGACTGTTGTGTTAGACTTGCTTGGGTGCATCTCGGTGTGTTAAAATGGAATTTGGTAGTGGCTACTGTTGGCCTGCTACTGGTGCATTCAGAGCGAAACAAGGAGCCGTCCATATTCTGTAGTGCATCAGATAAGCTGAAAATGGTCTCACAAGGAATTAGCCTTTTTCACACAGGTCACCATTGTCATTCCAGAACAAGGCTCGGTTGGGCAGGCACAACAGAGACATTTAATAGCAACACGACAGTGCCAGAGGCATCACTTAACCTGCAAGGATGTCATCTTACTGCTGTGTTCCTGGGTGTAATTCTAACGAGAGGAGGGAGTGCTGTCAGAGTAAGACATTCCACCGTTTTCCGGTCACTTTTAAAATCCGTTGTGAGTGGACGAAGTGATGCCTCTGGCGTTGTCGCACTGCTATGAAACATCGCCCTGCACCCACCTAACCGAGCCTCGTTTTGGAATGACAATGGTGACCTGTGTAAAAAAGTAAAATGGGACTGGAGAAGTCAAAATTGAGGCCCTGTGTCAAAAATTCTGGAATATCCTTTTAAACTTGTGTTTAAAGGTATATTTGTAACTATAAATCTCAACTTGTCCTGTTTTGTTGAATGCATGACGCTCTAACCTAACTGGACTTCACAGCATTTCTTCCTGCTCCTTTGTGTCTTCTGTCTGTGCTGCAGAGATTTTTAAGACGTCCTCATATGCAGAATTCAACTGATGAAGAAAAGAGACAAAATGATACTTAGCAGATTTCATTCATGAATTCTGTATATCATTAGATTTAATCAAGAATGTATTTATGTTTGTTTGCTTAAATTCTGTGCAGACCAAATGCATCACTAATTTCTAGTTGTACTTTAGAAATAAAGACAATTAAAGCTGAGGTAGACAAGTTATCTTTGGTGTCATTGTGCAAAATTTGCATTTATATGCTTTCAGCATATTTGAATTCAGGTGGTCTGAAGGAACTTCTTCACCTCTCTTTGGCTCTATATTCAGGCTTATCTCTGTATTTAGATGGTGACCATGGAAATACTATGAGAGCTGGATGCTGTGCTGGGGGCAGGGCCCCAGTCATTCCTATGAAAGTTGCTCAGCAGTGCATGAAGCAAAAAATGCTTGACTTCTGGGTCTGAGAAAAACCATACTACGCACACTCCGTAGGCCCCATAGGGGTGTTTCATAAAAGCCCGCCAAACTACTGCCGGGCTCACTTGACAGTTTCTGTGGTTGTAGCCACATGTTCATGAACCTGCTTACGGACCCGCTGCAAACAGTGACTGTGAAGGAGGCAGCAGATTTACGTAAATCATAATGTTAACTTAAAAGATAATTACTAACCCATGTCTGATGGTATTTCTGGTGTTCACACACGGAAGGTAAGTAAATATTGATTTAATGAAGTGTAACGGTAACGTTAGTAGGCTAGTGCGCAAAGTTAACGTTAAGCTATGGGTAACTGTAGTTAACGTAATAAATTCACTGAGTACATAAAGTGTTATATTCCATGCGTGTAACGTTATAAAGTAGAAACTGACCTCTTGACTGGCCAGCTGGTTTGTCTTTGATTGCATTTAATGGTTTGATTTATGTCTTTTAACTTAGACTAGTCTACTATCCGAATATAACGTTAGCCTAGGAATATATATTGCGCTGATGTCTACACTCGTGTTTTTGTAATGCTAATTGTACGTTAGCTCATATCTTCTGTTTAAATTTTTAACATAACTAGTTTATCTGTCTCTGTCACATTTATTCCCAGTGTTGTGTCTTTCAGTTCTGATGACTTTTCTCTCCACAGGCATCCCCAACCTCGTTGGAGTGCATGAAGGGCTCATCCTTACATCTGTGAAATCAGCCATTTTTCAGCTGTGTAGCATACATTAAATAAATTTGTTTTAGTCAGTAATGTTTCTTGATTTTTTAAAAAACTGTACAAATAACACAGTACGGTATGCATCTGTAATACGTGACAACCAAAGCTACACAACAATCTTTTTTAAATTTATTTTTATAATGAGAACAAACAGAAAAGTTATCCTACAGCAAATGAAAAAAGGAAAACATTACCTGTGCTATAAACAATTAAAATTCGTTGATTGAGGCTTGGCTAATAGTTTTTTTTCCACTGTAAACCATTTTTATATCACAATGTTGCATCATTAGACTTACATCAATTATTACTATTGATGCTGTCCTATATTCCACTCGTGGCTTTATAGTCTTGCCTTATAGATTTTAATCATACAATGATACAGTTCAATTACTGGCAGACTTGAAATAAGTATGGGCCTAATGGTTTGTTTTGTTGACAGTCTATTCATTAGTAAATGAGCTTATCTATCATTTGAGCTAAAAACTCAACTCCTACATTTATAGATAAATCCTATCAAAATCAGTAGATCAATCAGTGTGAAGCAAATTAACTCAAATAGGTGATATTTTGACGTGTTATATGAAATAAATAACCGCGACAAGATTATATTAAGCTTAATCAGGGTCAGAAAAATGGACAATCAAAACATAATCGGCTTTTCATAAACAGTAAACGGAATGAAAACATTAGCATTATTAGCTTGAATACATCAGTGCATGGGTGACTGTGTTATTTTATAAGATTGACGTGGAAAAAGTTCCACAAATACATCAGTAACATTAGATCACTGCTACACCTGCATCTGGACGTGTGGACGTGCAGAGGCTCAGTCCTTTGGCTCTGATGGGCGTTCACAATGCCGAAGATAATATGCCAGAACTCAGCGAAAAAAAATAAATTGAAGAAGAAAACACAATGTTTTCAGTAAGGGCAATTAAAAAGTCCAGACTAATAAGTTTATGTACCTACAAACGATTTATCCACTGAGTTATTGATGTCTCTTTCCCAATGTTAGCTTATGGAAAAAAATCTTTTTGGGCCCAATGGAAGCACGTGACCGACACCATACTTGCAGAACCATGGTTTGGCCAGCATGTCTTTTTGGCTTCGAAATCAGGAGCGCTCTCTGTATCCAGTTCTCCATTGTGCTTTTTAGGTGATGTCGCTACCAGATGATTGGCTGTTGAAATGAGTGATGTCCATTACACTCTCATGCCGAATCCCAATTCTTAGTTTCACCCCTTCCCCTTCCCCTACCCCTACCCCTCACCCCTTGAAACGGAGTTGCAAGGGATACAGGCTGAAACATAGAGTAGATGTCCGGAAGGAGGCAGTGGGAAGCCAGACGAATCTCCTCGCCACCAGCTTTAACAGTTATCAATGATCCCTATCTAAGTAATACCAATAGGGCTGATAACCGGATCCTTTAAACGGAGAGCTTGTCCAGTACCTCTGGTACAGGGGCAGCTTGGGATCTTTCAGGTCACCTTTGATTCTGTGATTACCCTGAGATCTTGTAGTCTCACAACTCCAGCTGTCCAGCTGTGCTGCACTCTGAAACGCAACCTGAATGCAGTAGGAAGTTGTTGATGGACGGTGGAGCACAGAGCAAACATGCAGCGGAGCCGTTCGCAACGCACACGCATCCAATGGAATCCCAAGGTTAGGGGTCTCATGCTCCAGCTAGCTTGATTTCTAGATGTTGCCTACCTCAGCTTTAACACCTTCCTTACTTTCCAGAGCATTTATGAGCCATGTTATTCTCACCATGATGAAGTAAAAGTTTTGCCAAAAGATGTCTATCTCTCTCACCTCTATTGTTTGAAAACGTTCATGTGGCTTCGTGGGGCAGCTCAGACTTTTCTTTCTCCTGGATTGAGTCCAAGGACAACAAATTCAAAATCTAACATTACTGAATTCATAAAACTAAAACTAAGGGAAGTTTGAAGAACAAAATAAAAGCACATTAATTAAATTGACTGATTTTGATTGTTTTACCTCATCCACAGGACAACCAGAGGAATCGGAATCAAGATCACTAGACTCAGTCTGATGATATTCATTTTTGTTGTGGCATTCCCTAAAAATATACATTGTTAAGTTATGTCACTGATGCTTTTGGTGAGTCTTCATTCTCCTTGTACCAGGAATAATCAGCTGCTGGGTTAGCATCACTGCTGCAGGTCAGAGTCACTGAACTGCCCTCCACTATCTCACCAGAGGGACTCACTGACACAGAGAGAAGCTTTGGAGCATCTGTAAACATAATTAAGGATCATCAATTAGAAGAGCATTGCTATAAGTTTTCATATTGGTTTAAAATACTTTCTTACATAAACTGTGGTATGTGGGAAGGTGAATGTGACCTGAGATCTCTGCAGAAGCCCTAAGCAGTCGGGGATTCTTACATTTTATCTCCTCCATTTTGTCGAGATCTCAAGTCTAATTATCTTATTTTGGGATATTGAAGCTTGTTATTTCAAGATAACAATAATTTAATTATTTATTTATTTTGATTTTTCACCTTCTATAATCAACCACGCTAAACCCTGCTTCTTCCATATCAAATGTGACTTGCCATGCTGACCAAAGCTGGGCATACACTGTACGATTTTACAAGTGTTTTTTGATTCCGACTCACACTGCGCAAATAAATTGGCCACGATAAATTGTCTCGTTATCTCAAAAAACAGCCTTTTGTTTTCTCAAAATCATGAGAAAACAAGCTTTGTTATCCTGAGATAACAAGATATTAACTCGAGATCTCAAGACGATGGATGAAATAAAATATAAGAATCCATGATCATTGAGGGCCTCTGTAAAAGCAGGCTGGTACCAATTTTGTGCTGTTTAGTTAAAGTAGTACTTTTGTACTTTTGCACAAGTAATTTTGCACTTCCAAAAAGTTCGAAAAGTTGCAACTAAAAATTCTCACAGTTGAACACAAATATCCGAAGTTATATTTTCAAAGTTGGCTCGTTACCGTAGTTTGAAATCATTGTTTTTTTGACTGTTAAGCTGCTCAGGACGTTTTACCAACCCAACATGTCAGTGTTTGACTCTCTAGGAATGAGACTCAACAATCAACTCATTTTCTGGTGCGTTTAGGAACAGCTTGGACAAATTGTACTGATTCTTTCAGTTTTATTGTCTTTGCATTTTATTAATGTGACATGCGGTTCAGTCAGCTTTGCACAGAAATGGCCACTAGAAATGCCCTTCAGAGGGAAACTTTTTAAGTACTTTTCAGAGCCTGTACTTGATTACTTTTACTTGGAGAATTTGAGTACTTATTCTTTTACCAGTTTATTTATTTATTTATTTATTATTCGTCAAGTATTTGTACCTCTACTTAAGTAAAGAATATGTGTAGTTTTGCCACCTCTGATCCCTGCAAAAAAGTTTCTGGGGAGCTTGTTGCTGGTGGAACTTTTGCACGTGAAGGCAACCTGTTATTTAAATAGATAAATCCCCTCATGAAAAAGGTCATGTAACTGCTGCTAGTTTTTACTCTCAGGGATCACAGGGATTACTTGCCGATGTTTTCTGTAGCTTTGGGAATTTAAAATTGGTCACACACTGAAATCAGAGAGGGATTAGAATGTGACAGGGTCTAATCGGTCAGTGGCAGGTTTAAGCTGATAAGACAAACAGGAAGCATCATGCTGCAGTGTGTTAACAGGAAGACCAGTCACACCGAGGGAAAATGGCGTGTTGCCGCACATCTATCTGTCACCAGTGTGGGGTTATTCATAGAAAAATAGTAGCGGCGGCTGTTTTGCGGCAGTGCTGTGGCACCAGTGTGCTTTAGCCCTTATAACCACAGTCCACATCAGGTGAGTCAGATCACAAACAAAACAAATGTTGTGTTTTAATTACTTATTGTTCCTGCTGTATACATTGCTTATTTTGGTATTATAATATTTGTATACATTGTCAGATTTACATGTTGTTCATTTTGCTTTCATTATATCTGAGAAGCACTTTGTAACCCTGGTTTCAAAAGGTGCTCTTAAGATAAATGTTACTTAGGCTAGTCGCCCACTTTTCAAAGGTGGGGTTTGTAACTTTCAAGAAAAGAGCAAAAGAGTTTCGACAAACATTTAAAACACAAGCATCACAATCCCTTTCCATCCTGTTCCCTCTTGGATCCCTCCACCTGTCTCTCCCACAGCCTAACCCTCTGGACAAGAGAATTCATGTGAATTTGTCATACCATCGGTGAATACAAGACAGCGTTAAATAAAGTAAATACAGACTATTGTTCTTTTGGGAGTAACATAGTTATTGGCAATGGAGGAACTGGAAGTGGAGGAGTCAGTTGAGATGCTGTTGGAGTCTCCTTGCCCGCCATCATTTCAAATTACTCGTGAATGCTCATTGAAACTAAGAACATAACAAGCCCCTCAACCAATCAGAACAGAAAGGGTCAGTGAGTGTAGCCTGGCACCAATCCCCTTCTGCTCAGCTCAAAATTAGCAGCAATGAGGGTCGTCTTTAGGATTGCAGAGACAAATATTTGGCCGGATCAATCAGCGACTAGCGGTTCAAGTCGATGCTGTAGAAGTCAAACACTGTTCACAGTAGTTCAATCATGGTGCGGCCATGGTTTTGGTTTACAAGGTTACCAAAAACCCTTTGTTATTGAAAATGACAGATTATTAATTAAAGGAATGTTCCGATCAGACGGATAACAACCGTGGTGACCCGGAAAGTACTGCTTTTTTGTGAGTACTACACAAAGGGAAGAAAAGGAGCTTTGAGTAGAAAAAATAGGAGTAGGAGTCTTTCTACCGATGTGTGCAGTGTGGACATGAGACTCACGCAGCGTCAGGTTCATACAACACAACACGTTAAAAAAACACTGTACAAAAGCACTGAAACTGACATAAACAGCCAATATCACAACACTATGTAACAACATCTCTGTTATTATTTTACAGATTGTAAAAAAGTAATGTTACTCTTTCCACTCATCTTGTCTGTAGGCTACTGATGTTTGAGCAACTATCTCCAGGGAGTGAGAGTCCAGACCTGCTGCTGTTAGCGGTTAGCCTGTAGCAGCATCTACTTAATGATAAGGTGATTTAGTTTAAAAGGAAAACGTCTAATTGTCTCTTTCCAAGATTCACGGAGGGCCAGAATCTCAATCACAACACAATTGAACAGCATGTATGTGGTTATTAAACAGATTGTGACATTAGCCGAGCCAATCATCTGAAACATCAGCCAGGCCACAACATACATATGTTATACAGTCAATGTCAGTGCTGACTGGTTTAATGCTGCTCCAATAGTTTTACATTTAACCAGATTCCACGCCTACTAGGAATCAAATTCTGCAAAGAATCCTCAGTGGAGCGTGGCCGGACCCTATCCACAAATTTATCCACAAAGTGAATTATGGGTCTGGTTTACCGGGCTACCTTGAGTGGCCCAGATTGCTCAAAGCTAATGGCAGTGATGGAATTTTTAGACCCCAGAATTCAAAGCCAAAAAAAGACACAATAATTTAGCAACCCAAGCTTTAATGCAGGCCTCATGTGAAACATTTTAAGTCTAGAGTCCAAACTGAGATAACCCCGACAACTTCATGAAGATTCTTTCCTGCAAAATTTTGAACCATTGAGTACAATCTGACAAGATTAACCAACTGCCCATTTTACTGTTGGAATGCACTCCATATTTGGTTGACCATCAACTGCCTTCAGTTAAACAACAAATAAAACTCAAGCTCTTATTATACCTGCCCCTGAAAAGTTAATCCATTTAATCAAACAACGTATGGGGTCTTTTCCCCCTTCACTAGACAGGAAGTGTCATGTCACTTACTGGTGAATGCTCGTGCGAT
>MDSQ01000410.1_pt1 | contig 10729 bp, 4 predicted proteins | sample 1008251 | NCBI WGS metagenome assembly MDSQ01 (sample SAMN05526597, study PRJNA338239) | gut metagenome | isolation source: Hindgut content | host: Naso unicornis | place: Saudi Arabia: Red Sea | collected 2016-05
TTTTAGTAAAATCCTACTGACTCCACCTTTAGTGAATAAATAAAAAAAATGTAAAAATTCAACATAAGTACCCTTAAAGATTTACAATTTAAAAGGGTCAGCTCACTGGTATCCAGCAATACAAGTATTTTTATTTTTTGTGATTCTAATGTGATTTAAACCTTTTTTTGAATGGATTCATTCATGTTTGTGGGAAATCCTAAAAAATAATTGTTGAAAAGGTATATTGTAGTATATTTAGTGGCATCAGCCTTATAATTGGTAGTAGTAGAAGGAGTAACAAATCTTATTGCTTTGTCTCATTGTCTTCCTCCTGTCTTTATCTGATAGGACGGCACTCCTCTGAACTTGAGCTTCGTCCCTCTGGACATCAAACTAACCAACTGGGACGACCTGCCCGAAGCCTTCAGCCAACGCCGGGAAAATCGAATACAGGTCTGCCCTTCCCGCCAGGCTGTGTGTGCGTCTGTGTGTGTGTGTGTATGTGTGTCACCTACATGCGCTGTGGTTTTCATGAAGGTGTGTATGTGGACCAGAGTGTTCACACGAGGGAGACATACCTACTTAATGTGTCATTACTGCAACAGTCGCCTTAAAGGGGAATTCCTCTGGAGTTGGCTTTTGGGTTGTGAAGTGTTCCAACACTTTCTATTCCGATTGATTGGAAAGACAAGAAAAACTCAGCCGTGTGACTTCACACAGTCCTCAAGACGACAGGAACTTCTGCATACAAGCTGGAGAGTGTAGCTCAAAGTTTTCAGTTCGTGAGCCCATAGGCTGATTTAAGGATGACCTTAATTTTAGACTAAGATAATTTAGTTTGATATGACAGTCGGTGGGGCTATCTCCCCAATTCCACTGACCCAATGAAGATGAGGCAAGAGGCTGTGAGGGGGTTATTAAACAGATATCAGACGTGTGTGTCGCTGCCATGTGAAACTAATGACACCACTGATCATCAGGAGGAAGAGCAGCAGCATGACATCAGGAGCCAGACAGATAGGGAGAGTGTGGACGCCCACTTCCACCACTGCAGTGCCCAAAGGGAGCGAGGGAGGAGGGGTCGGCTGGATGATGGAGAGAGGAAATAAGAGAAGGGGCGGTTTGGGGGTTTTGGGCAGCCAAGGGGACCGGGGAAAGAGAAAGTGCCGTTTTATGAGGGTTGTTAAGGGAGACGGATCATCGCCTGAAACGACCCAGCACGCCGACCAGCTAATATTAAATCCTGCAATCTGCCATGGCAGTAACGGAGCCGCTGACAGACTGCCCACCTGTCAGCTTGTTTATGTTGGTTTGTAAAGCGAAGGCGTGAGCTGCATCCATCCAGTGACCCATTATTTATGCCCTGTTACGCTCCGATTGTCCATCAAAATCAATACAAAGCTAGCAGTTTAATGTGGGCAGCAGTACAGCTCGGACATGGAGGCGGTGACGTGTGAACTCACCTACACTCGGCACAAACAAAGAGCGGCTGCCCAAGCAAACCTTTTTAAAAATAAATAGTCAGGAACTATTATAAACCTATATATTACAAAAATATTTACCTTGAGAAGCGGCTGGATTTCACATGAGATCATGCAACACAAGAATCCATCATGCCCGGCCCCAAATTATTGACTTGTGGCAAAAACAGAGTGGTTTGGACCAATCAGTGTCATGCAAGGAGTCAGTGATACGATAATAAAGTCGGCTCCTTCTAAGAAAACAGCCTCGGCTTTCACACGTTCATCTCTTTGTTTTACATTTAATGTAGCCTTCCAGCTTCTTCGTCATGCCGTACGATGGTGCACCCTCTCCTAGTTATGCATACATGACTGGGTGAGCCCTTGTGACAATGGTAGTAGATGACTACATGAAGAACTAGATTAGGTGTTTTCAGACTGCAGGAACCATTTCAAGTTCTAAGAACCTCCCGTTTTATTGCATCTGCACTGCAGGAACCGTGAACTGTTGTAGTTCTTAGAGCTACATTTGAAGGAACTTTTTAAGCTCCAGCTCCAGAGCAGGTACTTTGGCAGCACATGGGGAACTATAGTGACATAAGTGTGCGTTTAATGGTTGAACTCAGGTGCCTGCGTCAGCAATCACCTTGTGTGAGCTGACTGCCTGTGTTCTGTCGAATGTCCGAGACAAATTTCTCCCAAGGGAGGCAACAAAGGTTTATCGTATCGTGACCCATACATCCTGATGCGTGTCGTGAAGTCTTTGCCAATACCCAGCCCTGAAGTTCAGTAACAAAAAAAACACTTAAGCACCTTATATTCATGTTTTCAATTTCAGTGTGTCCTGTGTGTCAGTGTCTTCGGTTAAAGTACAAGAGTGCGTTTAAATTTCACCTTTCATTATGATCTTATGGCAGCTACATCAGTGGTTTTGGTAATTTGCCAATACTGTTCAAATAAACTGGAGAGGAAATTTTGAATAAACTGTTTTGACTCACTTTGTTCCCTGAATCATCAACAGATCCTACACAGCAACTTGTATTTCAGCTGTTTTTACATTTTCAGTAAACTACGTGGAATATTGCAATGTATCGCCACATACATCGTATCGCAGTGTATCGTGATATATCCGTATCGTGAAGTCTTTGTAAGAACCCAGCCCTAATCACTAGCCAAGTATTTTTTGAAAGTGACTGCCCCAAATGATTTTCAAGGATGACGCCCAGATGTTTCTTTGTAACAAACCGTCTAATGCATCGTGTGTAAATAACTTCTGAAAAGATGATTGTAAATCATAAGGTTAAATTTTGTACATTGGCAGCTCTTAGCGGTGCTTACGCCTCAAACAGGATGAGGCTGTATGTTTGTAGAATCGTTTCATTGTAGATTTGGTTCATGTTGTGTATTTTTTATTTTTTTCAAAATAAGACCAACATAGAATATCACAAGCTTTAACCTTAAAGAGACAAAAGCCTTGTTAACGTACAACTTTGTCCAGCTCCACAGTCATAAATCACAGCCCTCCCACTTTCCACCCACACAATGTCTGATACTCTCTCATTAACCCATCTGACCTTTGGAGAAGCTGGAAGCTGGAAACGCCGTCCCACTCTCTCCTCAGTCACGCCTTCTGACATCTGATTCGACTCTTCGACTCTCGGCTAAGCTTTATTGACCTTGTGAAGCAGATACCATCTCAGGATATTTCTCAAGCCTCTCTGAAGTCTTCATCTGTACCCCTGTCAGGAGTTTTCTGGACCGTCATTACTGTTGAGCAGAGTTTTCTTGATCAGTCGTGACATTACATTCATCCTAACAGCAGCGCTCTGACCCCTGATCTCAAGCAAACACCAGCCGACTTCCAAGAGCTTCCATTTGAATATCAGCCTCGAGCGAGTTACTGTAATCTCAAACTGCAGCTGGGCGATAATTCAGTGTCATCATTTATCAAAACTACAAGTTTCTATTGTCCAAATTAATGATTCCCAGCAAGCTATAATTAACCCCATACAGGCACTGTAGCCCCCTTTTGTGTGCACAAACCCAAAAATGACATTCAGTGGATACTATTTTTTATTTTCTTCAGTGATTTTCGGGGCATTTTCACATCTTCAGCAGTTACAGAAGTAAAGATAGGCAGCGTGTTGTGAAATGTAAACAGGACTGAATAGTTTACATTTTCAGAATTTCCAGGCAGGATTTCGATTATTTTCTTCTTTTTAAGATTAAAATCAAAGTGTTTAATATTCAAAAAGCAACATGACAGCAAAAAAACAATGAGTATGTGGACATCATGACAGCCATTTCAAATAAAACCTACTGCAAGCCTGAACCCGTCAGCCACTTAGAGGTATAACTTGACCTTTTGGGAAAAAGCCTTATTTGCTTTCTCACCAGGAGCTCGATGAGAAGATTATGTGCAATTTATGGTCAGGAATAATCTTTCAAATGTTAGAGAAAAAACACAATAAAATTATCAACAGAATTTTGGAAATGTAGCTGTTTAGATTTTATGTAGAAGCCATCTATGCGTTGTGTTGCAGTGATATCCACTCAAGTTAGCATGCTGACCAGCTAGTCTCGGCTATTCCTGTCTCAAGGTTTATTGCCTCACTAAGTCAACATTCAAAACACTTAGCTCAGCAGAAATAGTAGATATTAACACTCACCAAAACCATCTTAGTTTGTCTTTCCACTATTTCAACAGTCACTAGCTCTGGTTTGGTTTAAATAAACCCCTGTTCACTGAGTTGAAGTTTAAATCCCTGTTGGTGATGATGCCCAACCATCCTCTTGCTCGTCTCCCCCTTTACACCTTTCTTGTTAATTAAGAAATGAACATATTAATGCATCAATAATTAAAATCCATTAAAATATATTCCTCTTAAATGGGCCATTGTGCACTTTTAAAGCTCTAGTACACATTCCAACCTTTTAGTAAATTGTAATTCAAGTGCTCAGGTAGTTAAACTTGACTTCTGCAGTTCGTCAGAATTTAGAACATCTGGCACATGACAGGGGACTTTGGCCAATCACATGTCATTTCAGAGAGCAGGTGCTCCTGTCAAAATGCACATGTGCGTATTTGTCCCTTCAGGTGATCAAACCCTGATTCAATGGTGAAAAATCCAGCAAAATATCCTACAGCTTGCGATACATTACTGATCCCTCTTTTGCCTGTGAAGCATATGGCTCCACACTGAGTTTTAGGATTGTTAGGCATGATGAGAAATAGAGGTGGATAATTTTTAAAGGGGGACTGCAGTGTGTGTGAAGTACGAGTTGTGCAGATTTTTCTGGCACAAAGCTGAGCATCCAATTTCCTTTTCTGTGTAACAGTCAAATAAAATAATTCTTCCTGAGAGGTCAGTTCCTCCCTGTTTCTCACCCCTCAGTGCCAAAGCACAGTGTTACCGAGGCAGCTGAAAAGCATGTCTGGCCCTTCCTCTTATCCAGCTGTTAGACGGCATCTGAGCTGTTTCTGAAGCGTGTTGAGCTCTGCCCTGAGGCTGTGCAGAGCTAGAGGTGCATCTTTGAGAAGACAAGTCCTGATGAGAGAAGGAGGGTTCTTGGTGAGGCTTGAGGTTTTGTAGTAACCACGCTGCTAAATCTCCTGCTGCTCTGAGCCTGTGAGGTTTGGTGGGAGGTGCTTAGTTAAGTGTTAGAGGGGGATACAGAAGGTTTTGCTTTGTGTTTCCAAATTGCTTTGCCCAGCTTAAGTAATTTGATAATAGTTTGGTAGATTTTCTTGAGATTTTTTTTTGTGACGTCATCAAGAAACTCCAGCTCTCATGACTGCACCGTTCATCAAAGTAATGCTGTAGAACATTCTATATTACCTTAAATATATTATAAGGCTTAATGTGCAAAAAAACAAACTTCTCCTTTAAGTCAAAGGATTGTGATGTTTTTTGCATTACACAGCTTCACTCTCTCACCATGGAAGCTCAGTGTGTCCGCCTGTGGCACAATATTCTCAGTGTCTCATTAAACATAACCAGTCGCATAGTGCTGTGGGCAAGACACTGAGCATTACTGCAGAGAGATGTCTATAGTTAAAGTTAATTTTATTGGCAACTGGAAGAAAATCTGATGTTGTAAAAATGTTGAATATCTGAGCCAATGCTCAGTACCGTAGTCAGTCGACCCCCTTGTACAGATCTTCTCATCCAGTTCTCGGAAAGTAAGCAAAAAAAGTCAGATTTTACAAAATGTTCACTAATTCCTTTTTATAACCTAACTAGTACTGAAATTATATGTCAATGTCCGGATTCAGAGGGGACCGTTTGGTTATGTATCATTGTCTATGATCTTCAGCAGGTGACTAAGGATTACAGTCTGGAAAGGGTTTCTGGTCCATTGACATATAATGACATAACAAGCGCTTCAGCGGAAGGGAGGCGGGACATATGGACAGACAGAGAGAGAGACTGGGAAGAGGCCGAGGCTCTTGACACAGGTCAGGAGAGGCCTGACATGTTGTACTGGATGGTCATTGGCTGTGTCAGGGCAAACGGGGCGGGGCATGGGGCCGGGCAGGGGTAGATTGTAGTTGCCTCATCTGTCATCTCACCCCATGGTTCCTCCTGTTATACGGCTCTGTTTGTTCTGTCTGTGTTCAGTGTGGATCGACTTACGTTGGTGCATGGTGATGGAATAAGATGTTGTTGTGTGGAGACTACGCTGCAGCCAAAATGTGTCCAAGAAACAATCCTCTTTATTTGGCTTCTCCCTCTCCTCACTCATATTTGTCTTGTCTCATTGATGTGTGCTCCCGAACAAAGGGGAATATTTTAAATTAAGCAGCATTAACTACGTCTTTATTCAAATTTGACTGCCTCACAAAGTTGATTCATCAGATTTGTGCCTCCATTGGAGCCGTCTCGTTAACAGCTGATGCTCTTCATGCAAGAGTCACCCACTGTAGATGTGTGGTCACCTAATTGTGGAGAAAATTCAAACACTTCTGCATGAAGAGACATCTTCATTAAAGTTCATTTCAGAAGCAGAGACATTACCTTTTATGATCTATGTTTAAGATTCAGTGTTTGAAGGTAATGTCTCTCTTTATGTTGGCTGCTTGAAAGATAAATTCACTATATTATTAATTTCCTCTGAATAAAGCTGAAGTAAGCCAAGTGTGTTATTTCAGCATTATTCAATCTCACATGAACATTGATAGATGTGCATTAAACTTGTTCTAACTTCATATTAATAGTAGACTTACATTGCATGTAAATTGGCCTTGATGCTGATGATGTCTTTCTCTATCTTCGTTCACTCTGTATCTCCACCCCATTCTTTTTTTTAACCTCCTAACCCCTTTCACTGCGCATTCACTTTCAATTTTGTTCTTTATCACACTCCTCCTTAATCACATTCATGGTCTCCCTTCCATTAAAACCTCTATTCACTCTCCTTTCTCCCGCTTTCTGTTGTTCCACACTCTACTATGGCTTCTTTCCATCTATCTTCAGGACAAAGAGGTGAACCTGGAACAGGTCCACCAGCGTTTGAACAGCCTCCTGGACGACGATTTGGCCCACAAGCAGCTGCCAGGCCAGTCTATCGAGATCTCTGCTCTGGACATTGGCAGCATGCAGCCCAGCCAATCCCTGGAGGCCTTGTCTGCTCGGGACTACTCAGGCCATCGGGGGCCGCCACGGCTCTCTGTGACCACCTTCCTTCAGGAGGGTCATGGGGCAGGAAGGACACTAGGCGCTGCCGCTGGCAGGACCTTGCCCCTGCCCCTCAGCAGTGCCACCATGCCCTCTATCCGCTGCAAACACAGGGCACCCAATGGGGGGCTCTTCCGGCAGAGCCCAGTCAAGACACCCATGCCAATGTCCTACCAACCAGTGCCAGGAGGACCCATCCCAGAAGCCAGCGAGCCCAGCCACGGGACTTCCATCTGAGCACGCCGAACATTCACAGACACTCGAGCTTAAACTGAACAGTGAAAAGCTGAACAGAGTGCCAACAGTGCTGAGAGATATAAATAAAACACTAAAAAAAAAAAATTTCTTACCAGTGATGAAGAGTCAGTGAGACGACACATGACAAGACACTGAGACTTAAATGTACATATTTGTAAGTACAAAGAGAGAAAGAGAAGCAACCTTAAAAAGTGTATTTTGAATATTCTCAACTGTTGAGTTTAAAAAACATAAAAATATTTTAAAAAATGACTGAATGGCTTTGTAAATTTTGTTCAATATGAAACAATGACGCGAAATTCATTGTGATTGTTTTCTAAGTGCCGAAATTAAACGATGTCTCTCCACAACTCATCGATGTAAACGACTACCCATGATGCACCGCTGTAGGGACATTTAAGTGTTGGACACCTACTGTTATGCACCTCTGTACCAACCCTATATATATCTTTAGCATCGGACGAAAATGATCACAATTCGTTTTTTTTCCTTTGTATTGAATATATAATATACATTGTTTTTTTCAAATCAGAAGTCTACATTCATTTTCTTACGTTGACTGTAAATGGTGTATCATTCAACAGTGGGGGGGACAAGTGGAATTTTTATCTGGTTCATATTTTACTTACAGCTGAGTGGTTTGTTTTTATAGTACCTTTTTATTTGGCATCAGGACTGTCCAGGTGAGGAGTCTCTGTCGTGAAGAGGAGACAGACAGACAGACAGACAGACAGACAGGAGGGAGGCAGGACAGACTGTTGGTCTGTGATCACACCACTGTCGGCGTTCTTAAGACAGAACATTTGTAGATTTTGACTTCATGCTTTTTTACATCAGCTGTTGGGTTCAATTACAGAAAATTAAAAAGATTGACCTTTTTGATAACATGAAGTGCTGCAGACCAACTTGTCCCAGATGTCAGTGTACGTGTCAAGCACATCTGTACGACAAGAATCAAAATCCGTGCAGAGGCTTATGCCGAGGTCAGACGGCAAGATGTTTTTGTCTGTTAAAATGTTCACCGTGTCAGAATAGGCGATTGTAGAGTCATAAATTCTTGCCATGTTGAGGCCAAAGACATGACAGACTACACGTTGCTCCCCGATCAATCATCATTTGCAATTCACAATGTTTGTGATGTCACCGCAAAGAAAGCGCTCGCCACTGACTACTACTGCTGACAAGCCATTGTGGGAGGAAAACAAAAAATCAAACATGCTAGTCTTTCTTTCATGAGGTGGGGTGACGTCCTAGATCCGGCATCAGTTGTTGTCCAGTAGGACACACTATGCGAGATGAAACAATCACCCGATGCTCATTGATTGTTTTCGAGCCCACCTGACACCCTACGTCTTCCCAGTCTGGCTGATATTGGGAAGATATGGTGTAGTCTGACCTCGGCATTAGATTCAAGTCCTACAACTGCAACCACGAGGGTTAAGGAGATAATTATTTGATTGACTGTGGTTGGATGGTCCAGTGCGTTCGTGAAGCAGTGGGGCGCGTGTGAAGAAACACCTCTGAATGTCGCCCTGTCTCCCACTCAGCTGCTTTGGTTTCTATGACTGATGGACTGACGGCCATGAAAAAGGGTGTAAACTGCCTTCTTAGCTCCCTCTTTTGCTGCCCTTTAGCCATCATTCTCAGGCCATTTTCAGAACTTGGCCATCATTATATTGCCTGTGAGACAACCTTTGAATTTTGAGACATTTTGGTGCTTTAACTTTCAGCCAAATGAAGAAAAAGAAATGAGCAGATTCTTTAGATCAGACAAACTCGGAGCGTACAGCAGGTGGTGTGAACACAGCCTCAGTCTGACCTTTTTTTTATTTGTTCCGTTTAACCTGAAGAAAGTCTTGTCGAACTATCAGCTATATATAAATGTCTTTAATTTTTTATACTAGAGAATTTAATGTCAAACACTTGTATAAAGGTATTTGTCCTGCAAAGCAGTGCAGTTATTTTAATCACAGAAAGAGTGACAGCAAGAGGCCTCATATGCCCACAAGTCATTCCTAATGAGATCCATGATCACCTGCAGGGATGACGGAGGGCGTCATTATCCAAAGTGCAATCAGAGGCTCATGGTGGAGATTCTGCAGGTGCCATACCTCAACCGCTCGTCTTGCAGAGGGAATCTGATTCGGTTTGCTAAGCGCTGGATTGTTTCTCTGTATGGAATACTATCTGATATCAGGAAATATAAAACCACACACTCCGCCCCTCCCTTTTGCTTTCATAAGTGCAGTTAATGTGCATTTATGTGCCTAATGTGTATCGACCTCATTTTCATTTGCCAGACATCAGCTCTGTGTCGCTCACACATTAGACAGACAGACTCGCTCACCTTTAAAGGGTTATTTCAAAAAGTTTCACACTTTTTTGTTGGCAGAGAAAATGAAAGGGCATCAACTTGTCAGAATAAGGGGCTTCATTTCTAAAATGTGTTTTGTATCCAAGACACCAAGTCAAATGTTCTATGACTGATGGGATGGACAGCTGCACAATTAACATCAAAATGACTGAAAAAAGCTGCAATTGTTTGCTGAAAGGTAAAATGTGTCACAAAACAGTTTAGAATGAAACTTCCTGACTGACACATCTTGTTCTCCAGGTGCAATAAAACATGTTTGGTACCTACCCCAATAAATGTCACATCATCATGATTTTACATGTTTTTTTCAGTGAATATCAAAATTGTGATGCAAAATTTAATCATCCACAATAATTGTGAAACATAATGCAATCCCATATCCGTCAAACTCATTTCAATATAAGCTGTTGATCAGAGTATGCAGCCACAAAGGGACGTTGATCAGAAAATACTTTTTTCTTGGTTCACAAACTGGTAATCTAACAGATTTCATGTTGCTCTTTACTGAAGTTTGGCAAGTTTGGACTTAAATGGACTTTATCCCAAATTATGCCTTGATAATTCCAAATAATTCTATTTCAACAACATAAACAAAACACATGTAAGCTGTCTGTGAATGTTCTCATTCGTCCAGGTCATAGTTATGTGGGCAATTAAATCGAAGGCAACTGGACTTGGTAATATGTGTGTGAAGACGTTTCAGACGGGCCTAGTCTAGTCAGACACGCATGAACTGGTGAAGCCCCTTGGATGAGAAGCAAAACGTCTTCACAGACATATTACCAAGTCCAGTTGCCCTCGATTTAATTGCCCAGATAAAACACATGTAAGTATATTAACAGAACTTCAGAGTTGTGTGTGTAACCTGTCTAATGGCAGCATTTTTAGAAGTGTTGCTTTGATCTCTCTAATTCCAGAAAATAAGGAACACTTCAAAAACAATTTAAAGTGAAAAAAAACCCCAAATATTTGACCCC
>MDSQ01000411.1_pt1 | contig 10723 bp, 6 predicted proteins | sample 1008251 | NCBI WGS metagenome assembly MDSQ01 (sample SAMN05526597, study PRJNA338239) | gut metagenome | isolation source: Hindgut content | host: Naso unicornis | place: Saudi Arabia: Red Sea | collected 2016-05
TTGAAAAAACAATAAAACTTAGTAAAGCTGCATATTAACTAGCCTGGCACAGCAAATTAATTCTCAAAGTGAACAGGTCTGGTTTACCGGTCCAATATTAACAGTCTTACAGCAAAAAGTCTTTAGCCTAGCAAGAGCTTTTCCTGTTGAACCACTTCCTGAGGAGGACGATTGGCTAAATTCAAGTGTGACTGACAGGTTGTTTGGGCAGCATAATGGTAAAAATTATTTTTTGATTGACAGATGAGTGTAGGTCAATGATTGGCCAAAGTAAAAAATGATTAATAGTTGTCCTGCCCACTGAAAGTCTCCAGTTTGCAGACGTACACACTTGCTTTTATCTACTGTAAGTGGGCGCCATTTTGACAAGGATGATGATGTCATCTCTTCTTTGGACTACTTTCTGGAAATCCAAGTTGCTGACTTCTACATAGAATAAATAAAGGTGCTATGGTTTCTAAAATGGGCTCTTTTTATTTTTGGCCATGAACTAAACAAACACCCCTCATGTATACACTTTTATCTAAAGCACTTTTATCATTTATATTTTATTGACTCATTCGCATTCAGTACACACACTGAAGAAGGCAACGAGCTACAATGCAAAGCGCTGGTCTTTTTTGGTTCAGTTTTGCCTGAGAACACTTTGACTTGGACAGGAGTAGCTGGGAATCAACCCTGTGATCAGTGGGAGACTGCACTACATTCTCAACCACAGCCCCATGTTTTAAAAATATATGTCGTTAGTTATAAAGTTATTAAGTTAAGTTTGCATGTTGGTTCAGGTACTCTTTTGTGCCAGCCGCCATCAGGCTTTATAACAGTGTCTAATACTTGCTCCTGCCCCCGCCCTTCCCTCCTCTGCCCCTGCCATCCCGTCTGGACATGACATTATTTGCAGGACATTACACTTCTGCATTCTTGCGCATGGACAGGACAATATGTCACCGGACGCCACACTGTTAAATTTATTGCACACTATTGTATTTATTGGCTATTCATTTTATTTGTCTATATGTGCTTTGTTTGTCTTGTTTCTATGTGTCTCTGTTTCCAATGCTGCTGTAGCACTGTGAATTTCTCCTTTGGAGATTAATAAAGTACCTTACCTTACCTCACCTTTTCTCTCATTTTAAATTGCATTTGTTTTCACTATAAGGTACAAAGTTTGGCCATGTTGTATGGATCCAATTAGCAATCATGCACCTTTTTGTTACAGGCCACACCCACTATCACGCCCTCTTTTTGACAGTTGGCCCAAAACAGTTAATCAGCTGTCTTTTGGCTCATGACCAACCTTTCCGCTAAATCTTGTGCAAGTCTCTGAATCCATTTGGAAGTTATGCACCTTTTTGCAAAAGGCCACTCCCACTGCCACACCCCCTTTAGGAATTGGCATGAACACAAACACACACCTTCACACGCAAACATTCGACCTCTGTGTCAAATTTCAGACTCTTAGGGTGTAAACTGTGTTGCTACCAAAGAGTAAGGAATTTTTGTGGACAGACCTATGGAGCTGCTGATTGCAGCTAAAAACTAGAATCTTGTTATACATCAACAAATCTCTGATTTTTCGTTGTCTTTTAGCGCTCAACTGTTTAAGTGATTCATCTTGCACTGTGCTGTAAATAACTCTGCTGCACATCATGTCTGGTTAAATGAGTGACAGTAAAAATGAGTGTCATTAATCGACTTGACTCTAATTATCACACTTCTTTACTTGAGGAGCTGTTTTGTTTCTCTTAATTTCACTGTCTGTCAACTTTTTTTCCTGTGGAATCAAAGTGTGTTTAAGGTTTGTTAGAGACGGCAGATGATTCAAAGGCTGTATTTATGGGTTTGAAAAGATTATATGCAGTGCTCATGTCTCTCAGATTCTTACCCCTCGTCCTCGTCATAGGAGATGGAAACGGGCTAAGTTTGAAATTGCTGAACAGAGCAAAGTATGGCAAGCAGTTTTCTGCCCTGGCCACTTTACCATGAAGGTGAGTTATGGAACAATCTGGAAACGCACCAATGGAGCTCTGGAGAACCTGGGTGGGCCAATCGCCCTCTCAGCGGATAACAGTGATTATGGGAACAACCATAATGCAACAATGAACTTATGATGGCGGTGCCTGAGGTCGGAGGCTGTCTGTCGACCCAGAACCAGAGAAGAGTTGAGAATGACGTGTGCGCCATCAAAGGAGAAAGAGTTTTTCAGCTGAGTAAGTCACTTTGCTGCTCGAGTTCACTGAAGCATATCTGAGAGCGAGATATTACTTCTTTGAGATCATTCAAAACACGATTACAGAAGTGTTTTTGAAGTTGATCATCATTTGTATTAGAGGAGACTAATCAGGCTAAAACTGTCTCTGGACATCTACCCACATGATTCATTACAAATATACTATGCCTCGTGATTTGTTTTTAGGAATGTTATTGATATGACAATTTTAAAATGTAGAATTATAAGTAAAAGGAAAGGGTGAAGAGATGCAAAATACTCAACATGGTTCTCATTAAAAATTTCTCATCTTCAACGAGAACAGCTGCATTATTCTGGCATTATTTGTTATGTGCAGTAGAATGTTAAATGTACCTCTTAAAGTACCTTGTCTATACCTCAGCGGATCAGGTACCACACTTCCCAGAATGCTTCTCAACAACATGCAAAACATTTTGTAGTCAGCATCTATGCAGAGCAACATGTCATAATGATAAGGTGGTGACAGAAAGAGAGAGAGTTTCAGAAAATTCTTGATGGGTGGCAGTAAAAAGTAAGAGTCATTCTAAAAAAGTGAAAGTTATTATGTTTTTGCAGTGATGAGCTGGCAGCCTGCAGTTTGTTTATTTACAAAAGAAATGCACGGACGCTATTGACACTGAAACAACAGTAAAACTCTGTGTGTGTGTGTGTGTGAGTGTGTGATGAAAGTGGTTCTGCAATGAGAGACAGAATCTGAGGTCACGCTCCTGTGTCTTTGTGACTAAAGGCTGTGCTTATATAAGGTGACAGGCAGTGTTTTATGGGAAATCAGACTTGGGTGATTTTATGGCATCACCAGATCAGCTGAATGATCTTTGAGCCTCTCTGATCAGGTTAGTCTCATCCACCCAGAGTCAAGTCTGCCCTCCTGTCTGTTATATTTCAGTCACATATTAAAATCTTTCCAGGCATGGCAAAATTACTGCTATTCATGGCCGCAAAGTCAGCCGCTGACCGATGGATTGATGCGGCGTGAATCGTCACCTTGGCTGTACACAGCTTTGTAAACTATTCATGACGATGGTAATGTTGTGGCGGAGGAGAAGGATCTAGATGAGGAGGATGAGGATGAGGAGGAGGATAATCCCCACCCTGTGGTCCACCTCCCCGCCGTCTCATCTATGAAGTTACTTTCTTGTATGAAAGCAAATCATTTGGAAATAACCTTGACAACGATGCAAATGATTTCTCTGACCAATGAGCTCGCTTAATCTCTTTTCCCCTCTTTTTTTTTTCCATAAGCGAATCCCTTCCTACTCCCTTTTCCCTTCTCGTCCCTCTTTCCATTCATCTTTCAGCTCTCGCTCTCATCTGGGGTGCTTTACTTTAAATGTACCGAACATTGATAGATGGGGCTTCCCTGCCCCTCCCCTTGAGCAAAAAAACCTCAAGAAGAAATATGGCTGTATGTGTGCATCTGCACTGATACGTATTTGTATGACTGTGTGCTTGTTTACAGGCCTTTATGTGGCTCTGTGTACTTTAACCGCTTTGCTTTGCCATTGGGGAAATTTAGATACATGCACACTCCCCGGAGGAGCATTGTGCTTTTTACAAGGTGAGGTTACTTGGCATAAAAGCAGCTGAGACAGCACAGCAACAATCTCAGCAACAATGAAAGTGACATGTGATTGTTATGCTTCCATATACAGTATGATGAGGCCACTAAGATATACTTAAAGCTCAAGAGTTACTGTGCTAGCTTTTAACCTTAAGCCAATATTCACTTTTTATTATGCTGCACTATTTGTAGGATTGATGCGCATGTCAAACCTTACAGCACAGTATGTATTCTTGCATGGCAAGGCCCAATTTTTGAGTGTCATACAATATTGGAATCATTACAGCAGAAGAAAAGTTTAGAGGACTTAAAGGAGATGATCAGTTGTTGTGTTTACATTTGGAATAATCAAACCTCATGGCGATAGTAACAGTTTGACAGGCTCTAGCTTTGTTGCACTGACTGTCCTCATGCATCAACTTCTGTCTCCTCCTGTCTTTTTCTTTTCCGCATCTCTATTTCTCTTTGAGCTCTTGTGTGTTTTCCCTCCATTTTGTTTGTTTACTAAGAAGCTTTCCACCACCTACAGTCTAAGTGCTGTGAAACATAATGTGATGTAAACTTAGATAGTGTAATAGCTTGTTTGCTCCTCTCTGTCAGGCATTCAGTAGGTAAATAATGCAACTCTTAAAGCAGTCAATTAAAATGCGCAGAGCACTACAGCAGATTTATGTGGACTGCATCTGTGTGTATCACTGCTGTGTGTGCGTGTTTGTGTGTGTGTGTGTGTGTGTGTGTTCATGCTCATATGTTGCACAAGGAAATGATTATGGTTTCTTGGTTTGCAGTTGGGTATGGGTGGCTTGTTAAAGTTCACGGCCACTAGTATAAAACAGTGTAATACCCTGAAGTCACTGTTAATACCTTGGTGACTGTGAAAGAAACCCAGAGACATTTCAAATTTTCTTGATCTTACTAGGTTAGTTTAAGTCCAGCTTATCGATCACCAGAAATCAAGCTACTGCTGAGGCCTTGTTAGGGTTTATGTTTGACTGTTTTTTAGGAATTAAACAATGCATCTTAGTTTGTTAAGGGCAATTCATAGAACAGTACAATTATTATTATTAGATTTATTTTAAAAATTATTGACAAATGAGTGAATCAGTGCTCTTGCTTCGTGGTTTGGTGAATATCAACATGCTGTTGGGTTAAATGTTGGAGGTCACTGGTTTTTAAGGAGTTGAAAATGTTTTATTCACTTTGCAACTTAAAATTTGAGAGAAAGAGCGTAACCATCACAACACAACCTGACAGAAAAACTACTCAGGCGCGATCCTCCTGACATCAGTTCCATTAAGCGTAAAACAATGGAACCGGAGGAAGCCAAGCCCACAAGCCAACTGCCGTGACCTTATCACAGCAAGACCCTTAAAACCAGTGGAGCCGTTGTACACATGAAAAGTACCTAGTAGGAAAATTCATAAGCTGTGTTTTCTCCTTGAGAGGAAGGAGAGAGATGGAGGGACGGAGAGAGGGAGAGAGTAACATATGTTGCAGAGTGCTACTGGACATGGTGGGGGCAAAGACTCATAAAGTGGGTTATTATCTCTGCAAATCAATGAGAGTGCCTGAGCCGCAGGGAAAACAACCTGCATTACACCGAGCTCAGAACAGGACTACAGTGCTATTACAAGACCACCTGGATGCTGGAGCAGAGGGTGATAATATTTGCTCTGTGTTCTCAGGGGCTGCAAATAGCAATTAAATTCATTATCAATTAATCTGCTTCCTATTTTCTTGATTAATCAATTATTATTTATTCAATTAATTGCCAGGAACTTGGTTAGCAGAAAGCCCACAATTTCCTCTGATGACATCTTCAGATGTTGTCAGATGTTCTGTTTACAATTATATCAGCCAGAAATGCATGAGATCAGGCTTATTTGTATTGCTTTAAACCAATCACAGTGGTCTTGAGTGATGCTAAATGCAGGATGCAGCCCTTGCAAAGACATCTGAAAGTTTGTTTTATTGGAAAATTTGCCCGTGTGGAGGCGATCCTTGCCATAAAGATTAAATTACAAGTTGGTTTGGTTCTGCAGAAAAATCAGAGTCAATACACAGAACTAGATTTATGCATGCGTAGTGGCTAAATCTAAGACTTAGTGTGTAGGTTGCTTGCTCAAAGTGTCTTGTCGTTTTGCATTGTAACAGGGATTTTGATCAATATCAAAACGGAATCAGAATTCCCCCTGAAATAGTTTGGCAACAGCAGTCTATAAATTGACTAATGGTCTAATCTTATCATCTAAATTCACCTCAATGCTTATAACTGTGAGACATACAGTGCAGAAAAAACTCTTACAAATCTGTGTTGCAACTGAACTTGCATTTTAAAAAAAGCAAAAAGTACAAATCTTTAAAAAAAAAAGAAAGTGAAGAATGAAAAAGAGAAGTAAAAATTGCCTTTGGCTTCAGCCATGGAAACTGCTAAGCAGCCTTTCTCTAAAGAGCAAGAACGATGACCGTTTTCCCACCATTTGCAAGTTTGGAAAGTTCATTAGATGATATGCAGGAAAACTGAGAGGGTGACGGGTAAGCAGGGAGCAGAAACAGCTCGAGAGGCTGGACTTGAACCTCCACAGAGGGAAGACATTTGACTGGATGACCGCTGCTCGAGAGCATAAGTACACTTCCATAGGGCTCCAATCTGCAGATACATCATAGTGTGGAGTTGAGTATATAAATCGAGATTTCCATTTCCTTACATCAGCCTGTGGTGGTATTTGCAGATTGGGGAGCAGAGGCTGAAATTGAATTAGTTTCCATATATTGTCCTCTCCTCCTCTTTCTCCAGCTAAGCCCTGTGGTCTATCCACTGTTTGCCTTATGGGGGAGAAAAGTGAGGGGGGCTTAGCTGTGAAGGCTGGGGCTTATGCTGTCTACCATCTCACTGGTCACACACAAACCCACTCACACACTAACTCACTGTCTCTCTGTCTCCCTCACACACACACACACACACACACACACTTACTTACTTACTTAGGGGATTACAGCCAGGCAAGTCCCATTTGTATTTACACACACAGATGCAAACGCAATCACACAGGCAGTACACACATATCATAGATGCACTTTTGAGCTCATGCTAATATCTTCTTTCACTCACACTATCAGTTTCAGCACACACACTTTGCTGTAACTTTTTGAAAAAACAAATCTTAAGCCTCTGCTATTTTAGGCTTAAGTTTATGGAGATGAAGGACTGAAATGAGGGATGTATGTGTGTTTATACACAGATTTATATGTAAATGTGTGTTTGTCTCTGTCTACACAGATGTATGTGTCCTCGTGTTAGAAGGTGTGTGTGTGTGCGTGCGCGTGTATACATAGTGCAAAAGGATTTAATCATGTATATATGAGCTTCTGGATGACGATAACGTGTCCTGTTCTAAATAGAAGTAGCTTTAGTAACAAGAGGCACCATGTGTGTTTATGAAGCTCGGATATAAATGCTCCATTTGTTCTGTCGCTCTTCTCTCCATCTCCTCCTCTCCCTCTCCTCTGTCTCTCTGTCTCGCAATCATCTCAGCCCTGTAGTTCCCAATAACGGCTCACTTTAAGTGTGCCCGTGGGACTCGATAACACCAAGCTGTGTAAGTTGTAGAAGATGGTATTGCTGGCTATACGGTTTTTGTTTATAGAAGTGAAACACTGCATTTTCTTATTTCTCTTATTAGTTCGGTTGTGTGTGTCTCGATATGACAAGTATTTCTCCAGAGGCAGCATCACATCTACTGTGTGTTTGTCTCCGTGTAGCACTCATATAGTCTGTGGGCAGGTGTAAAATGTTTAGTATTGCTGAAATGACTTAGAGGCTTCTCTTTCTCTCTGTGGTCATCTTCTAATTTCGTGAGCATCACCTCCCTCAGTGTCTTGCTCTCTTACTCTGTCCTGCACTACTCATCTTTCTCTTCCTCCTCCTCCTCCTTCGTCTAAGGTGTGAATGGAGCTGTCTTGTGGGTTACATGGGTGTTGGCGTGTTGGTTACCAGATTTCGGAGTGTTTAATAGTTAAACTCCTGCTGTGGGGTCTATAGTTAGTTCTAGCTCACACTAATAATATTTAGTTTTTTTAGAGTGATGCCCACATACTGTACCCGAGAGCTCTTTATTTCTTTTCTTTTCCTTTCAACCACGTGTGCTGGTCTACCTCGATTAGTTTCTTCTTGCTTTGTCTTTACATTTTTGTTGAAGTTTGATATTTTTTTTAATATTCCTGCAGCATTACATTCAGTTACAAAAACCCTGCAAATGATGACATGGCCCAAACAATTACAAGATAAATATCAAGTTTTACATCAACATAGCTGAAAGGTTCAGCTTTTAAGAAATCTACATCAAATTACTCGGATGCCACGAACTGGAATCACACGCTTAACTTTCCTTATTTAACCCCACCAGGTAAAAAGGAGATGATGACTTTAAATAACATTGTTAATTTTGCCAAACTTTCGTGGAATACAGGTGATTCAGATCTAAAATAATATGATGTACAATTATATGCAATATAATAACATACTTTATGTGTTCCAAGCCAAAGTGTCTCGATGCAATGATGTCGGAAAAAGCAGCTAAAAGGTTTTGCTGTGCAAATGAATGAGCCATGACTGTTTAGATAATCAGGTGCTACTAGAAATGTCACCACAGTGTGTGACTAATGCCATTTTCACATCATATACAAATTACTGTGTTTACACTCTTTTGATTTGCAAATGCAGCTGATGTTAGTGCTAATCATAACAGGCCTTTGGTATTTTCCCCAAATCCAAGGTTTATATGACTTGGTAATACAGAAGAATCTGCAGAAGCATCCAACCACAGTAGTCTGCAGTCAGTCGAAGCCCACCAAGTAACCAAATATCCCGTGTAGCTGTTTTAATACTATAGTTTAAGATTTAAAAGGACACAAAGCAGGAGCAGCATGTAATAGTACAAGAATGCCTGAGGCTGTTTCTGCTGTGGGGCATGATTTTCAATTGAGAATTCTTTTTTCAGTGATGAGCCTTAAAGAATGCTTTATTTTTTAAGCTTGGCTGGCAGTTACCTTTTTCCCATAATGTCTGAAGAACTGTGCATGTAGGTAATCTGGCCTAAAACACACGAATGTTAGGCAATGTTTACAAAAATTTACTATGCTGATATTAACCACATGGCAAAGAATAATATAATGTACAACAGGAGCCAGTAACAGGTCTCTCTAGGATACATTCAGTAACAGTCAATTTGTTTCTTGTCAGAATTTGATACTTTTAAAACTTTACAGTCAAACACTGAATATATGCAGACTTTGGACCTCACAATATAACTAAATTACTTTTTTTTAACAGTTTTCTAATAACAGCTGAAGCATGTTTTTGTGTTATGTAAATTATTTGAATTTCCGTTGAACAAAAAGAGGAACATAAAAAACAAAAACACATAGCATAAATAAATCAAATTAGTTATTACATATATACAGTATATGTAGCTAATACTCACTTTAAAGGACTGAGATCAATCCACGTTTTTATTTCAGTTTAAACAATTAGCCTATATGTAAAATTAGACATGTAAGCGCAATCTGCCTTAAATTCATAGTAGCATGCTATCATTTAGATAAGGTAATACTTGTCAGTTAAACATACAACTTGAAATTCTAAACTTCTTTTTGGAAGGTCACCGCCTCGCTCATTTTTCTACATCTGTATATTTGAGAGATAATGCCACTGCTAATCCCTTGCAAGGTCAGTGCTTGTATTGGATGATTGTCCCCCACTGTTTATTCATACTTCCTGCTGATGTCATTTCCTCCTGCTGGCTCTGACCTTTGACCTGTCATTTACCTCCCATCGTTGCCGTGGTTTAGTCTGCCTTGGTGGCCACTGTCCAAGAGAACATCCCCATCTTTATCTCTGTAGGATTCCTCTGCTTACAGGAAGGTTACTGAAGTATCTAAATGCAAAATCTATTTGTACTTAAAGGTCACTTTTCATTTGGATTCCTAATATCATCCTTCAGCTTATTTTCTCTGTCCTCACATTTTATTGGCTCCTGAAGTTAGTGTCTTTGACTTTTTCGCTTTCTTTTTCCCCTCTCTCTGTCCATTCAGTGTATTTTCCTTCTGTTCCTCCATGGTTTAACAAAGGTATCGTACTTCATTCAGGTGACAGGTAATGGTTATAATACATATCATATTGGCCATTTTAAATCTCTTAGCTCATGACTCCTAAACTGTTTTAGCAGCAGCTGGCTAATGGCCACTGTGTTGCACAAGATGCTTTTCCAGGATGTCTTTTCCCTCTCATCTTTTTATCAAAGACACAGATAAAGCATTGTAAAATCCTTCCATTGTACTTTGTATGCATTTTGTGTATTTATACATGATAAAAGGATAAAAAAGCATATCCAAATACCAGCTTTTTATAAATAAAAGGCAGTGGGTGCTGACCATCTTACTGCAACTTTAATTTGCTGCTGCTGTTTTCTACAATGTGTAGGTTTGTTTAAAGAAATCTGGAAATCAAGCTAGCTGTAGCATGAGACTCCTAAGGAAGCAACTCCGCTGCGCCCTCCCCTCGCTGTTTTTGCTCTGGCTTGTGTTTTATTTTGTTTGTTTTTCAGTCCCTTTTTTAAGGCCTGTTTACAACAAAGATTCACAAGGAGACAAAACGGTTGCAGGTGAAGTTGCAGCAATATAAACTGGTCGGCTTGTCAAGTTGCCAGAGGCCAGTTTTAGAACGTCAGGCACGTTGCTGTTTTCAACAGCCAATTAGCTTGTAGCCACGTCACCTGTTGCTAAGACGTGCAGCATAAAGCAGCCAATAAGAACACACGTTCTCTCAAATGACCTGTGACTGGCCAAAAAGTGCCCATCACAGTCTGAATACAGAGCCAAGGAGAGGGGCAGAATTTTACTGTTCTTTCAGA
>MDSQ01000412.1_pt1 | contig 10713 bp, 10 predicted proteins | sample 1008251 | NCBI WGS metagenome assembly MDSQ01 (sample SAMN05526597, study PRJNA338239) | gut metagenome | isolation source: Hindgut content | host: Naso unicornis | place: Saudi Arabia: Red Sea | collected 2016-05
GGTCAGAGAGGTTATGTCCATTGATCTGCAGGGCAGAAGAAAAGGGCTTTGGCCTGAGGTGCTTCAGAATGAGTCTATTTAGGGTTTAGGATTCCTGTCCATTCCCACCAGGAGCTTTTTCATCATCTGACTCCCCAGGACTTACAGCTGCCTTCTCCCGTTGTCCACGTAATGCACAGAGCACTACAGAGGCCAAAGGCCAATCAATGTTCTACAAGAGGTTGATACAGATCTTATTAGTCAATGAATGATCATTAGTGGTCTAACGAGGCATTGATTTGTGCAAGGGCCAAAGGTTGCGGTGGTTGTGGTGAGTGTCTTTAATACATTAAACACAATTGATTGCAGAGTAGGAAGGATATTTTTGAAGGATGCTGGAATTAGATTGGACAGTGAGAGATTTGAGGTCAAGCCAGGAGAGGAAGTGCACCCTCATTGGCCGCTGAATGCGGTTAGAATTGAACAGCCTCGCAGCACATTTGTCTTTTATGTATTACCGGTGTAGCAATTCCACAATTAATAAAAAGCAGATATGTAGAAGTAATAAGTCAAAGGCAAGTGGACTTTCTGTTTCAAAGGCTGGAGCAGCAGCCTTTGAAAGCTGAGGAAATGACTCTGCTCATAGCAGATGTGTTACTACAGGGCCTATTATGTTGCTCATTAAATACCCAACCTCTCAATAGGCCATTATTTCCCCAATAAAAAACAAACGGCGGCCTGCATACTTTCCCCTTTCCCCCCTCTGCTTCAGAGGTTAGTTCTACCTCACAGACGGCAAAAAACCCTGACTAATATCCTGCATGTGATGCTTTTAAATAGGAAGCAGGCCGCGGGATAGGGTGGGGTACAGGTGTGGCAGGAGCCAATGGCTTTTATAGCCCTCCAACTCCTCTGAAAGTGTGCCAAGGACCTGCCTACACAACCCACCAGTGCAGTGTTAGCCGCCAAGCGTTAACTTCACTCCCCCCTCGACACACACTTCAAAGCTTTGGCAGGGCAAGTCACATCACTAACACACACACACACACACACACACACACACACAGAGGAAAACAAAGATAGTGTAACAGTAGACAGGTGATCACTCCCACCAATTTCTGTGTGCTGAGGCAGAGAGCAGCAAGAACCATCGACCTGTTTAAAGGGACAGTAACACAAAATATCACCTGGAGTTAAACCAGCCTGGTTACACACACACACACATACACACACACACCTATTTAAAGGTACAATCTGTCTCTGGCACATGCCATCATCCCACCCTGCAAGAAATCAGCCACCATCATCCCAGTCCCATAAAAACCTGCTGTCGACAGTCTAAATGATTACAGACCCATCACACTCACTCCTGTCATTGTTCTGAGGCAGATTAAAGCCAGCCTCCCTCCCACTGTCAACCCTGACCAGTTTGCATACAGGGCTAACAGGTCCACAGAGGATGCCATCAGCATAGCTCTCCTCACAGCACTAGAGCACCTTGAACACAGAGGGACTTATGTTGGGATGCTCTTCATCGATTACAGCTCGGCCTTTAATACCATCAAACCAGACATACTGATGAGGAAACTGCTCCACCTGGGCCTCCCCACTCACCTCTGCACCTGGATTATGGACTTTCTCACAAAGCACCCTCAATCTGTCAAACTCAGCCCCCACCTCTCCTCCACCCTCACACTCAGCACTGGCTCCCCACAGGGCTGCATGCTAAGTCTGCTGCTGTACTCTCTTTACACATACGACTGCACACCCACCCATACCTCCAACTCCATTATTACATTTGCGGACCACACAACGATGGTTGGACTCATCTCAGGAGATGATGAGTCCGCCCACCGAGATGAGATCCAGAGACTGACGCTGTGATGCTCCACAAACAACCTGCCACTGAACACAAGGAAGACAAAAGAACTCATCCTGGACTTCAGGAAGTGCAGAGCTGACCCCCCTCCCATCTTCATGAGTGGAGACTGTGTGGAAAGAGTCCACAGCTTCAAATTCCTGGGAACTCACACAGCAGACAACCTCTCCTGGTCCACCAACACCACAGCTGCAGTCAGGAAGGCACAGCAGCGCCTGCACTTCCTGCGAGTCCTAAAGAAAAATAATGTGTGTGTGAAGCTGCTGGTGGCCTTTCATCGCTCTGCTGTAGAAAACATTTTAACATACTGCCTCACAGTGTGGCTGCCCTCTGCCCTCACTCCAGGACATTGCAGAAAACCCCGACCACTCCAGAGCAGGAAACATCGTCAGAGACTCTTCCCACCCTGGCCACCACCTATTGCACCTTCTGCCCTCAGGGAGGCGATATAGGGCAATAAAATCACAAACCACCAGACTCATTAACAGTTTCTTTCCATAGGCAAACCACTCATTTAATCAACATACAGAACTTTAATTACATGTATCTTTTTTGGTGAATGTATCTTTTCTAAGCATCTTTTTTAAAGTGTGCATGTATTGTGTACACCTCTGGGAAGGGCACTCACTATTTCGTTGTATTTTAAAACAATGACAATAAAGCCTTCTTATCTCATCTCACACACACACAGGGCATTTGACGCCGTCATCTTGTGTCCTGCACCTGTTGACAGCACAGATGTTCTAATAACAAATAACAATGAAGAAAGCGAGGACGAATGATTTGTCTCACATCACAGAGATACAACAGACTGCAGTCAGAAACGCCACCTCGACACTTTCCCGTCCTTGTTGCGAAATCAAGGGTGACTTCCAGCCGCGTCATGGTGTAGACGCTCCGACACCACGCTCCCACATTCCTTTTCACAATCAAACATTTTCAGTCTGCCTCTGGGCACCTAATACACACCATCGACCACTCTAAAAAGCTCTAAAGTACGACAGCCATCAGGATATGCTTTTGAAGTCCGGGAAACATTTAAGAAAGGACAACGCGACCACAGACTGCTCACAACCTGGCATCGTGGACATGGACGCCATCGCTGATATGCTGGTGAAGCACAAAGAGGAGCTGTCCTCTGAATTCAAAGTCGCATTCTCTACACTCGAGAAGAAATTGGATCTGATCAACTCTAAGGTAGAGGACCACGAGCAACATGTTTTGTCCCTCGAGTCAAATGCCAATGCAACCAGCGACCGCATTGTGGAGTTGGAGAAGACATGTGCCGCCCTGGCCAGCGACAATGCAAAGCTAAAGGCTAAGACAATGGACCTGGAGGGACGCAGCTGCAGGAACAATGCTCGCATCGTAGGCTTACCTGAGTCAGTTGAGGGGCCTCGGCCCTCAGAGTTTTTCCCGGGATTTCTGGTTGAGGTCATGGGCGACCAGGTCCTCTCTTCACCGCCAGAGCTGGAGCACTCGCACCAGGTCTCTTCAGCCACAACCAAGTCTTGGGACAAGCCAAGAGCCGTGGTTTTTTGTTTCCACAAGTTCCAGACTGGAGACCTGGTGGTCCGGGAAGCCCGCAGGATGAGGGGGAAACTCAACTACCGTGGCGCTCCAATACACATTTTCGAAGACTATCCCCCCGAAGTCCTGGAGCAGCACAGAGAGTACCGCGACGTTATGTCGGATCTCTACAATCTTGGTTTTAAACCTGCTCTCTGCTATCCCGCCAGGCTTTTTATCACAACCGAGACGGAGGGCATGAAACGGCTGTTTACTTCGCAGGAGGCTCGCCAGTTCGTGTCATCGGCCCGCCGTCGACCAATGGAGCCCGCGGCAGTTTAGCTACCGTGAGTACGGCTACTCCACAGCCTCCAAACAGTCACTCGGCATCGGCAGTGACCTGGCTATTGCCCGGTCCTCCCCGCAGACACGAATACGAACATTAACGTCCTCCTTTTTCCTTTTTTTCTTTTTGGTTTGACGGTTCACAGAAAGACTGTTTCACATTGACTTTAATAGCTCCGAAATTTGTTTTATATTACTTATATCATTAATACTACCACGGTCATTATTACCATTACTACTATTATTACTATTTTTAACTTTAAGGGGCTTTTGTAAATGTGTTATGTATGGTACGAGCTAATACCTTTACTTTAAACCTGTATTATTTTTGGCACTTTAAAGCTGTCTGTAGCTCTCACAGATTTGTTTCATTTAACCTCAACCATAGGAAGAAGGAAGAACGTGTGGGACGTTTTAATACTAAACGTGTGCGTATTTGCTCTTTTGATGTCCACTCAGCACTCTACTCGGTTATATACTATTGTATTAGTGCCTCAAGTGGCAGAAGGCCGGAGCCTTAGTTCAATCTTTATTTTGTTTTCCTTTGCCTGTATTTTGCTGCTAAAGATCAGTTTCTTTTTTTCCAATTTGGTTGTATAGTGCCCCCCTCAGGCCTTTTCATTTCAGTGCCATTTGACTGTCATTCTCAATTTTTGGTGGGATGGACGTAACATTTGGAGGTGTAAATTATCCATTTGGTTGTGTGTACGGTGCTAAGGGGCAGCAATTTCATTTCTTTTTATCTTCCTGTGGGAGGTGATACCTAGTCCTGCAAGGCTTATCTATGTTCAACAGCTGTGGGCGCCACCTTTTGTGCTGTTGCCCAGCTGGAGAGGGTCAGAGGGTTGAGTTTAGGGGTTTGTTTTATTTTGCCTTTCTGTTGCTCTTTTGTTTTTTTATGTCTACACTAGAAGTACCAATTTATATGTTTTTCTGTTTTTCACTTTTGACAGCACTTGTTTCACAGCAGTTAATTACAAGGTGTCTCCTACTTTCTACTTTTGACAGCATTCATTCTTTTATAAAGCCAGGTAATGTCACATAATGCATCTGCTGCTAGGGAGCTGGGTGTGGGCTTTAAGCTAGCAAGCTGGAATGTAAGAGGTTTGGGAAATGTGGTCAAGAGAGCGAAGGTGTTTACTCCGAAGAAATCACTAGCAGTAGACATAATGTTTCTACAGGAAACCCATATTGTTCACAAAGCTAAGGATAGACTTAAGGTTGGTTGGGTGGATCAAATTTATCAGTCAAGTTTCAGCTCTAAGGCAAGAGGAGTAGCAATCTTATTTAGGAAAAATGTCTCCTTTATCCACACTTCTACAATCAGCGACCCCATTGGTAGGTTCTTCATAGTTGTGGGTGTCTTAAACTCCACACCGATAACATTCGTCAACATTTATGCACCCAATTTTGATGACCCGTTGTTCTTTAAGAAGGTTTTTAATGTGATTCCAAACATCTCAGACACTAATATTTTGATTGGAGGAGATTTAAACCTTACTTTGGATCCTCTTTTGGATAAGCAGTCCTCTAAGTCTCCCCATTTATCCAACGCCAGTGCCTGTTTGAACACGCTGATGATTAATTCCAACTTGGTGGATATTTGGCGGCTTACCCATCCAACCACTAGAGACTATTCCTTTTTTTCTCCAGTCCACAAGTCTCACTCCCGTATCGATTATTTCCTGTTAGATGCCAAACTATTATCAACCGTTGTATCTGTATCATACCACCCCATTGTAATCTCTGATCATTCAATTTTGTCTATGAATCTTAAGGTAGGGGTACAAAGTACAGGTGGGTGCCATTGGCGCCTCGACCCCACACTTTTGGCTGACGAACATTTCACCAACTATATACAGGATCAAATCACTCACTTTATTAACGAGAATGACACTGGTGAAGTCAATGACTCTACTTTATGGGAATCTCTTAAGGCAGTAACAAGAGGCCACATTATGTCTTTTGTCTCTAGTAAGAGGAAGAGTGAGAGCACAAGTTTAAGGAAATAGAACAAGACCTTTCAGTCCAAGAAAATGCATTTAAAATTAATCCTAATGATGCTATACTTGAGTCTATTACCAATTTGAAATATGAATACAACACTATTCTTTCACATAGAGTTAGTGCACTGCTTGCTAAAACACAACAAAAATACTTTGAGCTGGGAGACAGGTCCCATAGTTTGCTTGCTAGGCAGCTATGTCACTCCCAAGCCACCCATGCCATTCATAAAATAAGAGACGGACAAGGTAAACTTATTACTGACCCGGTGGAGATAAATAAATGTTTTGCCCAGTTCTATGAGGAACTTTACCAGTCTAAAAGTAAAGATTCAGACCCCGAAACTATGGATAAATTTTTAGCCAACAGCATGCTGCCTACACTGGATGTGAATGCAGTAAGAGCAATGGATGCGGAGGTAACGCTTGACGAGATAAAAACAGCTATATCTCAATTCCCCCCCAAAAATCTCCCGGCCCTGATGGGTTCGTTATTGAATTCCATAAAACATTTCTTCCAAGCCTTGCTCCGTTGCTTTTGCGTATGTTCAAACATTCAAAACAATCCACAGTGCTACCTCACTCGCTTTAACAGAGCAACATAGTTTTAATCTTGAAAAAGGATAGAGATCCTCAAGATATGGCTTCCTATCGTCCAATATCTCTCCTTCCGATGGAAATGAAAATATTGAGCAAAGTGATGGCCAGTAGATTGAGTAGACACATGGCTGATTTGATTCACCCTGACCAATCTGGTTTCGTCCCTGTACGACACATATTTTCCAATCTACGCCGCCTCTTTAATATCATGTACCATAAGCATGAGGAGGAGTCAGTAGTCATTGCGTTGGATGCCGAAAAGGCATTCGACCATCTAGAATGGAAATATATGCTGTCCACTCTAAAACATTTTGGCTTCGGCCAGGAGTTCATGGACTGGATTAACATAATCTATACTCAGCCTCAAGCTTCTGTTATTACTAATGGTGAGATCTCACAGTCCTTTCACCTACAAAGAGGGGTTAGACAGGGCTGTAGCTGCTCCCCATACCTCTTCAATTTAGCCATTGAGGTCCTAGCCAGCCAGATTAGAGCGAATCAGGACATTTCCCCTATTCAGGTCCACAATACAGTAAATAATTCATCTTTATTTGCTGATGATTTAACAATATTTATGTGTCGTCCCAGAACATCCATCCCACCTCTCTTACGCTTATTTGAGACCTTTGGTAGCTTTTCTGGATATAACATCAACTGGGGAAAAAGTGAATTGATGCCCATATCTGAAAAGGTTGATTTAAGTTTCCTACGCACTACGCCTTTTAAGATAACCTTAGATAAATTTAAAAAGTCAGGTATCATTGCTACACGAGAGCATGGGAAACTTTTGAGGAGTAATTGGGATTGTAAGATGCAGCAATTAAAACAGAATATAGAATCTTGGAATACACTGCCAATTTCAATGGTTGGTCGCATCAGCGCCTTAAAGATGGTGGCTCTCCCTAGATTTCTATATATCTTTCAATGTTTACCAGTGTTTATCCCTCTCTATTATTTTAAAAAGTTGGATTCTGTCATATCTTCCTTTATTTGGAGCAACAAAATAGCTAGATTATCTAAAAAACATCTATGTAAGCATAAGGCAGAAGGAGGCTTTGGACTACCAAATTTCAAATTGTATTATTGGGCAGCTAACTTGAATCTATTGTCTTTCTGGCGTGACTGCCTGGTGGTAGACCACCACCATCTGAATAGACCTGCATGGCTTCAAATTGAGATGGGCTCAGTCGGTCACACCTCACTCCCTGCACTGCTCAACAACCCAGTCAAATTTAAGACACCATCATATATCACCAACCCCACTATACTTCATTCTTTAAAAATATGGAAACAAATCCAGTCATTTCTTAATTTGCCTAAGACATATCTTGATAGCCCAATCTGTCATAACCATGCCTTTCCTCCTGCCTTAACAGATCCGGTCTTTTCTTTTTGGAAGGACAGGAATATTGTTACAATCAAGGATTTATATGCGGAGGGCAACTTTCAGTCATTTGAGCAACTACAAAGGTCTCACAGTCTGCCACCAGCACATTTTTTTAGGTTCCTTCAGATAAGGAATTATATAAGGACACATATACCTCATTTTGAATTGTTGCCAAGACATAAAATATTGGATAACATTCTTCAGCACACACCTGGCTCTAAGGGATCAGTTTCCTTTTTCCATGACATTTTGCAAGCTAACATCTGGGTTTCCGGCGAAAAACTGAGGAGTGAATGGGAGAAGGACTTGGACATTACAATCTCCAAGGATGTCTGGGACTCAATTTTGAATAACATTCATCATAGTTCCATAAATGCCAGACATACTTTGCTCCAATTCAAAATAGTCCACAGACTTCACTACTCAAAGTCCAAGCTTCATTCCATATATCCAGACACTTCCCCATTATGTGACAAGTGTAAGCAGGAGACCTGTATGCTTGCCCATCACTTCTGGGCTTGCCCAAAGTTAAATTCTTTTTGGTTATTAGTTTTCGATTACATATCAAAAGCCTTTAACAAATACATTGCCCCCGATCCATTTCTTGCTATTTTTGGATCAGTATCAGTCAACCCCCTTATCAACAAATTAGAAGGTCAAGCCATATCCCTGTGCACACTGTTGGCTAGACGTTTAATTTTACAACACTGGAAGCTTGAAGATGGTCCTCAGTTCCAACAGTGGCTTAGAGATCTGGGGAATGTCCTCCATATGGAGAGGCTTCGTTATAATCTAATTAACAAGGATAATATCTTTTTGAAATTATGGCAGCCTTTGCTGGACAAGTGGTCGGTCTCCTGCGGTAAGGCCAGTATCTACAATGGCCTCTCATGTTCTTAATTATGCTCACTGCAGTCCTCAGTGCTCTCTGCCCTGCAGTGTTTTACCTGGTAAAACTTTGTCATTTGTCAGCTGTCAAAACTTCTGATACTTGTCTTATTTAAATTTTTTTCTTCTTCTTCTTCTTCTTCTTCTTTCTGTCTGTTGTTTTCTATTTCTTTTTGTAGATTTTGGGGAGGGGGTGGGGTGAGTGGGCTTTGGTTTGTTTTTGTGTTTAAAAACTAGAAAACTGAAAGGATGAATTGTTTCTCATCTTGGTCACAATGTGCTAATGTGATTTGCAAATCCTTAATAAAAATTATCAAACTTGTTGTGAAATCAAAGGCGCTGAGGATCAAAGTGCATCATCACACCTTTATGATCATTTGATCAAATGATCAAGTGTCTGTTAATGTTTGACTGCAGTTTTTCTGGTTGTTCATCCCAAAGTTCAGAGCTGCACTGTGATCACATTTCCTTCAAGAACACGTCAGTGTGAAGATGAACACACAGAGTCCAGACTGTGTGTGGATCGATTGACTTTGGAAAGCTCCTGCTGTCACTTCCATGTTGGTTCTTTCTCTGCTTGGTTTCCTGCTTGAAGCTGCTCGTTTTTTTCACCATCACTCATCAGCTCCATGCAGATTCTTTCCACCGTCACAAGGTAACGTAACCAACACTTTGAGCCTGTTTGTGTTCAGCTCATCTGAGAGCAGTAGAGATGTGGATATCTCACTTCACTGTTGGCGAAGACAATAAACAGGAAATTTTCTCAAGAGCAATTTCAGAGGGGAACACCAAAGCTGCCACCAAAAGTACTGTTTAGCAAGAAAAGTGCAAGTGGTGTTAAACGTATAAAGAGGAAACACTGATTCCTGCTTTCAAACTATACTGAGTAATTAAAAGGTAAATAACTTAAGGGTTGCACCAGCTAGTGTTGTAGTTAAGACCACACTAACCGAGAGCAAGACTTGACCAAACCACAGAGTGCCGAGACCGAAACAAGACTGAGACTTATTATTTTCTTCTGATTTCTATCAACAAATACAATCAAACACTGAGGAGCTGAAATCTATTCAACCATCAACCATGACAAGTGTAAACAAGAGAAGAGTTTTCTCTATTTTACAGATTGAAGTTTGCCTTCAAATAAACGTGTCAGCAACGTACAAGGTCAGACCATTTCTACTTTTATGGTTTAAAGCAAGCTAAGACACCTTTATAGAGTTTCAACTGGGTCAAACATTCACGTCAAACTGCAGGTGTTTCAGTGACAAAAAAAAAAACTTTAAAAAAACATTCAAACCACAAATGACTCACATTATTAATGGAAGAAGGAAGTTCTACATCCAGCCACTGTAATAATGTTAACAAGTAAATCCGTTGTGGTCTCGACTGGTCTTGATTAAAAATTCAGAGTCTGCTGAGTCTGAGACCAAGACAAGACCAAGTCAAAATGCATTTGATTCCGAGACCAGACTGAGACTTAAAAAAGTGTTTTTTATACCAATCTCAAGACCAAGACTAATCTCTCGTACAAACAGCTGTCAAGTACTAAAACTGACTAGTCATTTGCAAATGTCCAACAGCCAAAAAGGTCAAAAGCCACATTGTGCCCACATTTGTTCACATCACGATGCAGATACAACTCACATAGGAACCTGTAGTTTTAAATTATAAATGGAAGTCTCATCCAGAAAGATCTTTTGTGTGCTTTTGGTCTGGATGTGTTTCTGGTTTGGGCCCTTTACTTCCAATATAGGGAAAATGTAATGCTGCAGTATACAATGATATTTTACAACTCTCTGTTTGTCTACAGCCTTTTATTTAGCAGAGCCGTCCCTAACTACCGCCCGGTGCTGCAGCTGCAGCCTTGGTCTGCAGCAGAATCACAGAGTTGAAGCAGTGCAGTCATAAGAATACTTGATTAACATTGCAAGTGCAAAAATCGTTTAATAAAACAACACTTTATAGTTAATGTTCTACAAAGGTGATTGCATATTTTATTTTATTTGTATCCATTTTTTAAAAAGCTTAAAGAAGCCACGTTATGCTCATTTTGGGGGTTTGTATTTCATTCTTGGTTACTACTAGAGCAGCTTCACATGCTTTGATGCTCAAAAAATCATCTG
>MDSQ01000413.1_pt1 | contig 10709 bp, 9 predicted proteins | sample 1008251 | NCBI WGS metagenome assembly MDSQ01 (sample SAMN05526597, study PRJNA338239) | gut metagenome | isolation source: Hindgut content | host: Naso unicornis | place: Saudi Arabia: Red Sea | collected 2016-05
ATAGCCAAAGCTTTTTACAGAAAATATTCAGATGTAACCCCCTTTGTAATCATTAACATATTCATAGTAACTGTAATTTAATTACACACTCTATCTCAGCATCTGTAACTGATTAGTTACATTTATTTTGTAAGTAAATTACATAATTTCTTTACATGTAACTAGTTACCCCCCAACACTGTGTATATTGTATATCTAACAAAAAGTCAACAAGTAAACGAAAGCTTCCAGTGACTGCATGTGGTAAAACTGCTCATAGAGCATTAAATTGTACCGGATAGATTCAGCACTTAATAAGACGGTCGGTCATGTCATTTTACATGATGGCGTGAAAATATCATCATGAATATCAAAAGAGTGCCATGTTTTCAAAATTCATGTGACTGTTTTTAATGATTTCATTTGCATTGCCACACTGTACCCCACAACATATGTTCTCTAGAAATGGAGGCCTTTACTTCTGATATTTTAAAAACATACAATATGATTGCCTTATGGTCTTCAGTTTTCTCCCTGTAATTTTCTTTAATGAGTACGAATAAAGGGAAGTGTTATTTTTGCTGTTTGGTTAATTGGTACTCAGTTGTTTGTGTGATATTAGTCATTATGGGTAAGGTTTTGTTTTGCTGGGACTGCCTGGGCTTTTTATTACAGTGCCCTAAAACACATTCAGAGTGCTAATACTGATTAGTTAAATGTGGAAGATACCGACAATAAAATTGATTTTGTGTTTTACTGTGCTGGGAATGGTGCTCTTAATCAAAGAGATCTCTCTTTCTCACTTGTTGCTGGTTAATTAATTATGAAACACTTAACATATGCTTCAAACCAGGAAACTTTTAAAAGCCAAGTAGATACGGAGATTGATACTGGTTGTGCAATTGTTGCTATGTAGACACCAGAGCCAAGAAATAGGGCCCAAGTTTTGTGTTTTAATGAACATAGAGTAAAACTGAAAACAAAATTGGTGTAAACAGTTGTAACCAGACTGATTATTCTCATTACCGATAACTTCATGGCCTAAAAACGAGTCAGTCTTGGAAAACCTGACACATTCTTTTTTTCAGCAGAGCCACCTCCTTCTTTTACACTCTTAGTCCAGCAGTTGTGGAGCATACAGATCCCTTCTTTCTTGGATCTCTAGAAAGCAGTCCAGTGCAGCAATGACGTCATCACTACTGTTTAAATGGTGACCACTGAGCTCCATGCTAATAGGAAGAGGTCCAAGGGTGCCAGAAGAGTTGAACTGAGCTTTTGTTCTATGAGTTCATATCCACATTCCTCAGTGACTGCATGAAGGTCGATGTTGTCCATTTTCTCAGACAGCTGACATTTTTCAGGCAATTTTCAATTGCCTGAAACAGAAATACTCCAAAAGTTATTAACTTTACACGTTCTGCCTCGGGCCACTTACTTATCAATAACACCCCTCTTTTTTCTTTTATTCTCTGTAGTTACAAGTGATGGGTCGTGATTAATTCAGACCACAAGGTGGCAGTAAGGTATAGTCCAGAGTCATAGTCAACAAAACGTGAGTTATAAATAGTAGAAGAAGAAAACAGTTTCGAGCAAAAGGGAAGTAGACAACACAATGTCATGTGTTTGTTAATGTTTGTTTACGCAGTTGTTCAGAAAACAGTAAAATAATAAAACACAATGCTCCAGATATTTTCTTGCATAAGTTATAGCAAAGTCCCCACATTTTTTTGTGCCGATACCCAGGACAGAAGATTATTATAGCTGTAGCTAGTTTACAAGCAAACGTAGAACATGAAGACTCTGGATAAAATGACGTAACTTTTACCAAGACTGAATTAAAATGTAACATTAGAGTTATACGAATGTCTACCACGGAGACACCATTAGTTGTAAGAGCGGAAGAAAGCTGCTGTCCATGTTATCGGCTGAGGAAGAGAATCTCCTGGAGTTAACGTTATTAAGGAAATTTGAGAGAAGATGCCGATGGATGAGCTGGAAGCAGACATCTTAACAATGGTGGATTATCATAACAACATTAACCTCTGGAAAGTTCGTTTCAGTGAGGATGACTTGACAGAGAGCAAGCGACAGCGAGCGAGCGGATGTGAGTTCACATTCACGCAGACTACATTACAATCGATTACGATCGAATAATTACCACAGAAGCTTCAAAGCCCAAAAAGGGATTCCGGACAGCCCCGGTTGACATCATACAGCAAAAAATATTGCTTTCAGGGGTTTGCTGACCTGTCAAATTTTGAAATTATTGTTGATAGGGTTGTATGGAGCACTTAAATCATCAATCATTTCAACCATTTGCATTAACACATTCAAGGAGCTGGATAAGGCTTCGGCACTACCACAGTATAACCCGACATTTTTCTGACTCCAGACTCACATAAAATTCAGAACACGTCTTGGACTCCCACAAAGGCCCACTTAACACTCTTCCCTCCAATCCTAACTATATAAACAGATTATTATCCATATTTCATGGGCCTCAGCCTTCACTGTTCCTCTCTGCTCCCTGCAAAGAGTCATTTTCAGGGCTGCTTTTCACCTGTTTTTGTCAGTCTCTGATGTAAATGGCCGTGCAGCCCTTCCCCCTCCATCAGCAGATTATTCTACTTACCCCACTTCTCTCTCACTCAGTCTCTCCGCCTCTCTGTTTCCAGCTCTATCGTTCCCTTGCTCCCACATGTACCGCTCTCCTCTCTGCTTCTGATTATCTCTCCCACTTCGCATCTCCTCAGGAGTGTCGTCCATTAAGTGCAAACCTGGTCGTGCTGTCAGTCCCACGCACACACAGAAGAAACACGGCAGCGCGCACAGAAGCCGTAATAACTGTCTTCAAAAGAACAAAAAAACTATATCACAGACTTCACTTTTTTACTGTGTTCATCTTCCACAGATTTCTCTGTATTTCCGAGAATAAAATAAGTGCCGGGTATTAAAACTGAGACCTGTCAGAGCTTTTCCAGTTTTCAAATTGTGCTGAAGAATCTTCCTTCTTTTATGTGTTTATTCCCACTCTCTTATTTGAGCTCTCGTTGCAGGCGGTGCTTTTATCCCTGTCGCTGTCACTTATATATATTTTTTAACACAACTTTTCAGAGTATGCAGATCGTCAAATCTCACACATCTACCGCTGTACCCAGAAGATCAAAGCACATTATGCATTGTAGCACTTTCAGGTCTGCACATCTTTCCCCCTTTTTTGATGTTGTATTTGCGACTGTTTCTCAAAAAACCTGCATTCTTCCTCTTGTATTTAAAGTTTTGGCAATAGCAAGAAAGAAAAGACCACGGAAGGGAAATCACTGTTAAAGGTGAAAGAAAAGTGTTTTTTTGTCAATTCAAATCTTTCTCTAACTTTAATTGGCCCTCTCGCCACAGCAGTCAGGGTGATTAAAAAGACAATTCACTTGGAAAGATGAATTTTGGTGCTCCAAACAACAGACAGGACTCTGCAGTTGCTGTGTGAGAGCTGGAGCAGAAAATGGATAGTCATTTCCTTTTATGGCTGCAAAAGGCTTCTGTAGAGATTCAGTCTTGGACTATAATTGAGACACCAGGGTATATTCTCTTTCTGGACAGACTCTAATGGTTAGTGCATTAAGGAGGATGATTGAAGAAAGCCACACACTTACAGTAGAGGCCGCGGTAAATCAGAAAAGATGGCTTTTTGGCCAACTTGTAGATTGCAGGGGGTTCACACTGTGCAGTGCTTTAGGTCTTCCCTCTCTCTCATCTCTGGTGAGAGCACTCTTCAGCGGAGTTAAATGGGTGTAATTTTGAGGTAAAAGAGAGAACACTTTTAGCAGTAATGGAGAGAAGATTTTGGACATGTTGTCATTGCCCTTGGAAATACAGTAAAAGCCCTCTTCAGGCCTGGCTCAGCTGTTAGCCGACTCTTCTCTGCATCACACTCATGTATGATTTTATATTAACTCATGAAGGATGAGGAGCTGAGGGGGTAGCTTTCATTAAGACATCAGCTGGACTCTGCACACTGACAGCACTACAGGATCAAGGTGCTTCATCCTTACATGACAAGACAGAATTTTAGATTTTTATTTAGTTTTCATCTTAAGACTCACAGTTAAAGGTTCTGTAAGTGATTTACACGTAGTTAAAATAAGAGTCAAATAGCTCTACGTTCTGACAGCCAGCACTGATAATATGAGTTTGGTCAGTGATGTGAGTCTCAAAGTCTCTCTGTTCTGCAGTAAACAAAAAAACATTTCTGGAATCCTCTTTCCTGATTGGACGAGAGTGGGAGCGGGATACCAACAAATGTCTTTTCTGTGCACGGCAGTGCGGAGAACCCATGTTACTGATAGAACACTCGATGTAAGTGATGTTTGTCTGAGTGTAGAGCTATTTAACACTCAGTAAAAAAATTATGGGAAAAGAAATGAAATACCACTTATAGCACCTTTAAGTCATTTGATTTTTAGATTCAGTGTTTATTTAGTCAACAGAAACTAAAGATACTTTGGTTTGGTTTAGTCGGTCACTGAACGTCTTCAAAGAGGTCTGTCACTAGACAGGTGAAAACGAAACCTCTACTAATCTGTCACTATCAGAGAAGGCACTGACTGTCTGACTGTAATGGACACTGTGCGCGGGTCACTCTGCAGTAAAACAACACAGTCAGTTTCCTTAGAAACTGCAGTTGTCATTCCCAAACTGTGGCAGACTGAACACTTGTCTTTTTGACCCTCCACCTTTACAGAAACTGACTGTCCTCAGATTTCACTCACTTTGTGCTGCTACCTGAGCTCTCTGCTGCATTTAGAAAAAATCTCTGCAATTTTAATGGTTGACTGCCAAAATCATTGTTGCAGTCATTTCTAGACAGAATAGTTTATAAGCATGAAAAATGTCCAGCTGATCACGATATCCACATGCACAGCCCTTGACCGTGACATTAACATGAGCTTACATTGTTGTGCTGGTCTGCATGTTTTTGTTGTTTGTACAAGCTGTTTTGTTTTATCTAACTTAAGTGAAGTCGTGTTTTTTTCCTTAAAATAAGGTAAAACTAACGTCACATTGAATTAAAACATTATTAGTTAAATTGTTGCTTTGTCCATTTTTTCAGAATAAAGTCTAGTTTTTAATTTAATTATTTGCGATGAAAATACAAAATAGTTAGTCATAGTCTATTTCCCCAAATGTTATTTTTCATTTTGTTTTATATCTGGTTCTGGTCTTTGAAAAAAAATGCCGTCATTGAATATTTGGCATGAACCATATCCGGCAAGCTTCAGCTGTGATTTCAAGTGTCAGGCCTCGGCTGCTTGTTGTGAGGTTTTATATATATTCATTTATGACAGCTGGCTGCCAGCAGATTACTGGCCTTTCATGTGATTGTGCCAGGGGGTCGAGCCTTTGTTGCCAAACTGTCCTGATAATACTTGCACCACAGGAATTCTTCCCACCAATGACATGTCTTCTTTCCATGTATGTGAATCTTAGCGGGACGGGGTGCCTATATGTCACTCCACGATAAGTGTTGGGAATTACACAGTAATTGGTTTGCCTATTCTAAACAGACCCTGACTAACAATGTCAGAGGAAGACGCCTGGGAGGGAAAGATACTGTGCCCACTGCTTCCAAAAGCAACCTCTGCTAAACCCTTGCCTCCCAAATTTGAAAAGAAATTATTATTCCCGGATTTGTTTCACTTGTGTAAATCAAACATACAGACATAATAATATGGAGATGTATTTAAGCTGCTGTTTTATTGTTTAAGTCTGCTGCTCATTTTCTTCCCCTCTTAATTCTGCAACCAGATTAGTGGGACTTCAGACGTGGACTGTGTTTTTTCAGTTCTACTGTAAGTACCAGCAAATGAAAACAAAGTAAATCAACCATATTTTACTAATACATGAATATTTTGATGCAGGGTAAAGGAAAACACAGAAATATCTATATTGGATATGCTGAACAAGATTTTTGCATCACTGTAATAAAGTACACAGATTATTACAAGTGTTTGATTGGCCAGAAAATCAAAAATTAACATTTCCAAATTTTTCCATAAACCAGTCATCCTATTAGACTTTTGCAAGCATTGTATAAACATTTATAAATGGTGTAGTATGCAAATGAATTTGTTCATCGTTTTATTTATATTAGTGGCTGGCTTACTGTATAAACAGATAATGAAAGACTATGTAGTGAAACAGTTGTAGTAACATAAAGTATGCCTTCATATGAGAAGTTTAATTGTTAAGAAATTCTGTACATTACAAGGAGAAGTTTGGTTTTTGCACATTAAGCCTTTTAATAAGGATATTTATGATCATACACAATGTTCTACAGCATTATTATGACAAACGGTGCAGTCCTTAGAGCTGGAGCTCATTGCTGACGTCATCACTTGCTGAAAACAGCAAAATACAACAAAAAATACAATAGAGGCTCATTTTAAAAGACATGAAACTCACCGGAAGTTTAGTGGTGTCCTCTCATGTACAGAGACACAGGGGACCCTGGAACGACTCTTTCAGCTGCTTCAGGAAACAAACAAACAAACAGCAGTTTCTGGGTCATGTGCTGTTGTTTGACTTCATGTTTTAGTGTCAGTACATGAGAGGACACCACTGAACATACAGTGAGTTTCACGTCTTTTAAAACGAGCGTTTATTGTATTTTTTGCAGATTAGCTGAGTGCACATGCTCCTCCGTCGCCAGCAGTGACGTCAGCAATGAGCTTCGGCTCTCAGAACTCTACTGCTCATCATAACAATGCTGTAGAGCATTGTATATGATCGTAAACATCTTAATTATAAGGCTTAATGTGTGAAAAAACAAATGTCTCCCTTAATAAAAACTTTAAAATTACAATATGCCGTTTTTTGCATATTTGCATAATGCTTATAAATGCTAAATAGAAGGACTTGAAGTAAAAAGTTACATGCCATTTAATCAAATGCTGTATGGATCAGTTATGTGCATTTAGGAAATCAATATAAAACCATTGAATAAATTGATTACAATTTGATGACATGCAAGAGAGCATGCAAGAAAATGTACATGCAGGCATCACAGGTTTGTTTAGTCTCCCCTGAGTTCAGCTGCTGGGTTTCTCAGTTTGCTCCGTCAATTAAACTTTCACTCCTACTCACAATACTTGCATGAAAACGCCAGTCAATCATCAGAGATGGAACTGTACCGGCTGCCTATTTACATTTAATCCAGCTCTTTGTCTAAAACAGAACTCAATCCCCTCTTAAACACAGCAGCCTTGGCACAAACAGCACCTCTCTAACCACATTTGTACCAACTTGGTATGCAAGATCATGCTGGAGGAAATGTGATAGGAAGGCTTACTTAGACTATGTTTAAGTGGGCTTTTCCACACTTTCTTATTTCTGCCCACAGAGGGATTTCTAAATGAATCCTGTTGACTTCCTGCAGTTTCACCTTCAAAAACATCGCATGATCGATTATGTGGATCCATAGTTGCAGTCCTCATAGCAGCAGAAGATTTTTGTCTGCCATCTTCTCAAATCACACCCCAGACACCTCCCCCTCGTCTTTTCTTTAATTGCTTCTTTACTTCTTTGTCAAGTTTGATGTCTTCAGTGTCGCCCCTCTGCCCTCTCAAGATGAACTCTGTGCTCAGTGCGGCGGTGCTGCTGCACAGTGTTGTTTTATTCTGGCAGACCATTATCTCTGAGATGCCCGAACAGACAGAGCTACTCTTCACGACACTTTTCCCCTACCCTTAAATCAGCCCACACTGCCCATCACCAACTAAATGGCACACACTCTTTTCTATGCACAGACACACACTAAATCATGCAGACACACACAGCTGCCCCTAAAGTGTTTTCTATCTTTTCATTTCTCCTGTATTTATTCTATTAAAACGGCGTGCACTAAAGTTCATCTCACACCACTCACACAGACACATGCACACACACACAAACACAGAATGCTTCAATCACTGTCACAAGCCTCAGGAAAAACCTCTCAATCAGCTCAGCAGCAGATGACAGTATTTGCAATGAACCACCCATTAAAAGCTGAGCATATGCACCGCCTTTCTCTCTGTTTACCACTCCTCACGTGTCTTCCAAATCTTTTTATTGACAAACCACACCTTGAAGACCTTGGAGGTTTTTAAACGCGGTTAGAAAAGGTCATGACATTCAGAAATGGCATTCTCTTTGGGGGAAATGGCTTGGATGTCTGGCCGTTAAATAAGGTTAGTTCTATCGGCTCGATTTGCGAGCTGTTAGGCGTCTTCAGTATTGACGGCTCTCTGTTAATACCGGAGCCTTTCGGCGTAAGTTGAAGTTGTGTCGCCATGTCTGATACACTCCCCTGGAGGCTAATAAAGACAGGTTAACAGACGCACGTACTGTAGTATACAGGCACTTGGGGTGGTGATGCATGTGCATGTATGTGTGCGTTAGTGGAGGTTGGAGGATGCATCAGAGGAATTGAAATGCAAGTGCTTAAGGGTAAAGCCTTGAAGGCCCCAAACAGAAACCATTAACCCTTTAGTATTCCCCTGGCCTCGCAGCTGATGAGTTATTCAAGGCTTTTGACAAGGATCCACCCTCTTTACATTCACTAATGATGAGGAAAGGTCATTGAACATGCTGGGAGATGCCTTTGGCAAAATAATTGCAGGACTCAATACACCAAGGCTGTATCGGCCTCTGATGTGATAAACGCCCCCTTCTTTTTTCCCCAAGTCCCGTCTTCCTGCTGAATCACTATAGCGTGTTTTAGGCAATCAATGGGCTGAGCTACTCAACAGCCAGAGTCCTGTCACCATTGACACTGTTAATTAACACCGAAGAATCCCAGGCGCTTCTGTCTGAGCACATTTGAAAGGAGACGAGTGGATTAGACCATTTTGCTTTACAATTGTTATTCCTAATGCCTTCTTGCATGGGGAGATCTTAGTGATGGTGGGTGGCTCCCAGTGGGCCTCCAGGCACAGAACTACATCCTGACATGAAACAGCAAAAACTGACTGGAAAAGGGCTCGTGTGCCTTTCAGCAGAACAGGAAGCGATCCCAGCACAGATCAGAATCAGAGGGATATTCCCTACTTCAATAATTGTTCACCTCCATTGCTTTTGTGTTCCACTGAATTAGATTTTTAAATTGTGTAATTTGCTTAGTAGGTGATATTTGACTGACTGATATGGGTTTAGAGCTGAATAGCAACTCCCTTCCAACAAAGTCCAAATTTCGATTTAGTCTCAGCCAGACAAATGGTATTGATAAACAACCCAAGAATAAAGGTAACCATCATGCAGGGAAGAAATATGTGCATTTTTGATGAGTCACTCTTGTTCCAGGTGTGAAGTTTTTGCTATTAAACAATAAGTCTGGTGAGATTTTTCTATATTTGTTTTGCCGACAAATTCCATTAAAAGACCAAACCAAACAATAAATTGATCACTATTTTCTGTGTGAAAATTTGACATAGCGTGTTTCTCTGTAGAGCTTCATTGTTGTCTGCCAACTAATAAAAACACTTTAATGAGCCAAGTGGTTGCACCGCCTGATGTGTTCCTTCATTACGATAAACATGAGCACTGCAGTTTATTTTCAGTCAATCCCACATACAATGCTCATTAGAGCACTGAATGTGTTTACTCCTGGTTGAGTAACATTTAATAGAAAAAACTACAGCTCCCAACTGTGTGGTGAAATTTCTCAGCCTTTTTGAAAAAGAAACTATATACTTTTGTGTTTTTATGATATAAATCTTCAGTTGTGCCTCAGACAGACTGGGGGAGGGTTGAGAGACGGACCAGCGCATTATTGGTTTTGGTCTTCATTCGATTTGTTGACAGTGACAATAATATATAATACCGCCAGCTGTCTCCTGTATTTCTGGTTATTTTATACTAGAGAGAATTGACATCTGAGACTTTTGGAGATGCTGTATGTGTCATAGGCTCCACAATGACTAATTCTGTTTTCAGGGCGAAACATTATTCAATTACAGTGTACATGATGCTGAGCACTTTTGAACTAAAGCAAGACAGTTGTCATGAATCACACAAGGACAGCGTGTTGAAATTAATGGCTATTTGTTACCTTTCACAACCTGTGGCCGAGCTCTTGCCGTAGTATTAAATCTGCAATTACGACGAGGAACGTTTTCTTTAAAGATTTTGTTTCAACGCCATATTTTTATCTTACGGAAAAGTTATTTATTTCAGTATGTTGTGTGTGTCTACTTGAAATGATGGTGGATTGTGTGAAGGAAATTTCCTTCTCTAAACCTTCCCGTATGTAAGTAGGACAGGGTTCAATCTAGTGTCATGTAGTTCTCTTTTCATATAAATACCGGTTCTTGCTGGCTGCTCAAGGTTGAGGGTGAGATTTCTTAGGCTACTGACGGTGGCATCAGATTGGCTGGCAGACAAGTAGAGATATATGTGAGGATAGAAACACTGGAATAGACCTGACCCAGTGGACAGCCTCAGATTTTGGCATGACATGACTCTGGTTCGTTCAGTGAATGCTAAATGCCGATCTCCTTGATGCGTCAAGTTCTACAATAAATGTTTCTGCTTAAGTCGTCCTCTTGTCTCCCGACCTCTCATTGCTGTGGCTAACCTCTGACCAGATTTTCTTTCACAGATTGAAGAAGTATCTATTGAAAAATCGAGATTTAGTTCATTTTGGTTCACTTTTTTCTTAAACCTAGTAGGCTACAAGACACATTAACATTGATAAA
>MDSQ01000414.1_pt1 | contig 10709 bp, 14 predicted proteins | sample 1008251 | NCBI WGS metagenome assembly MDSQ01 (sample SAMN05526597, study PRJNA338239) | gut metagenome | isolation source: Hindgut content | host: Naso unicornis | place: Saudi Arabia: Red Sea | collected 2016-05
AAAACACACTCTCTGACGCTAATGTGTCATTATTATGATGATTGCTACTTTACTATATGATTTTTCACATCACATTCTCACTTCATGTTTTATTTGAAGGATGGACAGCCAATATTGTCCTCTTCGTGACACATTAGGACAGGTGTACAATCATTTTTGTCTGTTTTCTTTTTCCTCTCTGCACACAAGACTGCTAGCATCGCACACAGTGCTTCTGCTGATGATTGACACTCCTCAACTCGCCTCCCAGATGACTTATAAACTCTCGCACATTTGCAAATGATGACAGCACCCGATGATATGACGGGATCACTCTACTTTTGTCAGTCAATAGACTGAGAAGGGACATGGTGACATCGTCAAAGACAAAAAAAGAAATTGTATGGTCTGATGTGGCCATTACTCTGACTTTAAAACCAACTCTTACTTCCTTACGCATCCCTGCCCTCATGGATGTTTTGATCACTGTCTTTTAAAGTGTTTCATCTCTCCCGTAAAAACTAAAATATGTAAGAAATACGTGCATAAGTTGAATTTAAGAGGGTTATTAAGATCAGGGTGACTCCTTACCTGACATTCTCCACTCAGGCTTCGGAGTTCGGCCTCGTTGCACTTCTCTACAGCCGAGGAGGAGTCCAGCCAACGGTCCTGCTCCTCCAAGGCACGGTTTAGGTCGGCCAGCTCTACAGAGGCCGCTGTGACCCGGCTCTGAGTGTGAACACGCTCTCTGGCTGCCTGCAGCTCCCTCGTACAAACATCCCACTCAGTTTGGATCAGGTCTATGTCTGCCCTCACCGAGTCCACACACGCTCCCTCTACAGAGAGACACAAATGCGCTCGACGAATTTTTAAGACTTAAAATAATTTACAGTACAAATCTGTCACAGCCTGTGTTGTGAGTTTTTCGGTAGGGAGAATGTAGAGAGTAGAAAGTGGATAAAGAATTGGAAAACCGATAACACGGACGAAGGAGCAGCGGACACAGGAAAAAGAACAAGTTGATTTCAGTGGAAAGTTTGGTGTTTAACACTTCGGCTCCTCTCCACTACTTCACTACCCCTCACTACCCCCAGAACAGTGTAAACACATAAAAACCAACAGTGCTTCTTCATTTCACTGAGCATTTATATGAAGTCAGCAACCCTGCAGGCTGAAAGAATTTTACCACTCTGTCCACAATCACAAACACACACACACACACACACACACACACACACACACACACACACGCAGGTCCCCATTACTGGCATTTAAATCTGAATGACAATAAAAAATTTTAGGCTTGTAAATTCCCAGAAAATACCACGCAGCTGTGGAAAAGCAGTAAAATCTTATAAAATGCACAGAACTATAAAGGGAAATGAAGGATTTCTGTTAGCCAGTAGGCGTGAACCTCCAAGAAACAACAAATACGAGCCAGCACTTCAGGCCGTTTCAGAAGAACTTGGATGGATTTGTTTAGAATAATTACTTGGTTTATTGTGTGTAATGTATTATTTCAGTGATAATGTCCTCTTTCCCTCATACCTCTCTCCAGCTGGTCCATTAAGTCACGTCCCTCCTGGATCACTTGACTGACTGTAGCTTCCTTTGACTTGAGGTCCGTCTCCAAACCCTACAGTGGTCATCCGATACATATCACAGTGTGATTAGTAAAACGTATGCTCTCACTTAAAGTTGAAATTGTTAAATTTTACAGGTTTACCTTCAGTCTTTCCTGCAGGTCTGGTGCATCAGGTGTAAACTCAGGGTGTGTGGAGGCCAGCACCTGAGTGGACGTCTTCCATGTTTTAATCCAGCTCAGGATGTCAGACAGCTTATTTTCAAACCTGCAGAGAGGAGAACACAACGTGTGCATTGGCATCTGTTTGCATGTCTTTTATTATTACACTTTTCTACCAAAGGAGGCACAGTCTGCTTGTGTGTTTCAGTTTTTACATTCGTCTGACTTCTGCATCTGTCTCCACTAGTCGTTTCTTGGGGGGAGCTGGTGGGGCTAACTCCTGGTCAGCGATCGAAGCAGCCGTAGTTACGGCAACTGTATCCAAGACAACCTGCTCTTCCACCTGAGTCATCCCAGCATCAGTAACAGCTTCCATTACCTTAGCAGTAAGTTAGAGCAGCATTGAAAACAGGAAAGAAATCAGCTACAATTTAACAAACACTGTGACATTTGTGAAGCACAGTTACAAGAAACAAATAACACTTCTGAGTAAAGTTCTATTGCAAAAAATGGGTGAAACAAACAGACACCTGGAAGGAGCAGTCCTCCAGCTTCTGCACCAGGTTGTCCCATCTATGTGCCAGCTCCTCCGTGTCTGCCTCGATTTTGGCTGCGGCCTCAGGGCTCCGCAGTAACGCCATCACATCCTGTCCAGCATCGGACAGCTGGTCGAGAGTCCTCCTCTTCTTTTCCATGTCTTCCTTTAAAATCTACAAGATAAACCCCCCCAAAAATATCAAAGCCTGCACTAAACATGAAACTCTTTGCATAAAAGTACATAAATTAAAGTAATTAGTTGTTAAAGCATCCACTGGGGCTACTTACTGCTAATAGGCGCACATTAGTATTCATTTCACTCGGGTCCTTAAAGTTGCTTGTCTGTACTTCACTCAAAGCCTCCTCTTTTTCTGCCAACCACGCTCTAAACAAACTCTACAAAGAGGTGGAAAAAGACATTAACTTAAATCACTTTGCAAACATTACAAACACAGTCTTGGTGTCCTGGAGCCTTTTTAACACAGGAAAAACATTTCACATTCCGAATTCAACAACAAGGTCAAGGCCTAAATGCAAAAAAAAAAAAAAGACACATTTCTAACCAAAAACAACAGTATGTTCAGGGTCACATAAGAGTGGCAGATTCAAGCACAAAGTTCAGAAGAAAAACATTCTGTTCAACTAAAAACTGCCAATCTGAAAGACCGAAAGATTTACTGTGCACTCAGAGGATAAGTGTGCTTAATTGGCGCTCTCTTGCAAAACCTGAGCAGAATTTACGCGTTAAACAAGAGGGAGAGCACGCTTAATGTCCTACCTGGTCTGATGTAAGTTGTTGCCAAACCATGAAGACTTCTTGCAGCTTGTGCCACCGCTCTTCTGTCCAGCGACACACAGCCGCCCAGCGCTCACCCAAAGACTTGAGTGCAGGATAAAGAGACAAACTTTAATACGAACTTGGATGATCTCACAAACGATGTAGATGAGAGAAAAAAAATTAGTACTGCACAAACAAATTGGATCTTGATGGTGAGTAATAAGTTTGTGGCCTTAAGTAGAAAGAGATGAGTTAGATGACTCTTGTTACACAAACTTACAGCCCAACTCTTGAGTGATTATGCACAAAATGTAAAGTTAATAACTTTCTTGGTGTCTCTGCTTCCAGTAATTGAAAAGTACATGCCAGCACTTTCTGAGAAAATAAACATCTGCCTTCATGCAATCATCCGTGAATATGTGTATTTTTTAATTTATAGTATTGCGATACATGCTACATAGTGTATCTGTATTCTTGCATTATGATTTGTTTGTCACTGTCACATGGAAATCACATAGACCCCAGGAAGAATAGCTGATGCTTTGCGCAGAAGCAAATGGGGATCTCAATAAACAAAACAAAACAAAACAAAAAATTCACCTGATTTGACACCCTCAGACTACTACCTCTTCCTCGAGATGAGGAAGGGGCTCAGTGGTTTCCATTTTGCTGTGAACCAATTTTTGGAGGTTTAAGGCACTGAGTTCTACAGTGAAGGGATCAATATGCACTATGACCGCTTTACTAAGTTTGTAAATGTGAGGACTTTGTTGAAAGATGAAAGTGATGGGCTTCCTAAAGTCAACTCCTTCTACCTTTGGCCATGAATGTACCTACCGCCCAGTGTACGCCCAAAAATATCTCTAATCAAATACAGCTGTGTTTGTAGTCATAGCTTGAAAATCTACATGAAAGGACCGAAGATTTTGCTCCTTGAGCTGAAAAACAGTTTAAGCAAAGCATATTAAATTAAAAGCAAAGATTATTTGGGCTGACAGCTTACTTGTAGTTGCTCCTCCAGCGCAGCGGTGGCACTCTCACCGCTATTCTCATCCACCACAACCACCATGTGAGTTAGAGAGTTGACCTTCACCTGCTCTGCCTCCAGGTCGTTCTGAAGCTCCTGAACAGAATCAAATTTAGTGACTTAGGCAATCAGGGAGACAGGTTTTAGACTTGTACAGATGAGGACAAGAGCAGGGCAGGTTAGAAAATTACTCAATATCATGCACATGTGTCTCACATTAATTGTAAATTACCCATTCTTTACTAGATTAATGAAAGATAAAACCTGAACCGGAAAATAAACGCACTTTGTGCTGCTCTATCTGTTCTTTGTAGAGCTCCAGGTCTTGAGCTGTCTGTTCCGTCTCTATCTGTCTGATTCGCTCCTCCGTCTGCGTCAGCCAATCAGAAAGCTGCTGTAACTGCTGCTGCTGAAGGTCCATCAGGACTTCGTGGAGCCTGGAGAGGAAGAAAAAGAAAGTAACAGCAGAGAGACGGCAAAGTGAGTGTGTAGGGGTAGACGTGAAATTTTCAGGTTAACATCGCCTCTTCAGCTTGTTGTTTAACACGAGAATGAGTGACAATACTGAGTGCAGACTTCATAGAAAATGAGTCATGGCCATTACAAGAACACATACTTTCAAAGCAGAGTCAACAAATGCTGAAGTGAAAATCACAAATACGATTTATAAACAGCTGTGTGTGTTGGTGTGAGTGTCTAAAGCATCGTAAACCTTGATGACACATATTGTGTGGCAGACTTGTTGAGACCTTAGAGGCCTCAAGGCTTATCAGGTGTCACCTTCACACAGCTTGCAGCCTTGCACATGCATTAAAGGAAAATCTCATTAATATCTGAGGTCAACAGTGACGCAGAGAAAAATGACCTCCACTGAGCAATATGTAGCTCATGATAGGATTGTACTGCTCACTTTTTTTGTACAAGGTAAGAAACAGAGACATTTTACGCAATATTTCTTTAAAATTAAAATTTGGCTTATTTCCACTGAAAATTATCGAAAACATTTAACTTTTTTTTCCATTTGCAAATTAACAACAGCAATGACCCCGGAGGAATAAATAAAGTGGGTATTTTTGTGCATCTACCTGGCCTGGCGATCCATGCTGGCCACTCGCAGGCTCTCCCAGCGGGAGTTGAGGAGGGTCATCTGCTCCCGGATTTCATCCTCCTCCTCCTCTGTCAGGTTGCCCTGGGCAATCAGTTGGTTGCCAGCTTGGAGCACATTGCCCACATTGCTCTGGTGCGCTGTCAGCTCCATCATAAAGGCCTTTTGGGAGAGGAGAGAGAGGCACTAATATAGCATAAAAAATATACTGCAAATCTCTGTTATGGGAGGCAGTGTAACCATATTACACAAAAAATGATCCAGATTCAGTAAAACACTGAGGCCTAGTGCTGCTTATATAATCGTAGGGCTCCATGTTGGCACTTGGCACTCACATACCAACATCTGGATGTGTTTCTCTCACCACCCTCGAAGTTAACTTGGTATAACACTTAATAACGCCCTGCAGAAGCACTGGGCATCACCTCTGCACCCTTGTATTCAGGAGTGTTGCTGTAGCAACAGTCTGACAAGCCTGTTAGCACAAACTGAAGGGCAGACTCTGTCAAGTAGCCAACAGCGACCAAATGCAAAACAGAGGAACAAGGTGAAAAAGCTTCATGAAGAAACACAAGAGCAGCTTTGAAAAAGTTTGGTTGCATCTCAGCTCCTTAGCGGAGCTGCTTTTTACTCCCTGTTTTTGTCGTGAGCAATACGTAGACCAATGAATTGAGTTATTGTATTTTCCCCGAGCTCTCTGGATGAGTAGGCATCTTTGTCTGCACCTCTGAGCACATTGTTTTTGATGAGGCTTTGCCGGAGAAGCTGTTGTAAGTACATGAACAACAAGGCTGAAATAAACTGGACTGATTTTGTAGGCCTCCTGAAAAGCCTGGCTGTTAAGAGGCTTTTAGGTTTTGTTTCCCTCAGTCTCACTTCCAGCTTTCTGCTTTAACCTCGATTCCAGACATTAGACATCACAAATATTCACATTTCAGCCAAGGGAATCCTGCCAAAGCCCCTTTACACACACATGCACAGACACAAGCCCTCCAACTACGCCTTCTCAAACAAGCAAGCAAGCAAGTTCTCGGGCAGGGCACCATGGGGTGCTGTGCACCACCGTTCTCAGCAGAATTCCAGGCATTCCCAGCACGTAAGGAGCATGTACTGTTGGTTGTGGGAGGCCTTTATCTCTGGGACACTATCTTCAATATCAACAAAGGAGTGACAGGTCGTAAACAAAAACTTGGGAGGAAGTCCAACAAACAACATAACATAAAAGTGAGTCATCATTTGTCATAAACGATTTTGTCTCTCAATATGAGGACTCATTCATACGGTATGTATTCATTTAGGAAAAGGCTAACTGAGCTATGTGGGATAAGTAAGCATAAATAAACAGATAGCACAGTCGTTTGCACCTCTGTCTTCTTGTGCATGCATGTTTCCACCTGTGCAAGCCTTAGGCCAAGCTGCAGGTCTCCTCCTACCTCGTGTGTGTGAAACTGCTCTTTGACTTCCTCCACATCGTCCGACACCTCGTCCTGAATGTGCAGCGCATCCTCGGCCGACAGCAGCCAGGTCAGCACCTCCTCCAGTGTGGTCTGGTAGCTGTCCAGGTCCACTTCCAGCGGGCTGCCCTCCATCTCCCCCTCTGTCTCTGTCAGGGTGCTGGGGGTCTCAGGCCGGGGGCTGCTGCCCGCTTCCTCCATCTGTACATTCTGTGAGGGATGAAGGCAGAGTTTGATCAAATTATAGAGAATCTGTTTATATAAGGCGTTATCATTGGCATAATAACAGTATAATACTATGAGAAGTTAGTAATGCACTTGCCATAACATTGACAGAGTATAGAAAAGGAGGAATGTGTTTTTTCTTGGAAATGGCATTACACAAGTTCAAGTCTACTGTCTTTTAACTGGAGAGAAAATAAGAAAAATTGCGTATTTGCCTCTCAGTGTGTCACATTAAAACTCAAAGCTAAAGCTTTCACATCAACGATTTCTAGAAAACAAAGTCGTGCCCAAAACCCTACTTCGTCTCTTGTCCTTGACTCTGATTTTCATGTGAGCACATCAGTTGGTGAGATTTAAAATAGAGCCAGACACCAGGCCTGAGCTGCTCTGGAGCCTGCAGACTGACCTGACCTGCTCAGTTCAGAAAAAAACATTACAACTTCAGGCCTATTATGGGATGCTGGGAGGTGCCCCTGGCACGCTGGGCAGGTCGATCCTCATTCTAGGAATAGCAATAAGTTTGAAACACTGTGGTAATCCTGGGAAAGTCGGGTCTACAGTCAGAGAGATGGATGGCAGCCTCAAAAGAGAGTAGCGTGAAAACTGCTTTAAGGACACACACTTTTTGATATTTAAAACCAACACCCCATCACCACAATCTCAATTAAAAATGTCCTTCATACAGGGGTTGTTCCAAACTGTCTAAACATGCAACGTCCTTTGCAGACAACAACATCAACAAACTATTCCAGGTTTTCATTTTCTAGGAAAAAGCTCGGCAGAGCTCAACAAATCTGTCTGGAACTGAAATGAACAGGAGATAAAATCTGTGCTGGCGCAGCCGTGCCAAGACAAAGATGACAGAAATGCTAATGGGTGTGTGGGGTCCGGTACACTAACAAGTCAAATGGACCTTTGTTTTCCAGGCTGAAATTACACAGCAGTTGTGTCTGTGTGGCGAACTCGAGAAAAGGTCACCTGCTGAAAATATATAATGACCTTTCTGGATATATAGAGAAGTTCCACAAAATATAGGAAGCCCTCATGTTAGACCTGTGTGGGCTGGCAGAGACGAGGCAACAAGGAGAGAAAGTTGGGAGAGAGTGGGAGAGAAAACTGCAGCCTTGGTCTATTTATTGACTTGAATGGCTGTAAAATAGCTGCGGTCTGGCCCAACGCAACGCTTTATTATCACCAGATGATTTGCTCAACTCAATCGCTGCATTCATCACTTTTGCAGTTGTGATTCGGGAGCATGTAAAGGACCATCATGCACATGTCAGTCCGCTGATCATCAGTAATGTTCCAACTTTAAAGACAGTTATGCAACAGAAATTTATTATTTCTGGAGCTGAAGATGTCACTAATACAAAAAATGTATCTAAAATAAACATTGAGATCTCCAAGATAATGTCATGCACCAGTGTTTGGAATCTATATTTAAGAGGGGAACTGAACGCACTCATCAGAAACAAAGAGCCTTTATTTTTCCTTCGCTCACTCTCACTACCAGCAGCATTACACATCACTTCCTATGAGGAAGGGAAGTGTGCCAGGAAAGTAAACCCGTTGTTGGACCAATCAGAGCGCTATTTAAAAAGACTTTTCCAGGACTCATTCCAGGATGTGTGAAGTATGTGCCCATGGGCAATAAAAACCTAAGAGGTGGTTTTGGGATTTTCAGACCTTTGACTAAATCGAGCTGCCCCAGAGATGTGTGCGATGAAAGAAAAAGAGCACAGAGGGCTGAAAGGGACCAAAAATGCTGGAAAAGAACTCTGGAACAAAGGACTTTTTTTTTTTAGGAGAGATGCAGCTCAGTCTGAGTTACATATTGTAGAACAACAATCCCAAGTTCAAGATATAGCAGGAAAGTCCAATTCAATCGCTCTGAAACATTCACAGATGGGAACACTGAGCATGATCAGTATGTGCATGTCAGCCTCCAGCACACAGGCATCTTTGATTCTCAAATAACCTTCCCTGTCAACTCTCTGCACTCGCTCCCATTCCCACCAATTTATCCCCTCATTTCCTTTCCATTCCTCTACAGCTCTGTGTTCTCTGCAGCATGCAGCTTGGTCAGTTGGTTAATGTCAGAGGGGTGAGTCATGGCTCTCCTCCCTGTTTGCCTGCGCCTGCCGAGCTTTTCATGAACAGAGCTGGAGATGGCTTTTACAGAACGGGAGTGACTCATTCCAGTTTGACCTGGCAACACACAATGAGACACTTCACAGCATTCCTCCTGCTTGCACATAACGGAGTTTGTGGCCTTCAGAGTGAGTGTTATCGGAAACACAACACAGCGGCAAAAATTGAAGAAGTTATGGGTTGGTATTTTGTGTTTTTCTTTCAAACTAAAGCTTTTCAGTTGTTGAAGCTGAAGCGTAGAAGCAAAACTGTCATCTCTCCATTCATGGAAAGAGATAACAGTTTGTTTACACCAGCACAAATAGAGGTTCTCAGGTTAGTAGCTCCAGTAAAGTTTCAATTTGCAGCCTTTATATTGGCAGGCGCAAGACATGAAGTCAAAACTTCAAGTTCACTAATAAAAGGTTTGGCAGGGTGTCAGCTTGCGGCTGAGGCATGCTAGCAAGGTATAAAACATAGCATCACAGTTATAACAAAAAACATGAGAACGCACTATTTTAAATCAAAAAACATGCTTTCTTCTCGGCAGAATCAGAACAGGACAAAAGAACAACAAATGTGTTCCAACACTGCAGATTAAAAAAAAAAAGAACGTCTGCTTTAAGCCAGGCGTGCCCTGTTCCCTTGTTATTCCATTAAAAAAAGGATGAAAGTTGCTTTAAAAAGTTAAGTTTGTGTGTGGTAGATGGTCCTCAGAACTCTCAGCATGAGGTCCAAAAAGATGTCAGTGTGAATTACGATGGTCATCATTAGTTTAAAACCCCCCCAAAACATCAGACAGCAGAAACTTTAAGAGCAGCCAAATCAACAATTTGGTACATTATTAAAAATAAAATAAAAAAAGGAACGCACTGGGGACTCACAAACACCATATATTCTTGAAGAAATTCCATTTCTGTTCATTGAATTTTTGCTTTTTGCAAAAGAGTAGCCTTGATTTTTCTGTCTTGGTTGTAGAACGTCTGACCTCAGTAAGCTCCACCTGTATTTGGTGCTGATCCCTGACCTCTGATAGATTCTGGGTTGTTGGCTTTGCTTGAGCCGTCTATAAAGTTTAAATTTGATCATTTTCCTCAAATTTGTGTGGGTTTCCTAATGCTGGGGTCAGACTACAAGATATTTGTGTCTGTTTGAATGTTCACTGAGTCAGATTAGGCAATTAAAGACTGATAAATTCTTGCTGTGTCGTGGCCGAGACACATGACAGACTACACGTTGCTCCTCGATCAGTCATTGTTTGCAGTTCATGACGTGCGTGACGTCACCGGCAGCGCTCCCCACTGACTACTACTACTGACAAGCTGTTGACGGAGGTAAACAGAAAAACACGCTTGTCTTTCTGTCAGGACGTCATGAGGCATCCTAGATGTGCCGTTGGTTGTCGTCCATTGTGACACACTACGTGAGACGAAACGATCGATTGTCACGCCTGATGCTCATTGACCGTTTCCGAGCCCGCCTGAAGTCATCTTCCCGGTCGGGCTGATATCAGGTAGTCTGACCTTGTCATCTCGCCTTTTCAACCTGAGCTGACAACATTCCTCTGAACACCTCCACAGCATCCGGCGGTACGAGCAAACTCTGGGACTGTACGACAATTATTCCACTTTTTTCACTCTCTGTCCAAAGCAACTTTTATGTTGGGTGCCGAGGTCTGTTAAATCCCAATAAACATAAGATAACTGATAATTTTATTAACACTCTGTATA
>MDSQ01000415.1_pt1 | contig 10704 bp, 6 predicted proteins | sample 1008251 | NCBI WGS metagenome assembly MDSQ01 (sample SAMN05526597, study PRJNA338239) | gut metagenome | isolation source: Hindgut content | host: Naso unicornis | place: Saudi Arabia: Red Sea | collected 2016-05
ACTCAAAGAGCTGAACAACATGTGCATGCAATGAGAGCTGTATATAACTCATCTCACTTCCACCTTAGGCAACAACCTTATCAATCCCCCCTCGTAATTCCCAAAATGTCAAACTACTCCTTTGAAGCTAAATTAAGGTTCCAATACAGAGCAATAACATGACACACACATGTGCACACACATCATACACAGAGACAGAACTCCTACACAGGCTGCTCATTAGACACATGGATTTAATGAGTCTGAAGAGAAAACTGGCAGTTAAGAGTGAACTGAATTAGTAGGTTCACATTCTTTAGAACCAAAATGGGAAATTTGCCACATCAGCAAAACAATCTTAATTTGCGGGCATTTTTGAAAAGACTTCAGAGGCTTTTCTGATTTCATACCCACTGCGATCAATACTGAAGACATTAAAGTAATTTCTGTTAATGACATTCATGATGCAGCTTGTAGGCTATGGTACTGTAATCAAAAAGGCTTAAGAAAAAGAAAACACTGAGAAGTTCTTCAGAATTAAATCAGGATTCTCCTGGCTTTCCACAAAAATGCCTATAAACATGACAAAAGAATGGTAATCATCACAGCTTGGCCATCATTGGAAATGCATAATTCTGTTTTAGCTTTGTGCTAACACAGATTAGCTGATTTACTGTGCTTCTTGCCCAGAGGTTTTATTGATCTCTGGTGGGAAAGTGGTTATTTGCGTAAAGAATACTTAGAAAAGAAGCCATGGAAACATTGGGAAAATCGCTTCGACCACTGGACCTAATGTAAGATCAGCACTTGATCCCGCTCTCATTTTTCAGCTGCTGACACAGAAACACTGTCATATGTATGATATTGGTAGAGACAGAGCTTTAGAGCTTTTGCTAACAGTAAGCATTCAATGCAGCAGAAAAACAAATATTTAACAATATTAACCTCTCAACTTCTTTTATCAAGCGCTTTTGAATTAGCATGTATGCGTGTCTGTTGGTGGCGTAGGCTATTTGCCGTTGGAGGAGATCTGAGCTGTAACGGTAGCAGATCATGGAGCGGTGCTCATTCAGCTGTGACTCTTTTCAGACGGAGACGCCAGTTTAAAGCTCCTTGAGTCCTTAATGTGGTCATTAAAAATAAAAAAGGCAGGTAATCTGAGGTCAATGTTGATGCATGTAAGAGAGTGTGAAATGTTTTTTATGTCTTTTGGGTCATTGCCTCCTCAGGCTGCAGTATTTAAAGCATAATTTGCTGCAAAGTTGCCATCGTTCCTGTGTAAACACGCCAAATTGGAACTTGAGGCGATGCCAGTTTTGTTGGAAGAATCGACTGCTGCAACGATTGTTTCGAAATGAATGCTTTCATCAGCTGACAGATTCGAAATAATTTGGATAATTAACTTGAAACATCTTGAAGTTTTTCTCACGGTGTGCTTTTCCAACTGTTCCTCAAGCCACCAGACCTTTTTTAAGAGAGCTTTATGACTCACGCAGAGGTTGCGTCTCTTTATGTGACCTCGTTGCCCCACGCTGATTTTTAAGACTTCACAGCCAGGGTGGACGCTCTCAAGCTTGTTGACTGTGCGTGAGAGTGTGTTTGGACTTATTCCACTACCCCACACTGCCAAACTACAGTATGTATGCCTGCTCACATACATGGCAGACGTGAGCTAGCTACATCTGTACCAGGGAAAATGTGATGCGGGACACTGCGCTGTGGTGAGATGTCGACATATTATGGAACTTTACAAAAAGCCAGTGAGACGTGGGCATGCAAACACCATATAAGCATATGCGCACACACACTCCTGCACACCTCTGCTGTGAACGCTGAGGGAAAAATACAACTTTTTATTTGTCTTGGAGGCTTCAGCACCAGTGTCACTGCGTTCACATACAACAAGAAAAAGTTCTTTTGCTATTTAAAGCACACCCATGTTAACAATAAAGGTCTTATTCAGCTGGCCTTGTATTTGTATTTTCTTGTTAAATAAGTAAGGGGCTCCTTCCTGCATAAAGCAAACAAGGGCATGAGCTGACTCCACAGTGCGCAGGATGACGTGAAGAGAACAATTAGGTAGTGTGTGTACCTGGTGTCACTGGGACGAGACAGTTGTGTTACTGTGTTCACACATACCCAGGAGCTATGAGTATCCTCACTTCCTCCTGCTGTATGTTTGTGTACTCATGTTTCTAAAAGAGATATCTGAATAACGGGGCAGTACACGTGAGAAGATTACAGTTCAGTGCGTTTCTGTACACCTGAGTCTGCTAAAACACTATTAATTCACTTAAACCAGGGTTCAGAAGGCTTCCCAATAAGTTTCCAATAACTTCTTTTCAATCCGTTGCTATTTACTTTCTGCCGTGGCATCTCGCCTCTGTCACAGAGCTGGGAACCACTGCAGGCAGGACATAAAGCTATTTTTGGAGCAGCTCACCTCTGCCCCAGGAAACATCAACATGACATGTTGTGATATTTTTGTTTATTTAGAAAGACGTTCAACTTGTTTTGTTTCTTACTTGGCTTTGGCAAACTCCCATCTCAAGTGAGAATGCTATGGCTCTCGTCAGGTAAAAGCTTCTATTCTGTGCAGTGCCATAGAGAGAGGCTGAGTCAGTGAAGGAGATACAAAGAGAATGACAAAGACACAGTTAGAGGCAGGGTAGTACTCACAATGCTTCTTGTATCGAGCCTTCTCAAATACCAGGTCAGATGTAATTGCTAACCAGCGTCTGCATTTATCTGTATCTCTTTCTCTTTCTGACCTTTAAATAGCAAACCACTCTCAGAATGAAGTCGGAGCTTCGCTGTCCTCTGTCTTTAGTCTTTGCCTTGCTCTTTCTGTAATGGCGAGGAAAACACCTTTACGGTATCTTTTTTTTCCTCACACATATTATTCTTGTGTGGTGTCGCTTTTTCTTCCATCTTTCAGTAATTGATTCAGTTTTCTTCCGTTTATCTTTGTAGTCTTACTTCATTCTTGCTTTCCACTTCCTGCTAATTCTTCCCTGAATTTCTTTCTTCCTGTCTGCCTGCTCTCGCAGATCCGTCACCAGGGTTCATTCTTAAGGAGAGCATACGAACTGCGTGGGGGCATAATTATTAGGCTTTAGAATAGCCTATTTTTGACAATCCGATGTGCTATTGATGGGCTAAATGTATTCATGCAGCACTGACCCACAACTATGTTGAGGTTGCATACTACATTATGCCCAGTTGTCTCAGTTAGATTTAATCTCCCATTGTAAATAACATCTTGCCAATGTTAAGATAACATTGAGAGCAGCAAACAAAACAAGTACATTCACAGCACAGACATTCACTGACAATTTGCACCAATCAGGCGAACTTGCAAAGTTTTGTAAGCAGTTTGCTATGGCTTGGAAAATGAATAGACGCCAGGGATTCAGAGATTAAATGGAGGAGGTTGCGCAAACAGTGCGCTTGCAAAGTGTTATCGATGTGATAATCACAATATTCCATCAGCAGCAAATATGACCAGCCTAGAGAGACAGAGTCCTCATAATATAAAGCAGTCAATTACACAGAGATAACACACAAAGCACTAGACAACACATTAGATATAACACCAGCTGCAAAGCAGCCCACATCTATCAAAATACACACCACAGCAAATGTAATAATATCATGCCGTCATAATTTAAACCAGAGTCAACACCGGATTGACAATGCAAAGCACCAAACAAACATCAGAAGTAACATCAGGCTACAAAACAGAAGCAGACCACTCCTAAAAAATCACCAGGACGGGTGCTTCTAACTGACACACAGACACACACACACACACACAAACAATCTAAACTTCCTATGAATGGAGCTCTCTCTTGCTCTCATAGGGAAAGACTGACTGACAGCTGTCACAGCTCGGCTGGAATCCCAACTGAAATCGCGCTCACACACTGCTATCGTTACCTCGCTACATAATACATAAAAAAACAACTTCCTTTTTCACTACCTGTCAAACAAATGCATGCCTTTTTTGCATTATTTTTCGAAGAGAAATACAGTAATTACTTAAAAGAAATAAAATAATAAAATGTCAAACTATATCTGGGGGGGCACTAGCAGTTATGTGGGCTGGCCTTGCCCCCTAAGCCCGCCCGTCGTGACGGTTACGTACCCTCATTTCTTTCTTATTCTTTTTTTCTTTTTAGAGCATTTATACTGTTAGTATTTGTCATTCCCTCTTGTATCTATATTTGCTAAAACTTTTTATAAAAGGCTCTTCCTTTACTGTCTCTCTCTTCTCTTCTTCGTCTTCTTCTCTTGTGTCCTCCTTCCTTTCTTTGAACATTGAAAACATACACTATGGCATATTGGCATATCCCTTTGGCCTGTTCCTCTGTCTGTTGTTCCTGTATAAGGACTTACATACCAAGTCAAGTAGAAAGAAATAACACTGACAAAAACTGACTGATCACCTCCTCGGTTAAGGGTCAGAGCACTAGTCTGCATGTATGTTCTGTGCTTGTATGATGGCATGGATTACAAATATAACTTGGCAAAACAAAGGAGCCATTTTCATGCCATTTTTAGTTTGATTTGACGGTTTATTCCTGTAAGTCACCATAAAAATCCACTCTGTACTGGTGTATTGCAGCCTACAGTCTCTTTGTGGAAGAAGACAAAGGGTAGATGCCACATTAAATGGATAAAATCAGTCAGGCATTTCTTAGCAAATACATGTAGCATACAGTCAACAATGTTTGGCAAAGAAGAAGAAAACAGGAAGTGGTCAGATGCACACATGACAGCCAACTATCGGCTTGATGTGTCAGGGTTAAAAATGTCTTCAACACCACCTTTCTGCCTCTCTCTGTCTGTTTGTGCGTTCATGGGTTTTTATTAATGTTTTTTTTTTTTTCAATGTTACCATTGAAAACATAATCATCACTTTTGTAATGTGTCTCTCCCTCTCACATTTTCTCGCTTTCTCTCCTTCCTTTCAACCACTCATCTCTCTGTTTGTGGTCATTATTCTATCTCACACCAGGCAAATGGAGGAAATAGCCGTGAAGGACAACCTGTTTTTGCTCTGTCTGCTATTGCTATAAAAAAACTAGCATGAATGCACACATGCACACTCTCATTCCCACTCTGATTATCTTTGATGGCATGTCTTACTGTTACTAATGTCTCCTTTATTATTATGCAGGTAGATGAGAATATCAAAGATGGAAGGAAAATAACACAGTTTTGTTGTTGTTTTGATGTTGGCAATAGGAAAATGTTCTTGTGTCTCATGATTCTTGTTAAGATTTGTCAAATTTAGTGATTCCAGCAACTAGGTTCAAGTACATGACTCTCTTCACAGCATATCTGTACTGGCCAGGCTTGAAATTATCAACCCGCTAAAATTTGCGGTATATGACATACTCTTAACACGGCCCCTTTAAGAGACTTGGTTAAAACTGCTCATTTAGGCAACATGACCACCATTTTGAATGTCATAACTGAAATATTCTAACAATCCAAAATATACCTTCAGAGAGCTCCACACTGCAACCATTTGTTAAGCAAATTGCCCACTAGTGTCACTGTACAGCAGTAAGAGCAGATATCTCACCAACTCTCTCCAGAGATCTGTCGAGCCGTAATGTCTGCGGTTTGGATTCAATGAGGCACTTAAACAAGCGCAAATTTGCAGTTGCTGCGACAAGCAGATAAAATGTCACAGTCCTTTCTTTACTGTATATATGGAAAGAAAAAAGTGAGGACATGAAAAAATAACTTTGCAATGATATTTTAAGCTCATGACTAACCTTTCCACTAAATATTTTTTCAAGTCTGTAAATCAATTTGGAAGTTGTGTGCGTTTTTTCAAGAGGCCACTCCCACTGGCATGAACCCTTTTGCTAATTTCCACAAACACACACGCTTTTTGTGGGACCAACCAACAGAGAGCTGCTGGTCGCTGCTTAAGATCCTTTAAAACACTTCAGATTTTCATGAGGAATAATCAACATTTCAAAATCTTTCTCCCCCCCACACAAAGTTTGATTTTTTTTGGAAAACAAAATCATTTTAAGAGGGTGCACTTTGAAACTTTTTTCCTTAAAACAAAACAGCACATTGTTATTGAAAATGGTCTGATTTATTACAGTAGCATTTATCAGTAGTTAATTTAAATTGTGTTTCGTTGTTGTCATTGATTTAGGTGTTTCTTGTAAATTTTATGCATGTGGTCCAAGAACTTGCAGCTGAAAGCACCCGTGCTACCATTGGAAAAAACTCTGTCTCCATCTATGCGTCATTTTGTCAAATCTTTTTTGGTTTTCAAATTCAAGCAAGACATCGGTGGTTTGATAATGCTGACATGCCTTGCTTAATGTCTCAATGATTCGGCTCATTTGGTTTCAATACTGAGAAACTGTACAAATCTTTATTTTAATAGACTTTTTTTTGTTAATACAGTCTGCTTTATATATTTCATGAGCACACTGCTTTTACATTCTGAAGTCAAATTTGGTGTTTCAAAAAGTGCTATACATAAAATCTTTAGTACTCACCATTTTGTCCCTCCACACTTTCAGGGCTACAGGTATCAGTCTGCCTCGGCCATACTACATGGCTGATGAAGATGACGAGCGACCCTTCATCTGTTCCCTGCCTATGGACAACGGCATCATGTCCTGCTCCGACGTCCCAGCCCGCCGTGAGGGTGGCAGGGCGTGCTGCCTGGACAAAGACGACGCCCTGTACCGCCAGTCGTTGGGCCTGAGTCCCGAGCCTCTGGCCAATGGGAGCGTGAGTGTAGCAGGACTGTGTGTCAACTGGAACCGGTACTACACACGATGTCATACTGGGCACAGCAACCCCCATAAAGGAGCTATCAACTTTGACAACATCGCTTATGCCTGGATTGTCATCTTTCAGGTAGGAATTTGGTGAACTTAATGCCACCAACTAGACCTTTTTGTCTTAGCCTCTTAAATACTTTCTGATTAAATTCTGTAATATTGTTTTGTCACATTACAGCCATTACAAATAGTTTCACGGAAAAAGAACCTTGCAGTTGCAACTTTTCACAGACAGCAGCAGTTGTTAGTTCATATTTCACCAAACTTTACACATGAAACAAAGAGATGTTTGGGGACCAATTGAGAAATGACCAAATTTTAGATCATTTTAAAGTATTGATGCATCTTCATACTGTATTCTCTCCCCCTTTTCATTGATCAAAGTCGAGCAAAACTATGACAGATGAGGAGGGCATACAACCATTCCAGCTACTTGTGAGAAGTGTGGGTATGCGCTCCACAACTGTGCTGGAAAAAGAGTAAAAACGTTGTGCCAAAGAGTAAAATATAGAAGTGCCAGGAGTACTTGTCCACTTTGAGCACTGTTCCTTTTCCACATATCTGCTTGTTGAAACATGTGGAAAACATGAGCCAAAAGAAACTACCATTACTTTATAAATAAATAAATACTGACTTAAGTTAAATCAGTATTGAAACTTATACCTGTGTATTGTATGTTGCTACGTGCTAAATGAAAACTACACGTTTAAAGGTTCACATATCAAATATCAAGTGTATGTATACACTTTCTGACAGATAGGTAATTGAGAAGACCAATACCACTTGAATGTCTGTTTATTAAATATAAGGCTTGAAGTCAGTCACAGGTGCATGTTGTAGAAGTTTATTTAACCATTTTCCTTTCTTTACTCCTTAAGGTTTCCTCCTGTTTCTGGTCTTAGTGTAAAGCTAACAGGCTAATGGCCGTTGCCCAATATTTAAATAATAATATTTAAAGTTTAGTTGAGTTAAAACTTGTCTCAGGTGAGTTGATATGTTGAATTGTGTACTCACATTATCCCAAATGTTGCAGACAAAATTAAAATCTAGAGAAATACATATTTTATTTAAGGTTATGGTACATTTTGTTTCGTTCCTCTGGGGTAACACCAGTCGAAGAATGAGGAAGGAAGTCGGCAAACGTGATTAAATGTAGCATGAATAAAAATTTGAATACTTTACCTCGTCTGTGAAAAGTTCTGCCTGAGTCAGATGGATTTTCATGGGTGATGGTGGCTTTTTAACAATGATATAAACAACTTCATAATGTCATCAAATTAAATCTTTTGTTTTTTGTCTTTTTACTTCTAGTGGCAGAAATGTATATTGTGTGTTAATGACATAAATAAAGAATAATCAAGTTATTAGTTAAACCCACAAGAAACACTTCACTGAAAGTGACTCGTTACTTCATTTATTGTCAAGTTTTCAGAACTATATACCTGACTCTGTGTTAACAGGAGTAATACGTATGTAACATGTTAACAACGAACACATAATATCTTTACCATTCCTACAGCATGTGTTTCTTTAACAAGCCTCCATCATCACTTGCTGTCATGTTAAATTGAGAGAATTTCGGAAAGTTCAGCAGTCTCACACAGCTGACGACAAGTGAAATGAAATAAAAATTGGATAGTTTATGTGTCCATATTCGCCGTAACCATGACTTCTATGTGACGGCTGCCCTTTTCAGACCAAAATTGGACTGAGCGAGTTTTGGAAAAACTCCCTTCATTTGGCACAAGCAGGTTTCATGTACCTTTAATACCCTCACCACTGAGTCTGTCTGTCACCATGAATAAACTTGTAAACAGAATATTCCAGTCCAGCTGTGGTGTCCTGCTGTCAGAGTGAACAACTTTCCATTAAAAAAAAGGCTGCCAGCTCCTCCTCTGAGCTGGAGGTTTCTTCTAATGCAGTGGAAAATAGTGATGATCCCAGTGGTGGCAGCAGAAGTCATTGCTTATCAGCAGCGTGGTTTCTATTAACTTAATGTGGAAGTGTATCTAAATATGCAGAACATTTATCACAACTCTCAAGTCTGTTTTTTTTACAGAGAAAACAGAAACAGATACAGAATAAAAGCTAGACAAAGCAAATCAAATAACAACAACAGGCCAAAACAAACTAACAAACCCGCCCTATCTAATCTTGTCAGGGGTGCCTTGGTTTAAAGGAAATGTATAAAACCCGGGAAAATGTTAGTGGGAGTTGAAGTTTGCAAAAGTCGACAAAGTAACCTGATTCAAATTGGCAGTTATGCATCCTAACTGGTTTTCCAGTAATCTTACCATGATCTTAACTGGATTATTCCCACAGAGTAATGTTACCTACGTGTGTCCAAAGGCAGGTAACATGAGGATCCATGTTTAAACGAGTAATTCTTCATATAAATTTGTGCCTGTGCTGTTTTGTGCGCAAGGTGGAGCTTGGCTGCATTAAAACCTGACATCTACGTAAACACAGTCATTGGTTGAACGTTAGCGTGGTTGTTCTAACGCAGTGATGATATGTTTTACTGTGACCACCCAAACATCTAAAAGAACTTAAAGTACGTCAATGCATACAAATGCAGCGAGCGGCATTGCCAATTTAATGCAGTCAGTGTTACAGTTTTATCTCGACGAGGGATTGTATTTCAAACAGGGCAGCGACGCAATTCATCTAAAATTGTTACACAAATAAGGATAAACAAAGCCACATACACGCATGTAGTTTCAGGGAATCTCCTAACTATTAATTTTACCCGTCAGAGTTTTATTTCTTCTCTTTGTTCAAATTAATGAGCTTTAAGGATACAAAGGATAAAGCTTTGTGTATGTCTAAACCACAACTCACGCTGTCTCCCGTTAATGCCATATGTCACTGTGGGACCAATATAGATTCATATCTGGACTTCTTCTAAAAGCCTCAAAGTTTCAAAACAACGTTTTAAAATCTCATTTACAGTAAGCCCAGACACACAGTCTCTCTCTCTCTCTCTCTCTCTCTCTTTGTGTGTGTGCGTGTGTGTTTGTGTGCGTCACTGCCCAGCATATGTCTCAAAGCCGAGGGACACAACGAGCAAATGGGAGAGAGCAGAGCAGCAGAGACGAGAGGGAAATGCAGACAGAGACGGGCTGTTGATTTGTGAGCAGAAGCGTGTATGTAGAATCTATAAATGTTGCACTGACATATGGACAGCACGGCAGCCGGTCAGCATGTAAACTGAAACCAGATTTACTTTTCACAAGTTATGCTTTCCATTCAGCAGCATCTCAGGCATTCCTTCTTCTCTTTCACACCCATTTGTTCCCCTCTGCTACTTCTCTCTTTATGTGAAATCTACTAAAACCCTTAAAGCTACTTCACAGTGTAAATTAATTTTTATAGAAATTGTCCTGGGCAAGAGTGAAAGTAAAAGAGAGAACTTCCAGTGATATAATTAAAAAAAGTCTCGATTTAACTGCAGGTGAACAGTAGATATTCAGATATATGACACTCAGTGGGATGACTTTTATTTGATCTGCGTGTTTATGATGGATGAGTTTGGAACTGAAACCTCTTGAAGCCAAAAGCTGTCAGAAAATTTATCACAAGAGACATAATGTGTGAATAAATACTTACTCTATTACTATAATATATTTCCAAAGGCCACAGCGCGCACACAGACACTGGCTGAGATTATAATAATATATTTCCCCAGATTTAGAATATTATCTTCATCTCATCTGCATAATGTAATATTGGAATATTGCAAAATGTAATAAACATTCAAGTTTGTCATATCCATTTACCTCAAGTTGACTCTGAATGCAAGAGAAGAGAGTTTACCAAACAATCAACGATGCATGTTTTTGTGAATGTTTTGTTATCATATAAAAATCAATAATAATAATAATAATAATAATAATAA
>MDSQ01000416.1_pt1 | contig 10696 bp, 7 predicted proteins | sample 1008251 | NCBI WGS metagenome assembly MDSQ01 (sample SAMN05526597, study PRJNA338239) | gut metagenome | isolation source: Hindgut content | host: Naso unicornis | place: Saudi Arabia: Red Sea | collected 2016-05
ACAAGAAGCCCACACTTCTATAAGTGGGGGTAGTTCACCTTATTGATCCACACCTTATGTGCGGTAAACTCATGTTGTCGAGTGTCTAACTCAATTTTCATGAGGTTATCTATTACAAAACATTTCACACCTTTCCGCTTAGCTAATAGTTCCATTTTAGCTAAGATAGCTTGTCCGCTATAATCTGCATCATCATACAAATACAGATTATTGTTGATACAACTAGTGATATTACTGTCAGAACTACTTTTAATTATATAGTAATTATCCTTATATGATCTGCTAGCAATATCTGAGCAAATATTATATTCAAAATCATTGTTATTAGCCAGGGTTTGATATAGCCAATATTTAAATATATGCGGAGGGAGCTCTCCGCTAAAGCAAAACACTTTATACCCTTGCGATAAAGGTTCTGCGATGCACATTTGATTAATCAGTGTACTTTTACCACTGCCATTGTAGCCAGTGATAATGTTTAACGTGCCTAAGACAAATCCTAATATTGACTTGTCTAGCATGCCAATACTTGTTACTAATGTGTGTTCCTTGTGCATCATAGTACTCAAATACAATAAGTGATAAACAAACAGTAATTGCAGATAAAGGTAATACAAGTGCAAAGGATAGAGTATTTAGAGTGAAATTTCACTTGAAAGCTGTCTTATTCGATAGGGATAAAATATATTACCTTGTTATATGTGCTGATATGGAGGTATATGAAAAGGTAGAGTTTAGAATTGATATTCAATAAGTAATTATTAAGGAGAAAAAAGGAAATCAAGCAACGTTACATGAGGGTGTAACACTTGCTAAGTCTATATTCATATAATAAGACTAGAAAGAGGATATGATATGGATATACACGTATTTTCAGGGGATTAATAGGTAAAAATCATAACTATGTATTTGGCAATGTTGTATCTACAAATGGGAATACTATTGAATTTAGTGCGACTACCAAAAATAACTGGAGTAGCCTTGAGACTGGATTTGCACCTAGTTACTTTAAGCTAGGCTTTGGCTTTGTGATGCATAAAAATCTAGTGTCATTACCAGGTGAATGGTATGTCGATAACGATCAGATTTATTATATGCCAAAGGGAGATATTGAAGATACGACCATTGAAATGCAAGTGAGAAAAGAAGTTTTGAAAATAAACAATGTGCAAAATGTGGTGTTGGAAAATCTTAAGTTTATATCAGGTAATGGCGTTATCAACAGTTCTAAAAATATTACTATTAATAACTGTACTATGCAGTACCTATCACCTTTTATAAATGCTAAAGGGTATAGTCTTGGTAGTAATATGCATACTGGCTTTTGTGTGAATAATTGTTCTGGTGTGGAATTTATTAATAGCTATGTGGCACACACATGGGGTACTGGTATTTCTGTGGTGGGTGGCAAGCACTGCTCATTCAAAAATTGTATAATAGAGGACATAGGCTGGGTAGGTACATTCACATCTAGTATATACTCCTCTGCTGATAATACGCTGGTTGAAGATTGTTCATTTAAAGATAATGGTAGATTTCAAATTTGCGTTGACACCGACATTAAAATTGATATTCTACACAATTCCTTTAGGGGTGCAATGCAACTGGGTGAAGATGCTGGCCCTCTTGAGTTTACTAGTACACAAAGAGTCACACCTCTTGACCTAAAAGAAAGTGTCATTGCGTATAATAAAATTTTTGATGTCCATGGTATACCCGCTTTTGAAGGGCATTACCAAAAACAATTTATAGTGGCATTTTATATGGAAGAGACTAATAACTATACTGCTCATCACAATTTAATCTATGATATTACAGCTAATAGTTATAATGGACCTGAAAATTTTGTAAGGGCTGGACAATTAATGTATCTAGGGCCTAAGTTTAAACATTTGGATAATCCTATAAATTTCTATAATAATACCGCTTTTAACTATGAAGGTAATATCGCTATTTTAAATGTGTGCCTAATACCCTAGAAGCTATTTGTAATGAAGATGTGCAAATTGTAGTTTTAACAGACACATCAATTTATAGAGTATATGAGTAAATTAGATCCATATACTTTTTTGTCATGTCTCTTATCATCTTCTGCAACTACACATATTCCACATTCAGCATCATAAGGCCTAATGCTGGGGCTGTGGGTCCTGCATTTTTTCTGTTTTTGCTTTGTATAATTCGTTCTACTTCAGAAGGAGGTATTTTGCCTCTCCCCACTTCTATTAATGTACCTACTATTATTCTTACCATATTATATAAAAAGCCATTACCAGAAATATCTATTTTAATTATATCCTCATCAGTATATAAATTTATGTCATATACTGTGCGAGTAGTAGTTTTTGCTCCCGTCTTTGATGCACAAAAACATTTAAAATCGTGCGTACCTACTATATATGTGCTTGCCTCTTTCATGGCAACTAAGTCTAGCTTATATGGATAAAAATATGTGTAGTCCATCAGAAACGGGTCACGGACACCAGCATTTAAAATCTGGTACCGATACGTTTTTGTTTTAACATTAAAACGGGGATGAAAATCGTCTGATGTCTGTTCTAGATATTTTATTACTATATCTTTTGGCAATTTTGCATTTATGGCTAATTGCAATTTATCTATAGGTATATTAGTATCTATATCTGCTAAGCAAACTTGATGTTGTGCATGCACTCCCGCATCTGTTCTGCCGGAACACACTATGGTTACTGACTTTTGGGTAATATCAAATACAGCCTTTTCTACCTGTTGTTGAATAGTATTTATATTTTCTCCAACTTGGCTTGCAAAGCCGTTATAGTTTGTTCCTTTATATGCAAGGACTAATTTAAGTTTCATGGTCAATCTCCTCTTACTGTTTATATAATGCAAGCATTTTTTCAAGTTCAGTTACATTATATTTTCTTTTTTCAGCTTTATCTAACAATTACAGATAGATGCATATGCTTAAAAATACTACGCCTAGTAGCAGGGCAATAAAATCTAGTGTTTTAAACTTTAGCGGATTTAGTTTAGTTCTACCCTGCCCACCTCTATAGCACCTTGCCTCCATAGCTTGTGCCAAGTCCTCAGCTCTTATAAATGCTGATATAAACAACGGAATTAGTATAGGAACTAGGGCTTTTGCACGTCTTATTATATTACCAGTTTCAAAGTCGGCTCCTCGTGCAGTTTGTGCTTTTATAATCTTGTCTGTTTCTTCTAATAATATGGGGATAAACCTTAACGCAATGCTCATCATCATTGCAATCTCATGTGCAGGTACTTTTATTATGCGTAATGGATTTAAAAGTAATTCTATTCCATCAGTTAACCTTATTGGAGATGTAGTTAATGTTAGGATACTAGAGCCTATGATTAATAGGACTAGTCTTACTATCATAGTTACAGCAATGGCAACCCCTTCTTCATATATTCTTAGTATTCCAAATTCAAATATTAAATTTTCACCTCTTATGAAAAATAGGTTTAGAACAACAGAAAATACCAAGAAGAACATTATAGTTTTTAAACCTTTTACCATAAATTTTATCGGTACTTTACTTATGCTTATAACAGTTAACAGTATAATTCCTACAAATATATATCCATAAAAAGTATCCACTGAAAAAAGTGCAGCTATATAAATAAATATCCAAATAATCTTTGTACGTGGGTCAAGATTATGTATTGTAGATTGTATAGGATAATATTGACCAATAGTTATATCTCTTATCATAATCATCGCTCCTTTCTTAGAATATTATATGTATATTTATACGGGATTTCAAGACTCATTGTAGGCAAGTTGGCAACTTAGATTGATGTGAGAAAAGTAAAATAAAATCTATACTTTTTGGTGAAACAGGTGTATAATATAGTTGTATATTTATTTTTTTGTCACAATATAATATTTCTTATAGACAAATAACATACGTGTGTGACATCTTAAAAATATTATAATAATTTAGAGGGGGTTGATTATGTATGAATACAATTTAATTGCAGAGTATACGGCATTGATGGTATTGGCTACAGTTTTGATTAGTTTTTTTAGGGATTATGAGGTTAGGACGCTTAGATATATGTTTATAAAAGCGTTGTATACAATTACATTTATTTCTATAGTATGTACTATTGTGTCAACAGAAATGACAGCAGGTAGTTTGAGATTTGGAAATTTGCACATAGCATATCTACTGAATGGTTTATATTTTATTTCGGTACCTTTGGTATCAGCGCTGCTTATGTTATATGCTAGAGTATTGGCGGATTCTACTAAAGGGGAATTAACTAGCATAAAGCAGTTATTGCCCACATGTATTCCATTTATACTATATGTGATTTTCGTGATTATAGCAACACCACATAACCTTATTTTTTCGATAACAATGGAACATGGTTACCGTAGGGAGTTGCTTTACTTTGCCACATTTGTAATTGTGAGCATCTACTTAGTGATGATGCTTACCCTGATGTTAAAGAATTTGAAGGAAAAAAACCAAGAAGTGGTCAATGTATTAATGACTACAATAGGATGTTGGGCATGTTTGATAATTATTCAAATTTTGGTACCTGAGATTGTCTTTACGGGTATTGGAAACACAATGGCAGTTTTGATTGTACATCTTTATGTTCAAAATGTTAGTAAATCATCCGATCCTCTAACAAGAACGCTAAATAGAATTTATTTAACACAAACACTTAACGACAACATAAGAAAAAAGAAAGACTTTTCCTTTTATGTGTTTAGTCTGAGAAATTTCAAGATGGTCAACGAGAGATATGGCCTTGAAATAGGAGATAAAGTTTTGATGGAAGTTTCTGCAATGCTATTAGAACATTTTGAGTTTGATAACGTATTTAGATATGGTGGGGATGAATTTGCAGTTTTAGTATATGAAAACTCACAAGAATATGATATAAAAATTTCTAAGGTGCTAGAAAAATTTAGAACTTCTATGTCAATATATTCGCATGAGGTGTTTATTGATATAATTTATACTCGTATTGACTATCCACAGTTTGGGCACACCGTAAAAGATTTGATATCAGCGGCTGATTGTTCCATTAAAAAATTAAAAGATGATACAAGTGGGTTAGATTATTTGTATGATTTTTCAGTTGTTGGTGAGATGATTGATAAGCACAATATGGTAGAAAAGATAAAAAAATCATTAGACGACGATGGGCTGGTGGTACATTATCAACCGATATATTCAGCTGAGCAAAAATGTTTTGTACAAGCGGAAGCTTTGGTAAGAATGAAGGGGGATGAAGGCAAGTTAATTTTCCCTGGAGATTTTATAGAACTTGCTGAAACAACAGGGCTAATAGTGAGGCTGACATACCGAGTGTTGGAAATTGTGTGCAGAGATTTACGACAGCTGATAGACAGTAATGAAAAGCCAGAAAACTTTGATTCTGTGTCCATAAACTTCCCATATTTACAATTTAGCAGCCCAGAGATGATTGAAAAAGTGATGATCATTTTGGAAAAGTATGACATAGAACCTAGCAGAATTAAGATTGAAATTACAGAAAGAATGCTTATATCAGACTCTGCAAGTATAAAAAATTCAATACAAGTTATGATGGAAAAAGGCTTTGTGTTTGAATTGGATGATTTTGGGATAGACTATTCAAATCTTAGTGTATTATTAGACTTACCTCTAAACATTATAAAGATTGATAGAAGTTTGTTACTCTCAGCCCTGAAGAATCCAGAAAATCTGAAATTTTTTGAACATCTAATAGGCGGAATGAAAATTATCAACCGAAAAGTGTTGATTGAGGGGATAGAAGAGAAAGAACAGCTAGATTTTTGTGTGCATGCAGGTGGTGATTTGTTTCAAGGGTATCATTTTTCAAGGCCAATACCTTTTGAACAGTTAAAGCAGATAATAAAGTAAATATGAACATAAGTTAAAATGCTCTTCCTGTAACATCTGATATAGGGAAAGCATTTTTCTATTTGTATATTGCCATATTTTCTATCGGTTTTGCAACGAAATATCAAATTCAATTGTCATGTCATTTTGATTTGCTGTATTGACTTACATGTAAAATTGTGACATAATATATGGTATGTATATTACGATTTTGAAAGGAGTTTCACCCAACATGAGCAAAAAATTCTCTAAAATTTTAACTAGCGTACTTGTTATATGTATCAGTGTTAATTTTACCGCATGTTCTTCATCTTCAACACCTTCATCTCCTGATTCACCTTCAAATGTGGATGCACCTTCGGAGCAGATTTTGCTTACTATGTGGCATTATTATAACAATAATATAAAAGACATATTAGATAGCCAAATTCAAGAATTTAATGAAACAATAGGAAAAGAAAAGAATATTATTGTAGATGCATATGCATACCCTAGTATCCAGTCTCTTCCAGAAGCTGTGCTCGCTTCTGCTACAAATGAGATTGGTGCTGCTGATATGCCTGATATCTTTTATGCCTATGCCGATAACGCATTAGCTTTAGATGAATTGGGGATAGTGGCAAACTTAAATGATTACTTTACAGATGCTGAACTTAGTTTATATAGAGCAGAATTTTTAGAAGAAGGACGATTTGATGCGGAGCAAAATCTTAAAATTTTACCTGTGTCCAAATCCACTGAAGCTTTATTTATAAACCGTACAGATTTTGATGCTTTTGCAGCTGACACTGGGAAATCATATGATTTATCTACATGGCAAGGGCTTGCATCTACTGCAGAAGCATATTATAACTATACTGATGCAAAAACTGATACCCCTAATGACGGATACGCCTTATTTGGCTTAGATGGTTTTGCAAATACTATGATTATTTCTGCTAAGCAACTAGGAGAAGATATATATACTTATGATAACGGGAGTGTGACATTTAACTTAACTGAGTCATCTGCTAAGCTAATATGGGAAAATCTTATTACACCATATGTAAAAGGTCACTTCGCAGCTTACGGCAGATTTAGATCAGATGACATAAAATCTGGGGATCTTTTAGCGTACACAGGCTCCACTGCCAGTGCCTTGTTTTTTCCTGATGAGGTTATTGTAGATCAAACTAATAGTTATGGCATAGACCATCTTATAATGCCTTATCCAGTGTTTCAAGGGGCAGATAATATAATGATTCAACAAGGAGCGGGAATTATTATAACCCCTTCTAATGCAGAACGTGAAAGAGCTGCGGTTGAATTTGTCAAGTGGCTTAGTGAGCCTGAACAAAACATAGAATTTGCTGTTGCTACTGGATATATTCCTGTATACAATGAGTCACTTAATTACGATGCAATTATAGATTCTATAGAGGATACAACATCTATAGTAGCTTCTGTTTCAGACGTAGTATATAATGATATGTTGGTTAATTACCAAGCCTTTACTTTACCACCATTTGAAAATAGTTATAGCATAAGGATTGATTTAGATGCTTATATACAATCTCATATTGATGATACTATAACTACGTTAGACAATTTCATAGCAAATGGCGTTCATAGGGAAGATGCTCTTAACAATTTATTATCAGAAGAAAGATTTTCACAATGGTACACTGGACTTAAAGATACTATAGAAAAATAATCCTGTATAAAGTCTAGACTATTTAGACACGATTTAAAAATCTGCAAGCCACATGTCTTGGGCATCAGCGTCTTAGGCATTGGCTGTAAAGGAGTTTTTAAGATGAAAATACGATATAAACTAAGTAAAAACTCTATCATGGTTAGACTAGCAGCAGTAATTTTATTAGCAATCTTATTACAATCTTTGTTTGCAGTTGGCGTAATAATGTATTCACAAGTCTCCAATACCCTCGTGAATTATGCATATAACGCCTTTTCGCAAACTGTAACTAATCGAAAAAATCTACTCCAAAGTATTATGATAAACAGGTGGTCCTTTATAGAATACGATAGAACTAAGATATCAGCAGATTATCAAAGACTTTTATCAAACGAAGAACAAGATTATTCTGCTAATGTTTTAGATTTTCTCAGTGAATCCGTCAATTCTCTTATGGACATGATGGTAAAAACCGACACCACAGGTGCCTTTATCATTTTAAATGATGGAGCAGATGCTGCTAATCTTTCCACATTATACTTACGCAAGGAAAACTATCTCAGCACTCTGTCTGAGGTGTCTGACCTTACAATGGTTAGAGGTCCTAGCGAAATTTCTAAGCAACATAAAATTATTCTTACTAATACTTGGAGTTATGGTATAACCTTAACAGAAGATAATGTAGCAATCTTAGAAAATCCATTTTTGGCCACTACCTTAACTGACAACTCCGCCTACTGGGGATATTGGCATATATCCAGCGACATTTCTAATCCTCGGTCTTCGACTATCACATATAGCGTACCTATAATGAATGAACTTAATGAACCCGTTGGGATTATAGGCGTTGAAATTTCTGAACAATATTTATACAGCCAGTTACCTGCTAATGAACTTGCATCCACAGGCTCATATGGATACATAGGAGCTCATCTTGAACAAGGTGCTCTCATACCTTTAATAAATAATGGTACACTACAACAATTGGTATCACCTGTCGGTCAATCTATACCTTTAGTTAGTTTAAGTGCCCAGCATGATAATTTTGATCCTGTAAAAATAGTCTATGGTGGAAAGCAAGATATTGCTATATATTTTGAAGAAATTCGGCTATATGCATCCAATAGCCCATTTAACGAAAACTCTCTTTTTCTCGTAGGTATGGTTGATATAGCTAATATTACTTCACTTGCAAATAACCTTAATGACATGCTCGTACTTATGGTAATAGTATCTTTATCACTAGGTTTAATTATAGCAATTTTATTTGCACGTAACTTCGCAAAACCTATAATTGCTCTAAATCATGAAATACTCAATTTTAACTTAGATGCCAGCAAAAAGTTCAGGCGAACTAAGCTAATCGAAATTGATGATTTGTCTACGGCTATCGAGGATTTAAATTATAATATTTTAAACTCTGCCTATAAAACTGATAAAATACTAGATTTATTAAACCTAAATATTGGCTCATTTGAATATATCCAAGGCAATGACTACGTTACGTTGTCTCAGACTTTAAAAAAGATGTTTAAATTCCCATCTATAGATGAGCATACTATTACCATGCCAAAGACTGAGTTTTGTAACTTTATAGGAGATCTTAAAGCACAAAAGGAGATTGAATTTGAAGATATATATCTTAGTTTAACCGACGCAGACACATGGTTTAAAATCATAGAAGTAGAACAAAATAATTCTCTATTAGGCGTTATAATTGATGTATCTGAAGAAGTACTGGAGCTGAGAACTCTAAACTATGAGCGTGACCATGATGCACTTACGGGCATATTTAACCGTGGAGCTTTTGACAGAAAGTCTAGAAGTATTTTTGAAGCAGGTAGCATAAAGTGTTCTGCATTTGTTATGTTTGATCTAGATAATCTAAAGTATATTAATGATACATTTGGACACGAAATGGGTGATTTATATATTCAAACCACTGCACAATATCTTGATAAGCGTACATCAGCTCATATAATAGTAGCACGAATGGGCGGAGATGAGTTTTACATGTTTATGCATGGATTTGATACCGAAACAGAAATATTAAATATTGTAAAAGGTATCTATACCGAGCTTGACAATAATCCGCTTATATTACCTGATAATAGTAAATTTACAATTAGTATATCTGGTGGTATTGCATATTATGGGACGCATTCTATTGATTATGATGAGCTTATGAAGTTTTCAGATTTTGCCATGTATATTGGTAAAAAAAGCCTAAAAGGACAGCTGAAAATTTTTGATAGAGCAATATATGATTCTCAAGAAGTTACATTAACTAAACATGAAGAACTTAATAAAATCCTAGATAATGAAATTATCGACTATTTATTTAAACCTATTGTCTCTACAACAGATGGCTCTATATTTGGATACGAAGCTTTGATGAAACCTAGAAGTACAATTATTGATTCTCCTAGTAAATTATTAGAATTATCTGCTCAACAAGATAAATTAGGAAAAATTGAACAATTCACTTTCTTTAAAACTCTATCATTATATGCAAAGTATGCAGATTATTTTAATGGTGCAAAATTGTTTATCAATTCAATACCAAATGAATCTTTATCTGACTTAGAATACGATGAGTTGCAAAAGGAATATAGTGAATACCTGCAACATATTGTCATCAAAATTATTAAAAGCGATCTAGAACTTACTACTTCTTTTGCACACAAAGTGGATAAGTTAAAATCTTGGAGTTCTTTTATAGCTACTGATAATTATTATTCAGATGAGGGTATTGATTTGACTATGTTAAAACAAGGTGTATACCTTGTTAAGGTAAATCAGTTAATTTATAGTCATATCTTAGAAGATGATATAAAGCAGGAAATGTTACGAACTTTTATTGAATTTTGCAAATCTAATAACATAAAGATTTTAGCAGAAGAGGTTAAAGATAAGGAAGAATTTGAATACCTTATAACGCATGGCATTGACTATATTCAAGGATTTTATGTATCACCACCACTTGAAAAACCAACATTTGATAATACGGATATTAAGCGACAAATTGATGATTTACTTCATAGATAATGCATAAAAAAAATTGCAGTCAAAATAGATTCTATGGTATTGTAGATTAAAAAAAAGAGGTATCGCCTAGGAAGATTTTTCCTAAAAGCGATACCTCTTTTTT
>MDSQ01000417.1_pt1 | contig 10695 bp, 6 predicted proteins | sample 1008251 | NCBI WGS metagenome assembly MDSQ01 (sample SAMN05526597, study PRJNA338239) | gut metagenome | isolation source: Hindgut content | host: Naso unicornis | place: Saudi Arabia: Red Sea | collected 2016-05
GCACAACAAAGAATGTATCTTTAAAGAAACTGTTGGGTTTTTTTTTTGTTTAACTCTGCTTTTACTGAAAGTGTTCTGACTTTCTGCATCATGTGCTGGTTTGGAATGCTACTGAGCGCAGAAGAAGACTGTTGGGAAAACGGTAACCACAGCCAGGAAACTGTTGGGAGTTAAAGCGGCAAACACTGAATGTCTTTACCGAGGCAGAGCTGTTAACAAGGCAAACATGATCATAGGTGACGAGAGGCAGCCGTCAGCCTCCTCATTTGAAATTTCTCCTATCTGGACAATGTTGTCGCTCCCTCTTTTTACAAAAAATAGATCCAAACTCTTTACTGGTGTGTTCACTTTTGTTATGCTGGTATATGGAAATGCCTGCTGATTTTTTGAGTTTTCCCCACAGTGACAAATAAAATATCCATCTATCTATTGCTTGGAACATAGATTGTAAGTCTCAAACGTAATTTGTCATGTCACGTTATAGTCACAATCTATGCAAAGATTGGATTGATGTTGGCCTCATGTTTGATCTGCCCTCTAAACAAGATCAAGGACACAACCATCGGCTGTACTCACTGGACTGCGGCATCATCGAGGTGTACACCTTGGGGTCGATGGTTCCCATGGGTGGCGGCAGTAGTGGGTTAGTGAAGCTTCGTAGCGGGTGTGTGGGCCGCACACAAGCTGTTGGGATGGTCCGCCCGCTGCCAGCCTGGGCCTCCTCAGCTGCAGATGTGGCAATAGCAGCAGGGGCCCCAGGGATGGGGCCAATCACGGGGACGTGCTCCCCAGGCGGGGCAGAGGAGCCAGGGAGGAGCGGAGGGGCCTGTTGGGGTGGAGGCTGCTGCTGGAGAAGAGGATTGGTGGAGGTGTCTGAAGGCATTGCTGAGGAAGAAGGAGGAGGAGGAGATGATGACAGGAGTTATGATGGAGGGATAAAGGGGTGAAAAGAATTGTTTGGAGGATGAAAAGAGATGAGAGATGGAATGGTGTATGGGAGGAAGGAAAAGAATAGTTACAGAGAGAGAGAGGACAGAAGACACAATATCCAGTTATTTACTCGGTTAGAGAAAAAAACGGAGAAATGAATACACTGAAAAAACAAACAGCAGAACTTACAACATGTGAACACGTGAGTGCAACAAACAGCTTCACTGCTTTTCATTGACATTTGCCACTATTGTGTGAATTTCTGCAGGAGTGAGATAGTGTGTTTGTCATGAATGTAAATGTAAAAAGAGTTTGCTTGGTTCATGTTTTGTGTGGTGTAAATGTTACGAATCTGTGGTTTTAAAGATAAACCAGATGGACAGAAATGTACAGGCAGATATATATATGTACACGTGAAACAACCATGTTTGTCCACAGTGCATATTTTTCCTCTCATTAAAATAAAACAGTCATATTTTGTCATGAAAGACTTGTTGACTTTGAACCCACTGAAACGTAAGTGTATATTTTAATAAGTCAATGCATAAAAAACCCCCGAGTTCCTTCAGGTCTGCAGTTTTGTTTCTCCCTGGAGTTTCTGTGTTGGCTGAATGACTTTAAACTGAGAGAAATGCCTTCCTATCAGAGACACATGTGAGGAAAAAAGGAGCAAACAGGAAGCCTCCTACTGAAGAAAAGGGAAAAACATCTCCTGACTGAGTGCAGAAACATGCCTCTGATGTGACATGAGAGATGAAACTCCTGGTGTAGCTACAGCCAGGCCCATCAGAGAGAACATGGGAGGGAGAGGACAGCCAGTAATTGCATGTAGAGTGTGTTCTGTGTGTTCATTAACCAGCCGAGACATGAGGAGGAAACGAGAGGAAAAGCTGAGAGAGAGAATGTGAGAGCCGCTTAAAGACTGAGAGAGAAGAAGGAGGAGAAGATGATGGGAGGGAAAGAGAAAGAGTGAAGAGAAAAAGCTTGACTTGAAGAAAAATAAAGAAAGGGAATGAGGAACAATATTTCAGACCAAAAATATTTGGCAGCACAATGAAGAGCTCTCAAGAGGTTTTTCCTTTTTTGTACCTCTTCCCAGGTTTTTATCTTAATCTCAACTCATGAAGAAAGTGCGAACACAAAATCATTTGGAGAACAGGACCAATTAATTAACCAATATTTACAGCGAGAAGGACCAGCTTGCATTCAGTATATTTTTCTAATTGCCTTCCAGAATGTATTACCAATTTTTTGATCATTGGGATGATTTTATACGTCAATGTTTGAAAACATTTTCTGTTCTTGTACAGCTACAGTTAAGGTTTGGCTTCCAAAAACTGATGAAAGCGTGGAGAGAGATTCATATTGTCAGGCTGTTTTTCTAAGATTAAGGTGCCCTCACATCTTTGGTCATATTAAAAAAGGGAGAAATGGATGGATGGATGGATGGCTGATGGATGGATGGATGGATGATGGATGGATGATGATGGATGGATGGATGGCTGATGGATGGCTGATGGATGGAAGGAAGGATAGATGGATGGATGGATGGAAGGAAGGATGGATGGATTGCAATTCTTCTTGAATTTAAAATAAAGTTGTACCAGGTGGATGGTGAGTGTATGTACAGTTAGCAGCTTGAACATCAAAATGTGAAGTGATGCATTATATCTGAGGAGTTCTGTATTGCATTTGTGTAGCGCTTACATTTTGCCTCTAATCCTGCGACACACCACCTGTGCTGAGCCACAGCCACCTCAGAGTGTCCTGTTTGATATTCAGGATGCTTCAATGCTGAACTGATCCAAAGTTCCACTGAGCACACTGTCTAACTCCATCCCCTCATTAGCTGTACGAACCTCCCTGAGCCTTTGTTTCAGGAATGCAATCCAGGAGGTGTGGTTGACTCCTTCCAGACAAAATCTTTAACATTTCAATGTTCAGTAAGTAAAGCTCAGTTTCTAAATGTTAGTACAGCTTACAAGTTTATGTTATGTTATGCTATCTCCCTCAATAACTGCCTCTTATAATGTATCTCGCTCATTAATTCTGCCTCTCCGTCATCAGTCGGCCCATCCCACCCGGCTGTCAGCTCTCTGTAAGTGTTTTGCTGGCAGTGATCAGACCTCCCAGTGTGTCTGCTAATTCAATGACTCTGAAGCTTTTCCTCGTCTCTCTGCTGCTGTTAAATCACTGATACAAGCCGACCAGGAATTAGCTAATTACAGAATTACTGAATTACTGCTCCCCACCACGTCATTTAGCATTTAGCACTGCAGCAAAATGGGGTTTAAATACAACAGGGAGGAGGAGGAGGAGGAGGAGGAGAGGAGGAGGAGGGCACAGTAGAGAGAGAGCTGAACCGTTAGGTTGCTTCAGTGTAAACCCTGTTGTATTCATTTAAGGTTAAGGCTTTAATATGTGTGCTATTATTTCTGTTGCATAAACAGTCTCAGTAGTCATTGGAATTGCATTACAAGTATTAAAGGAGACACATAAGTGGTAATCAGTCTATCAGTCGGAGCTCTGTTATGTGTTCTGTCTGTGGTAGAATAGGAGTTATTGTCACAACGAGTCATTAGTAAGTCCCGTTCTTAGTTCCTCACTTCATTTGAAGTATCCTGTGTGGCTGCTTGGCTTTGTGTTTTCAAACAGTACGTTTCACTTTTAATATTAGTGAAGGAAAGTTTCTCAGGATGACAACTAACCGCTGTGTTGGACAAACATTCCTGTCCCTGCTGATGCTTAAGCTCCCAAATCTGTGCCTCTAACATGAGCCTGCACTGTGATGACAACACATATCTGGGGTTACCTGAGCCCCTTTGAGGCTTGTCTGAATAACATTGTAATATTTAATATTAATGAATATTATTATTATTTCAATAATTTATTAGGACAGTCAAACAACTGTTTTTCTATTCATGACTAATCGCTGAATTCTAAAGTTAATCGTGATTAATCACATATTTTATTGCATGTTTGAAATTCTCTTATTTTTTATTTCACAACAGTTTTTCAGTCCATATTAACCATGTAAAGCAGTTCTTACCAGTGTACCATGATTGGGAGTCAGATGCTAAACGTTTCTTGTGTAAGTCTGGTGCAGTAACAAGGAAGAGATGTGCAGAGCTCACCCACCGCTAATTAGCTTAGCTCAAACACTGGTAGTCAATGGGAAGTGCTAGCCTGCCTCACCTAAAGTCATCAGATAAACTTTCCATCAACTCTGAACGGTCCTGTGTGTTTGCTGTGACTTGTTTATTTATGTTATTTTTAGACTCAGATTAGAACTATATGTAATTTTAAAATCAAAAATGTTTACTGTTGTTATAAGTTACTGTTTACTAGCACACATGCTCCCCGCAGTCTACATCCAGATCCTCATCCTGCCACTCTTGTCTTTCAGCATGTAAGATGGGAAGTAGCACAATTGTTTGCAATAGCATTCAGTGTTGTAAAGAGCTAAAAGCAGGGCACACAGAGAATTAAATGAGCTGCATCTTAAAGGACAGCTAGCGGGAAAAGCAAGCAGGCGTACTTCGGCAGGCATCATGTATACAAGAATATGAGCGGGGTATTGCTATTGTCCATGTAAACAGGTCTGTTCCTGGTCTGATGTAACTGGGGTAAGCTCAGGAACCGAAATATTGTGTGCATATAAACGTGGTCAATTACTTTCAAATTTTGCATTTTAATATATTTAATATTATTCAATTATAGAGTGTGGTCTAGACCATATGTACAGTATTGTACAGTATTTTGAGACAACTTAGTTGTGACTTGGCGCTAATAAAAAAATTTGACTTGACTTGATGTGCATTTTATATTTACATCCACAGAGGGAACGGGTCTTCTTCCATGAAGTCTTTCAGTGTAGCACTGCCATGTTTCTACAGTAGCCCTGAATGGACACACTGGCTCTAAAGAGAAACTTTTGCATTTCTGTGGCCTTTGTAGGTTATCCTACTAGCTGGAAGAGGAGGGTGAGCAGAGGGATATTCAGCTGGTTGCAGTCTGCAACTTCACAGCTAGATGTCACTACATCCTGCACACTGGATCTTTACAGTTATGCATTATTTTGGGTGTGGCCCCTTTGAGTGACAGCTGCCTCTAGCTGTGTGCAAGGCATTACATATTCATTGGTAGCAATGTGTGTATCCTCCCTAGCTCTATCCACTTGTCCAAATATGATCACTTCTGGCTTTTTCAGCACTTCCAGCCACAATACATGACTTTATTCAGTCTTAAAATAAATTTGTTGTATTTGTTATTGTCTATCAGAACCGCTTGTTTTTGTCACAAACCTTTAAGCCACTTGTCTGCAGAAGTGATCATTGCATCTCGCTGTTTCCTGTAAAACTCAATCACCCTGTGAGAGGAGAGAAAAGAGCGTGAGAGATGTGTATGTAATTGTTGTCTTAACCAGTCGAACCAGTCAGCGCTGTAGGAAGAGACGTACCCGTCTATGTGCTGGAGGAAGCCTTCTTGGCCCCAGCTGTGCAACAACTGAGAAACCATGAGCTGAAAGCAAGCGGGACACAGGTTACATAATGTAACAACTGGCACATATTTAACTAGAACGCACGTGGTACCAAATAATTTGACAGGAAGATGACCTTGCAGCCTGACACGACCTCTTTCTTTCACCACAAAGTCTTTAAATGTTTCGTTCATGTTTCCAGTTTTTGCACACGCATGCAAGCACTCAGTTTAAATCTCTGCCAGTCCAGATTAAACAAAAATACAGAGACAGGGATTAAATCAGAGGAAGGCGGCGGATCCTAATTAATCTTCTTCCTTATTAAAACCCCCTCTGCAGCTGCTGCTGATCCAGACAAGCCACGACGTCTTGTTTAATTTCACAAATCACACGTCGCGTGAGCGACTTGCTGCTGGCACAGAACAAATCTGTGATGACTCTGCTCATAAATATGCTTCAGCGTTGGCACTCACCAGCCAATTCTGAGAATTCAGCATTGTGGTTTCTGTGATACGCAGGCAGTCTCCTTCAGCAGAAGTTCAAGTATTTTGAGCACTTTTCTCGTCAAAAGAATGCATGTAAATGAATGAATGTCAGAGTTGTTCCTCATAGCTGAGAACACGAAGCTGTTTGCAACTAAACTGGTAATGCAGCATTGTAACTGAGTGAGGTGTGCTGGTGTTAAATTAGGATTTTAATCACCTGTGTGAAGGTGCTCGTGTGCATTGTAGAGGCCTGGATGTGCAGCACCACCCTGTCTATGAGTGGTTTGGGGCCTGTCACAAAACCGATCCTCAGCCTGCAACAAAAACACAAACAAGCACAAACAATCAGCAGCAGTTATACATTAAACTTCGCTCACACAGTGATTGTGTGTTTCATTTAACCCGACATTCATCCTGCAACCTAAGAAATGATCCTTGTACACATAAAACTTAAAAATTAACTTTACTTCCTTGTATATGGCTCTCAGAATGAACTCCTGCATGAATAAATGCATATTCTAACTCAGATTTAGCTCTCCTGACTGACTTTTAAGGACAAAAATAATCTGGTGGTTTATCACTGACAGTGAGCACATGTTGTTCTAATCTGTGGTGGTTTTAATTGCCATCATGACTAAACCCGAAACTATTCAAAGCTGTTGTGTTTTTGTCAAACATCTGATTTGATGACTTGAGTGTGGGAATGTGTGAGTGAGATCTTGTTGCTAAAGACGCCGAACGGTGTCAAAATGAAAGGACTTGTTTATGATATGTTACAAAATATGCCGCATGAGTGTTTTTTTTTCAGCCAGTTTGTACTTTAACATCTTGTCCTACTGCTCAGTGTCTTTGTCCTGCAGATGCAAACAGATTGTGTATATTATCATTTATTTCTTATAAGTTTAAAAGGATCCTAATCTCTCTTTAATGCAATTTTATTAATTTTACATATTTTACAGGCTGCAATGGAAGTAAACTGAGTTTATAACTTTGATAATGTCAGTTTAAGGAGATGATTTTACAGATGGCTCAGGTGATGCCTGGAAAAAAAGTTCCTTACAAGTGCTGTCTTCCTAGCTCGAAAATTAGCATGTAGAAGGATTTTGACAAGGATGTCCTTTTTAACTAATGTTGTTGTCACACATTTTCCAGTACTTCCTGTAACGTTAACTGAATATGGACAAAATGCAAACAAACACAATACCTCATAGATAAAGCTATTTTGGGAAAAATATGACATGAAGTAACACTGGCATGGTCCTTTAACATGCAGCACCAGTCAAAGTTTGGACTAGGGCCCAACCGATATATCGGTTTGCTGATATTATCAGCCGATATTTGCCTATTGCAGATACATCAGTATCGGCATATATGTTCTCCAATAAGTGCAGACATTAAAATGCTTTCTTTTAGTGCTGAAAAAAATGCTTGGACTAGTACTTTAAAGTGGTGTTATAATGAAGTTTGTCCAGGAGAAGGCAGTCTAATGTTTAATTGGTAATAAGTGTTTGCTGTTCGGTGCACTGATGTTTGGATTAAAGTTCGTTAGATTTTCTGTCTCCATTCCGTATTTTTGTCAAAAGTATTTGATGACCACATTCAAAACACTATATAAAGAATATTTAAAGATTTACTGGATATTGTAATTTTTTTACTCTCTAAGATCGTTATCGGCACTGGCCCCAAAATCCAATATTGGTCGGACCCCAGTTTGGACAGGCTTGTTCATTTACTTAAATGTGAAAGTGCGTCCGAACTTTTAACTGGTGCTGTGCAGTTAGAGAAGCACACCATGTCTAATATATTACATCAAGTAAAACAGCCTAAGAACAAAAAGCACATCAGAGTTGATGAACAGGGTGTCTGCGTAGTGTATTCTGCACACATATTCATCACAAATGATCAGTGTGGAATTGCACAACAGTTGCATCTGCACCGACAGGATTAAACCACAGAGTGTCGTTGAGGAAAAAAGGTGTGCACACAGATTCACACGCTCACCCTGAGGACAGGATCTTAGAGAAGGAGTCTGTCCTGATGATCCTCCCGTCTGTGTCCATGGAGAGAAACGTGGGAGCCCACGGCTGCAAAACACATGCGACAAAACACTCACCAGCTTGCATCCAAATCGAATAGCTGAGTTCAGACCATGAGGTCACAATTAAGAAATTATCTGTTTTTTTCTGTTTACATGAGAGCAAAGAGGAAGTTTTTGTACCTTGTTAAACTGCAGGAAGTAGTACGGGTCGTCCTCAATGATGAGCATGTCGTACAGCCTGGCCAGCTATTAAAAAGACATTATTAAATAACGACTGAGTGAAGCTGCAGGGAAATCAGCCTAACAAAAAGTTCTAATAATTAGAGCCGGTGCTTCACTGACGGCTTTGCATGAATGAGACTTAGTGTGATTCTTAAACAACAACTTCATCTCCATGACGTGTGTCCCTGCAGTCTCAGTTTTGTATCTTTGCTCTGGAGACGAACCTCATACACTTCCTGCTTCCTCTCAGCTGTCATGGAGGCACCGGTGGGGTTTCCTCCGTTGGGGATGGTGTAGAGGATCTTGGGAGCGGTGCTGCCGGGCTTGTGGACCTCTGAGGGGTCCCACCGAGAGAGAACCTCCTTCAGGGCTGCGGGTATCATGCCGTGCTGATCACTGGGAACGTTGATTAAGTTGCAACCGAGCGGCTGGAGCTAAAGAGGACAGGAGGAAGTTAGAGGGTTGCAGAAGCTTCAGGAAAAAATGTGGATGTATGTGTCATTATAAAAAAGTTTTCTCACCGCTGCCAGTGTGCCTGAATACGTTGGAGCATCCAGCAGGATGTTGTCTCCAGGGTTCACCAGCATCTCAAACACCTACAGCCCCAAAAATCATGCTGGGAATCTTTACATTTACATTCACACGTAAAGATTTGGTCTTACGCAGCACATGTGAGTAATCTAAGAGAGTTTGTGGCTTTTAATTTTCTCGGACTCACCTTACAGAGCCCTTCCTGGCTGCCTGTGGTCACACACATGTCCATCTGGCCTTTCTCAGGGGGGAAGCTGGCGGTCGGCGGGCTGTGGAGATTCTTCTGCAGGCTCTTCATCCACGTCAGCAGCTCTGGTATTCTACACATGACGAGAAATTAGACTTTTTTCGGACTTACTACACAGCTGTTTTCACACTATCATAATATTTTCTTCCGGTATTTAAAATCTGACTCATACCTGATTTAGTAATAGTTTTAAAGAAGCTGTTGCTAGGTAGCTTTTCTATGAAAATGTACAACAAATTGAACTCCTTCACATACAAAAACATAAATTTCCTTAAACAAGCCATCAGCGCTCACAGTGTTTGATTATTCTTCACATTTTAACTCCTGAAACGCTCTTATCTCCTGCCTCAGCCAACCTGCTCCGTCCCATCTGCAACTCGTGCAAAATGCAGTCAGGCAGCAAACAAACCTGCTGATCACGTGAAAGGCCCTGTAGGATCTTTCCCATCTGTACATTTCCAAATTTTTGCATCCCTCTAGGCCACTCAGATCATCCAGTCAAGGTCTCTTACTTAATCCCTACATGGAAATTAAATAGTCCATCAGGGACAGACTTCCCCCGTCTGCTTAAGTCCGTAACAGTTTTAAAAAATTCTCAAAAACCATATTTACCAACTTTATATAAGTTTTCATGTTTTCTGTGCGTGCTGTTTATTTTCCTGTATCTGTATTCTGTGCAAAAAAAAAAGGCCTAGAAGGTCTTTGTGTATTTGTATATACCTATAGCATTGATTTCTTTTTTTATCCTATTGTATTGTACTGCATGAAGGGCTATAAATTTTCATTTCATTTTTAAACCTTGTGCTGCACAAGGATGAATATATCGGCATCAGCATATGGTTCATCAATACATGCCGATATTAAAACTGTTTTTAAGGTTGGAAAAAATGCTTGGACTCATGATTTAAAATTTTGTATTTATGTGGTCTGCGGGTCGTTATTTAATACCTGATAAGTGAAGTGTTCACTCTTCAGTAGTGGTGGGGAAAAAAAATTGATTCCAAGATGCATCGTGAATCGGATGTGGCTGATTTTGACTCGACACAACTATGTCCGATAACTGATAATCAGAATTTTAAATCATGTAAAATAGACGGAACGGAAAAGGCTGCAAACAGAAGAGAAGCCAGCCGTGCACCCGGACAGTTCACAGGGAGCGCATAAGAAAACAAGAAAGAAACACGGCTGACCGTGAGATCCGACTGCACCGAGTGGATTTAAAGCTAGCGTTTGGAAGCACTTTGGCTTCTACAAAGTTAACAGGGAAATTGAAATGGATGAGAGCCACGCTATACATAAGCTGTGTCACACTGAGATAAAACCAAGATGCATCTTGATACATCGCTAATCATTTTTTAATCCAATCGTAGGCCCCTGAATCATAATGGAATCGAATCATTTGGTGCTGAGAGATTCGCTCCCCTACTCTCCATGGTCGAACATGCATGTATTTGCTAGTTTCATTATCAAAACTTTTCATTTAGTTATTTCAACGATTATATAAAATGGTGACTCAGGTACAACAAATGTAAGGTGCTCGAAGCCTTGACTAGTCTACCTTTAGGAAATGATATGGCCCTTGTTCCTTTCACAGGCACTGAATAGGGCCAAAGACTGTAAATCACTGCACTTACTAAGACAAATTTTGAGTATCTTGAAAGGTTCAAGTCTGTGTTAATAAAAGATCAGGGCAACTCAAAAATAGATTTTCCCCTGAAAAGAGAATCTCATTTTGTAAGATATAACCTTTAATTTATTTAAG
>MDSQ01000418.1_pt1 | contig 10686 bp, 5 predicted proteins | sample 1008251 | NCBI WGS metagenome assembly MDSQ01 (sample SAMN05526597, study PRJNA338239) | gut metagenome | isolation source: Hindgut content | host: Naso unicornis | place: Saudi Arabia: Red Sea | collected 2016-05
TTCCAACATCCTTAAGATCCACGAGGAGGCCGTTCCACAGTTTAGGGCCATAAAATTAGAAACATGTGATCACTTGATGTCTCTCTTACTGCGAAATGCAGCATTGAGTCCTGGCCAGCGACTGAACCAAATCATAATTTAGTTTTCCTTTGTGGAATGAAGAATGCGGCACACTGGCAGCACTTTGTGTTTGTCTTCTGCTCACCCCTGCCAGTTTCTCTGTAGCACCCTGTCCTTTTTTTTCTTTCTTTCTTTCTTTTTCTTTTTTAAGGAAAGGCTTTTAGTGGAAAGCTTGACTTTGAGTCATGCCAGTGGAAACTTGTGGCAAGGTTGCCTACAGAGGAGCTAAACTTTTCTGCTGTTGTCAGAATTTATAGAGAATCTGGATCACAGGTGGCCATTAAAGGATGTTCTCAAGTATCTGAAGGAGCAGAGAGATTTTGTTTGTGGATCTGATGACTCTGTCCTGGAGTTCATGCCTTTTTGACATGATTTAAAGATGTATGGACCTCTGACTTCACTGTGGAGATGAATAAGACATGACAGAAAAAAAACGTGGTGTATAAATATGAACTGATTCAAGGTTTAGGAGCCAAACTGCAAATCAGCCTTTGACTCGAGAACTAGGAACGGCCAGAAAAGCGAGAGATTCAGAGCTGTTCTCATACAGTTAAACATTTCTACGTGTAATACTAATACAAATGGTGGGGTGATAAGAGCTTGTACAGTAATAAGCTGTAAATTCTTGTCTGGCCCTTTAGCGCTACAGCTGCAATGTGCGCCGTAAACATGGCTGTTTACTGTTTGTAGTGTTGTTTCGTCACATAGGAAACTTCTTAGTTTACAACGACCAACGGTCTGTTTATTCTCCACCAACCACAGTAAACTAAAAACAAGAGAGATGCAATATGGCTGAACTTTGGCAGACTTGGAATTTAAAGTCGACGGTAGGCCTAATGCTTATTTTTCAGGGGACTGAGATGTGAAGTCAGAAGCTGTAATTAAAGAACAAATGTGGACACACTGTTCGTTGTGGGTTGTTTAAAAGGTTTAGGAAGTCAGCGACTCTCCTCAGTGTTTTTCAATGATTTACAGGCGATTTTGCAGCTTGCAGTGTTTACACTTGACCTCAATACTTAAGATGGCCTCTCGTTGTGGTACAAGCAGCAGGAAGTTCTTTTCACTGTGCTACCATGGCCCCAAAGCAACATTATGTAACTATTTAGCCCTAAAAATAACACCTTAAAATGACTGTGATGATATGCTGACTTGCAAATGTGCGAATGGTGACTCTGTGTCTGTCACTTTTTGCCCTCATCGCCAGTTACTGCACTTAGTAATTTGGGTGAGCGGGTAAGAAACAGTGCACAACACTTTATGGCACTCTGTCTCACTGATAGTTTTTGGTTAAACTGGATCATATCTTATAGAGAAAAACTTTTCTTGCTGCCCACCACCTCAGCTCTCTGCGATTTACAGAGATTTGTGAAGTAACCTGTAACTGCATCGAACTATAGTTTCTATTAAGCTCAGTGCAGCTAGCTGACTGCTCAGAGCACTGGGGATTGTTGTGTTCATACCTTTATCACAGGAGCTTTGGACCGTTATTAGGAGGTGAATATACTGTTTGGATCGAGGGGGACCCAGTGAAGAATGCTGGTGGGGAGTTAGGCTGTATTGGCAAAAACCAGAGCCAGGCGAGTCAGCAGTGCAAACTGACTCAGCAGCCTCTGTGGACATCATTGCGGAGGCAAAGAGACTGAAGAGGACGGTGGCAGATAGGAGCATGAGTGAGAGTGACAGAGCAAGAGACAAGCAATAAAATGTCAGACCTTTCTTCAGTTTGTGGCGAGAGCTTTGCAAAATAACAGGCTGCAAGACAGACACAGCGTGGACGTCTTGCTGTTTGACTAGTTTCCATAGTTCGCTTTGGTTATGTCAGCTTTGCAAGCTGCTGTTCTGAGTCATGTGGAAGGCTTGTGGAAACTTTGAGTTAGGGCTATACAGTTTTCAAAAAATACCTAATTTCAATTATTTTGACTGATATTGCAAGTGTGATACGATTCGTGATAAGTTTCATTTAAAAAATATTATCAAATGGTTATGATGTGATTCTTGTGGAACTCTGTACCAAACAATTATGTTTTCCTAACCCTGGAAAATAAGATGTAGGCCAGGACAACTCTGCAGCATCACTATATTTGAATTAAAATGCTATTTTTATACTCACATTTTCCGTTAACATTAGCGGTTTCCTCCCACCAATAAACATGCATGCTGCACATTTGGTTAGGTTGGCTCAATATGGCAGCGTGCTCGGTCACAGCGGTTCAGGACTTATCCTCCTCGCTAACCTCGCATTTTCATTGTATCATTCGCTGTCTAATGACATCAAAGCTGCTTTACCTGTATTGCGATTTTGATTAATTTTTGATTAATCATGCATCCCTTTGACTGCTTTTACTTAAGTCATAAGTTTCCGGGACATAAGGTTTAAATAGGGCTGCTTAGTTTTGATTGAAGTCTGTTTGTTTGTTTTGTTTACATCAAAAGTGTTCAATAATGCAAAAGTAAATATGGTACATCAGTCAAATCACCCGTTCAGAATGGAGGAAAAATCAACATGTGCTTGTAGGGATTTCATACATAAAAATTAATATTGAAAAGTCAGTTTGCTATCAGTTTGCTAAGTTAGTTGTTTGCTGAAAGACAAACCTACAGGGTGGGCTGTTCATTTCTTTTTTCTTAATGTAGCAGTTGACAGCCCAACTTTTTTATGTTATGCTGCCTCCAGTTTGTTTGGATCATGAGTTCAGTGGCCAATCCTTACATATAGCACCATTAAACAATTGTGTGTAATTTATTGTATCTCAAATGCACTTGTCATTGTGTGGTCTTGACCACGAGATGCAGTTATAGCTTGAATCACCTTAGTTACCCTGGAGATTGTTGTTAATAATAAACTTATAAGGTTCAAAAAATGATGTGTGAACTACTAAAACTGTTCTGATGTTTTGAGGTTTGTCGCATTTTTGTATTTATTTAGAAAAAACATGTTAGTGAGTAAACTCAGTACTATGCACTCTTTACTGAACATCATAAGCCTTGCTTGTTATGCACTACAACCACTAGATGGCAGTATTAGCGTGGAATTAAAGTTGTGTGGGAGGCAGACACATCCTCAAAACCTCATTGATCTTTATACTTAATTCATTACCATGGCATGAGTAGTGTGACTCAGCCTCTTATTATTCCTTCAGTCAAAAAACGAGTTTCATCATATTAAAATGAAATTTCAAAGCTGCACAAGTGGCTGTGTTGTAATTGGTCACTGTGACACTAGTCAGACTTCAGTGGGTTTCACTCCTGTTTCTGGATCCAGAGCTGAGCTGGTTTTTCGCAAATTGCAGTTGATTCATTTGCATTCATGCTGCGTTCAAGTTGTAATACAGTTCCTGTTTAATGATGACAATGAAAGCCAGCAGGGCTCCGTGTCCAGAGGACAGGCCTTTAAAGTAACTACATCAACGGATCCAATTAATTAGAGAATATAGAAAAAACTTGCTTGTTTAGTAACTAAATCAACTCTATATTATTTAATTCAGACAACTCGTTGGACAGCTGTGGACTGTTTGATTTCACTGGTCTGCGCTGGTGAAGGTGGCTGGTTGACAACCTCACCTCACTCAGCTAAAGCCCTTGAGGCAGCACCAGTTAGCACTAAATCGAATTGCTCCTCTTGATGCGTCTTGCTCGTGTATGTCCATTCAGGAATAAGTGCTTATAGTCATCATCACTTATTATCACAAACGCTCCAGGTATTGAATCGTTAAGCAGCTTGGCTCGCCGGTCAACTGGAAACTGACCCGCAGCAGGAGGTGTTGGTGAGATTATATTTAAAACTCACCACAACAAGTCAAGGCAGAGTTGCCTCAGGCTCTGCTGTAATAGGGCTTTGACAAGAGTATTGAACAAATCCCAGACTGGATAAAGTGCATAATAAATCATTGAATTCCTGGGTTGCAGCCCTTTGTTGTTTTGTAGAACGGAAAGGAGTAAAAAATCCACCAACAGGCCGCCTGTCTGCAAGAAATCTCCCGAGTAAAAGTCATTATTAAGAGTGGGCAGCAGTGAATGCTCAGAGACCAGTATTTATGTCCAGAGATTAAGAAACTCAAAAGTAAAAGCAATTTTATTGTCTAGATAAAAGTGCTAGGCTGCTAACATTTATGAATGGACCATTTATTTAACCATTATGCTGTCTGCTGTGGGTATGATTAAACGACACACCAAATGCAGCCTGCCCTGACAGTGATAACATGCCGTGTTTGTATCGAGGCTCATCTAGAGCTGCCGTTTGGTTCATCTTCTGATCTGCTGAATTCCCACTTTGTTTGAGCATCTGAAGCAAACCCACTCATGGCTCCCCATGACAAGCAGGAGAGAATGAAATGTCATGCATAGACGCATGTGGGAGTGGCGGTGAGCGATGAGGCGAGGTGTGGGACCGCTGCGGAAGAGGGGTCTAAATTGGTAGGAGTCTGACTCACCTTGAGAGGCTCGCAGTGCTCCAATTCATCAATCGGAATTTCAGATCAGAGCACCGAGCATCGCCGCACTCCCAGTCAAATTTATTAGCATTTTACTGCTGCTTGTCTGTCGGTCGACAGCAACAACATGAAAGGGGAGCTTCTGGCAAGGAGTTGCGCCTTTTAAAGGTGGATATGAAATGAGAAATAAATACGCTGATACTCTGAAGTCTTGTCCCACAGGTCTTCAAGTCAATATTATGCAAGATTGTGGACACGCCGACTCTCCCTGTAGTAAAGCACCCCATCAATGTTTATGGACATCTCTACAGTGAGTGAGATACTGCAAAACAAGAGGGCTCAAATCTAGTATCTGATAAATTCGAGGCCGGATTTATTTACGCTGGAACAAAACTGTTGAGTGGATTCTGTTTTTATAATGTTTCAAGAGAAAGACTACTCTATGAGCTGACACATCACAATCCGTGAGTAAGACAAGATCATGAAGAATGCCTTAAATCTTCTGCACCTTCAATCCACTGACATGTATTGGCTCTTTACCCTGTGTTAAATGCACAGGATATTGATTTCTGAGGTAGATATTCATCAGAGCAGCTTACCGGGAGCAAAGAGGTGGAGAAGAAGTTGAACATCTGTAGAGTAGGAAGTAAGCCTATGCAGACAGGAGGGAAGATTGAATTCATATCTCCTATTAGAGAAGATTACCTCCCTGCTCTGAGACATCTGGCTGGAGGAGCAGCACACCGTGTCCAGCTGGCCAAGGAGTGGTGAACCAGCTCAACAACTGTGGCAAAGGAAAACTGTGTCCTGCCTGTAGCAGGCTGCTTATCCCATCAGTAATTATACATGCCAGAACTCCCAGGATGCCATGTGTAATTACCAGCTAAGTCTGAGCACAGCCTAAAGGCACCGAGCTGCACTTGGTGAAAGAGAGAGACAGAAAAAAAGATTTCCACTGGCTCCTGACTCAAGAGGCCATTGGGGCCCATGCCTCATCACGGCAGCGGATATATAATCTGATGTGGGTGCTTGAGGGCCCCCCCCCCTTCCAAAGGAGGACATGTTGATGTTTGTTGTTTGAATAAGTCCTGATTTTATGACATTTTCAAGTGGCTGAGTATTATATCAGTCAGTGTGATGGTTGGTTTTTCTTCATGCCCCAAATTCTGAAATGACCCTCACGGTTTCCTTGCTAAATCAGTTTGCTTTGACTACATCTGTTTTGGGTAGGCAGACTCGCTTCAGTGCGATTGCTGCTTCATTAATTCAGCTGCAAACTGTCCATCACAGCGGACCCGTTGTCCCAGTGCTGTGCAGCCCTATTACTTTCAATTTCCTTCCTGGTGACTTTGTCTCTTCTGCCTGTAGGGGGACGAATGCTCCCAATCAGTTAAGACAGGTTATTGCCCCGACACACTGAGGCGAAAGACAGCTCCTGTTGAGAGATTGCGAATCACGTCGTCTTCTGTTCTTCTTGCTCGCCATGTGTCTGGTTCTTTGTTTGTTCACGGAGGTGCCCTAAACACCATCTGTCTCGCTGTTCCAGATTTAGAAAGAAAACGGTAGCGTGAACCACTGAACAGAAAGCGAGAGCTCCCCAGCAGAGGCAGTGATGTGCATTGTTGACTGTAGATGAAATATGACTTTTTCGGGTTGTTATGTGCCCTTCACAAGCTGCGTGTTCTTTATGTATTTGCATTTGCTGCTTGGGATGTTTAGCTGCAGATGTTGTGTTGTAGAGGTCCAGAGAGGCTTCAGGTTTGCAGAGCTATTGACTGCAGTGCAGTGAAGGACTTTTATTCCATCACAACCTTCTAACTTTATACGCTGAAAATGATAAAGTCAGTGTGCTTGCAAGAGCATCAAAGGCGAGTCTGATATTTTGTTCTTACGCTTTACAATTTTCAAAGACAGTTTTTTTATTTGCAGACTACAAGGCAACCTGTGAAAAATAAACATAAAGAGAAAAGAAACTTGTTCTCTGCCTCACCACAGTGTAATGTTGCCTTTACATGGTCTATATGACTCATTTAAAGAGAGCTCATGTTGCGCTGCTTCAGCGTTAATCGCTCCCACTCTGCTAATATAGCGCAATTTTTTTGTTGGTCGGTCACTTGGCAATCTTGTTTTAATGAGAGTGGTAATGATCCTTGGCCAGGCTGAGTGTGGTTTGCTCATTATGATCTCGCTCTGTAAGTTACAGTAAGGCAGAGTGTTGGCCGCTTGCCTTGTTGGTCCCTGTCCTCCTGAATCTGTTCTCACTTCACAAGTGACCAATTGCAGACGGGGCCAGCGCTCCAACAGTGCATCCCAAGTGGTGACAGCCAGGAGGGAAGAGAACCAAGATGAGGAAAGATGAAGAAACTAAATCCTCATTACATGCCTGCTAATAAAGAATTACCTCTGTCAGCTGTAGCTTTTTATTGTTGGAGAGCCCTCATCCGTCAAAAAAAAGGCACTTGTAGCCTCAAGCAAAGAATTGCTTTTGAAATTACTTTTTCTCCCAACAGGTCCTTGGAGACCTGGCTTAGTGGAATCAGGTGGAGATGGGAACGGCACCATTTGTGACAGGAAGCCATCGTAGAGTCTCATGGGCCATGTGCTCAGCCAAAGTTGGCTTTATGTCTTTTTCCCCCTTTTTAACAAGCTCTTTTGGCAAAGGGAAATAGAGAAAATGAGTGTTTGCCGGACATGAAATCGACAAAACATATTTAGACTGCATGAAACATTTCTGTAAATCTTGCAGAGAGTGGGCTTTCAGAGCAGTTACAATTCACTTTTAACCGAATTGGTTTACTGCAGCTTGCTGCAGGAACGTAATAATCCAGCAGTCATTTTCAGATGTAAAAGCTCCACAGTGATCCCATTATCATACTCTGTGCTTCTCACCCCGGCCAATCAAAAGCCACAGACGGCTTTTTACAGCTACCTGTGAGAAATGGAATCACACGTTGTTGTTTAAAACACAGGCTCTGACAGCAGCTGCCTTCGGAGCGCCGCTGCCCAGCGTGGACGGCGTCTGAGAATTTCTACCTTTTGCGGTGTCAGAATTTCAGACACAATCAAAACAACTGTGGTCGGAAAGACGAGACAAGTCAAGCACATGGAGTGGTGTTCCTCTCTTTCCTAATTGTCTATAGTCTCTGGGGTGTGTTATCTGAAAGGAGGCAGAGATGAGAAGCAGTCAGGGCTGCTGTTTGTTCTTGCCACTGTGTGGGATGTGAATGATAGCTCGAGCCCTGAATGATATCATTAGTGAACTGCTGGTTTGGCTAACACACTCTAGTCTATCAGTGCAGAGAGCATCAGAGATGCTGAGATACTGAAACAAGACCGTGGGAGGACAGTTGTTATCCTCTCTCTGTTTGAATGGTTATTGTTGCATCTTATCATAGACCTCCAGTGTTGACAAGGAGTAGCTCTGCACAGCAGGCTTGCTGACAGCACATACATCTGATGTGTTCATGGAGGAGACTTGGCGATGCTGAGCAACCCCTGCAAGTAAATCCACTGAGATAAGAATTTATATAACACAGTTCAATCTTACAAAAAGGCCAAGAAACAAAAGTCTGACACATTTGTCTCAGTATGGCATATAGGACTGGGCGATATTAAGTATTGATTGATTAACAGGCCAATTTAAAAACACCTGGACATTGTATTGTTTATAACAAACCGGATGAAGCCATGGGAAAACACCTCGTTTGTTCTTGACCCGCTTGTAAGGTTTTTATAAAGAAAAGTTAAAGAGGACGTCATTCAGCCTTCTTGTGTGCAAAGAATCTATTTTTTGAACTTATCTTTAACAATTGTATTAGAATGGCATATACTGTATTTGACTGGGTGATATTCAGTGTTGATATAGTGTACACGATCATGTTGTGCTATGGTTTTCTAAAATTATATCATCCAAATTAATGCTTTCGAACTAAATGTGATTTTAAATTTGGATTCATACGAGTTTATGTTTTACCTACATGAAAAGTGTTTAATTTAAAGCATTACATGGGGGAAAAGTTCATTGCTGCTCGATTATTTTACAGTGTATGTGACTTTGCATGTATTTAAAGTTTGTCTTGATGAATACGGATGTCCACCGCCATGCTAACAGCAATACTTTACGCCATACGCTAATGTCAGCATGCTAACATGCTTACAATAATGCAACACAGTGATGTTTAGCAGGTGTAATGTTGACTATGTAAATCTTTGTTTAGAAAGTTGGCTTCAAGTACGGCTGATGCTGATGAAAAAATCATTTGTTTTGCAGATAGTTATTCATAAATATAAAGTATTAGTATTATTATTTTGCTAATACTGGTACACTTACTGTGATTTTGACCAACATGCATTATCCCTGTAAGATAAATAATAAATAATAATTAATTTAGAAGACTCGATATATATTAAGTAATGCGCTCTTACGATGAATATCAAATATAATCAATTGAAAATATTAAAACGTTTCTTTAAAATATTCAATTTGCGTGCAGATTTGCAAAGCGTGTGCTTGCTGACTTGTAAAACTGCAGACACTGCATGGTGGTGATGTTAGCGATAAAATGATCAGTGTGACAATAAAATCAGAATCTAAAGCAGACCCAATATTTGCAAGAGATATGGTCGAAATGTATTTCTGGTGACTCATCGTCATATTTTATATATCAGGGTCTCAACATTTCTTCCGTGAAGGTCTGTTAGACAAACTCACAAACATCGTTTTGATCCTTAAATTTGTTTTTTGTTTCTCTTCTATCGCATTTGATTTTGAGGAAAAGAAGACTATCGTTTAATAAATCTTCAATAATAAATAAATACAATTAATTTATATAAAATATTGGACTAATAACTTAAGAACTGATGATCAAGGAGATTACAATTCATCGTGGTGTTTATACCAAATTTCATGGCAATCTGTTCAATTTTTACTCTATGACAGCTAGAAGAGAAAAAGTGAGGTGAAGTCAGTGATGTGAATAATGGTTTTGTTATGAGAGATGTCATCTTTTTCCAAAATGTTAACTCCACAACTGTTTTTTAAAATGTAACTTCTTCAGAATTTGTTTTTATGATTAAAAAATAGATATGTCACGTTATTGTACTGACTTAATCCAACAATGCTTCCACTGGCACTGTGATTGTCGGTGTTTGCGATGACTCATTGCTTTGCTGTAAATAGATCTATTGTATCTCACGCTGCCTTTAATGAGTAATTGCCTGTCTGTTGAACGTCATGGCAAGGGTCTTTGTCAGGTGACAGTAAAGATCATCAGCTCATGCTGAACAGGCTCCGTCAGTCATTATTATTACCCACATGATGCAGACATTAAGAGGCCGTGAGGGTTAGGTGTGGGGTGATCAAATAGATTTATGTCAGCCAGGGAGTCTTACCAGCTGTCAAGTGCGCCGAGTTACGCCACAAAGGCTGCTTTATGAACAAAGTAGGACAGCGGGAAGAGTGCGGTGTAGTAGCAGCACAATGCAGTCAAAAATATCCCTGAATGTGAGAAATGAGAAGGAAAAGAAGAGAAGGTTGTGGTTTTGAGATGTGATAATTATGCACGGATGCCGGGGACATGAGTGTTGCTGGCCTCCATCTGTGCGCCCTCAGTGCCAGAGCTTCAGAGACCGCCACTGTCACAAAGCAGAAACCAGCAGCAGGTCTGATGGACCAAACCAGGGTTTTATATATGTTTTGTCCCATGTACTACAAATCATATGTCCTGCATTTAAATTCTTTTTACTTTCTTGGTTTTTAATCCTGCCTTCCTGACTGCCACTGGCTCTTTATTCTCAGCGCAGAATAAAAAAATCACTGTACAAAGACAGAATTTGCTTCAATTGGAAAATCTGTCGCACTAAATTTTTAAACATAATGTTATGTGCCTTTCAAAGTGGTTCTCCATACTGTAATTTCAGTAGTTTTCTCCGGCCTTTTCTATTATTGTTCTGTGTATAATCTGAACATAAAGTCTTACGGCAAGGTATCATTATTGTTGGCACTTGTCAAGTCTACATGAATGGTAACAATTAGGAAAAATATACTCGGACATCTAAAGTGCTATTGCCAAGATCTAGAAGATGATGGGCAGAAACGTGAACAGTGTGCTGATGTGATTTTTTTTTTTTTCAGAAA
>MDSQ01000419.1_pt1 | contig 10685 bp, 7 predicted proteins | sample 1008251 | NCBI WGS metagenome assembly MDSQ01 (sample SAMN05526597, study PRJNA338239) | gut metagenome | isolation source: Hindgut content | host: Naso unicornis | place: Saudi Arabia: Red Sea | collected 2016-05
ACAAACATGTTTACTTGGTTAATGAAAACTAGCTTGACTCCAGATCACCTTATGTGTCACTATGTGACAAGTTTTCTTTCAATGAGTGTAATTTACTTTTATTTTTAAATATCCGGTTTGGCTGTGTAGTGGCTGGGAGTGAATGCTTGTGCAAGGCTTTTTTTTTTAAGTGTCAGGGTGTCCCGATAAAGCCCATCTGAACGCGCAACATAAGAGTCAGCAGAAGAGGAATGATTTACTTCAGATTGTTTCAAAATGTAAAATTATTATCTGGATGCATTCAGCTTCTCTATCTGCGTGGGATTAAATAATAACCTGACTCATTGTCTGCCTTTTTAAACCTCTCTGTATGTATGTACAGTATGTGTGTGTGTGTGTGTGTTTGTGACAGCTCACACGTGAATGGGAAAGGGCAGAGTCATTGTGTCCTCAGGTAGGAGTGTGTTTTAAAGCGAGGTGATGCCCACCAGTTTCATTTCCAACTCACCCACTCATGGTGCTTCAACTTCAAAGCATTTCAATAGAGACTCACCCACTGCTGATCAAATGAAAGGACTGTTATTTCAGACCCGACTCATTCCCAGGGCGTCAAATACAGACGTCTTGTCACACCCCTAAGCGTTTCATACAAACACAAGGTACCCTTTAATGTCTGTAGAAGATAAACGCAGACTCAACTCACTGCACTGTAAACCTGTTTAGGCTCTATTAGACATTCACAGCAAGGTGATGTAGTCCAAAAAGAGAAAAGGTCCACATAGGAATGGATGAATGGGTCAAACAGGACCTTTCGTCTCCTGGGGGAAAAATTAGGAGACCATGTCCTTGTCAAGAAAGTAAATAATGAATTCTGTTAACTTTCAGAAGTAATAACTTACGTCACATATGCCAACGTAGATATTAGAGCATAAAAGAGCAAAAAAGTCCTGATAAGGAGGAGGCGGGGTGGACGCAGGACCTTTTCCCAGGAGACTGCGTCCCCTTTAAAAATAAAAGTAAACAACTTAAATAATGTACTTTACTTAAGTCACATAAACCTACTTATTTTAACCCAAAACATGATCTTTTTTCACTAACCTAAGCTTTCTAATGTAACAACATGCTGCGTAATGGTGTGAGGTGGGAGGATTTTAGATAACATTTCACAAACTAACACAATATTTGTTAAATGTTATGCCAATAACATAAAACTAATGGACTGAATAACATCAATTAGATTAACAAAAATTGGATTTATTCCAAATTCGGAGCTGCTTTTAGCATCTGTTGCTTCAATTTAGTAACTCCATAGCTCCTAACAGACAGTTGTTGATTTTTGGGTAACTTTTGCAACCCAATCCTGTTGCCATTTGAACAATGTGGTCACACACCGAGACAGCTTATTTGTGAGGGTCCATTGTCGGCTGCTTGTGACCGGAGAAACTATTCCTTAAGTCAAGGTTAAAATGTGACCCGGCGGTTTGTTTTTTCTGGCCTCACAAAAGGTGACAGGTGTAAATGGTGTTGTTTTGTTGGCCTTTCTGTCTTCGTCTTCCCCTCAAGCCTCTGGATCCTTGACCCAGATTCCACTGTTTTGGATGTGAAAGAGCAACGTGACTCTCTGGGCATTTAATACCGATCTCAGAGTCATATGGTCCATAAGAAAGATGCCAAGGCCCCCCAAGAGACGTCTTCGTTGAGAGAGTTAGACGGGCAGAGGTCCAGCTGCCTCCAGGTCTAGATCGCTCCCTGGTTTATTACTTGCTGGGGTAAAAACTTCACGGTATAAATTGAAGAAATAGGACTTAAAATGCAAATTGAAGTCGTTAAAAAATTGTAAACATTGCATGGTCTTAAATGAACTGACTACAATAAGTTACAAAAAGGAAACGGGGTAACAAATTCCAAAGACACAAAGCAAGAGGACAATGTAGTAAAGTCAAAAATATGTCTTGACATATATTATTGCCTAATCACAAACCTTTGTTAGACCTCAGAATTACAGCCAAAACAGACTAGAGTTTTAATTGCCTCGTGACTACACTGTAAATAGCAGCATGTTATGTTATGGACTCCCAGACCACTCTCACTCATATAACACTCACACGGGAGGAGAGAGGGAGGGAGCAGGAGAGGAGCAAACAGACAACACAGCTGGTGTCTGCAGACAGGAAAAGAGATACAGCTGCTTGCAAGAAGCAACATCCAGACAGTGGACGATCACTGGACATATGTCATTTTCTCTGTGCATTTTCTTCACAAACTGTGTAAAAAGTAAGTGATCGAAATGTTTTGAGGCTTGGAAGGGATTTTAACAGATTAGAGTGATACCTAAACCTAACATTATGGCAGTAGCAAATCCATGCCTCAAGAAGGAGTGGGAGGAATGGAAGAGAGAGATGGAAGAAACCAGGAGGAGAAGATGGAGGGAGAGGGTGAGTCGTTGGAGTATTGTGGAGGAGATGGAAGAAGAGGAGGATGAGGAAGAGATGAAGATGAGGGAAGCAAAGGAGGCAGAGGAAGAAGAAGAAAATGAGGTAACCGAGAGAGTTGAAGAGATTGAAGAGATAGAAGAGGAGGAAGATGGGGAGGCATCAGAAGCAGAAGAAAAAGTAGATGTAAAAAAGGACGAAAATGATGTGGAGGATGAGGTTAAAGAGAATGTGGAGGTGGATGAAGATGAGGAGATAGAAGTGAAAAATGCTGATGAACTGGAGGTGAAGAGGGAGGCTGAAGTGAATGAGGAGGTAGATCCGGTGCAGGAAAAAGAGGTGAATGAGGTGGAGGTGAGGGAAAAAGAGCAGGCTGAGGAAGATGATGATGAAGAAGAGGAGCATCAGGACCAGGAGGAAATTGCAAAATATTATCTTGCAGAGCAATTCAAAAACCAGGTGAGAACTGAAGAGGAGCACATTCAACAGAACCAAGAAAGTATGAGGCAAGGAGTAAAAACAATCAATGAGGAGGAAAGCTTGAAAGATGCAGGGGAATCCAGTGAAAATTCTGACTTGACAGAATCTGAGGATGAATGTTTCAACTTTGAAACAACAGGGGATAAAAAAAGTACTGTTAAGAAAAAATACAAAGATTTTGAAGAACTAAAAGATCTGGATGAAAAATCATGGGAGAATAAAAAAAGCGCCCTTGAAGCGTGGACTTCCAAGGAAAGAAAAGAACAGGAGGATGATAGTGAAAAGTTAACAAATGAAGTAAAAACAGTTGCTGAATATTGGATAACTCAAGAGGAAGAGTTTCAAGAGGATGATGAGGAGTCTACAGAAGACGAAGAAGCAGAACATTCAGCAGACGAAGATGTTGATAATAATGAGGAAGATGTGACAAAGATGTACCATAAAGATGAATATCCTACAGATGTATTCGGCACCTTGACAGAGTTTAGGGATGCCTCCATTCTCACTGACCTGACTTTGAGCACAGAGGATGGGAAGAGTTTCCACGTACACTCCCCTGTATTGGCTGCTGTCAGTTCCCTTATCTGGGAAAGTCTGAATAGAAGAAACATGGACAACAATAAAATTGATGATAAAAAGGATGGGGGAGTTCACAGTTGGTTGGTATCTCTGGGTTCAAAGGTGGATCATGTCGGATTAAAGGCCGTTGTGGAGTTTGCCTACACTGGTCGTATATCATGTTTGAACAAGGACACTGCACACCAGATTAAGGCTGCGGCTCAAAGACTGGGTGTCCCCAGGGTGCTGAATCTCTGCACAGAGGAAGAGGAAAAGTCCGCAATAACTGCAGGGCATGAGAAAGAGGAAGGACTCTCAGCTGCAGAGCAAATGGCGGTCAGTCTTCAGTCCATTAAACAGCTGTGGATGGACAAAGTGGGCTGTGATGTCGTTCTGGAAGCTGTTGGAGGACCGCTTCATGGTGAGTTCACCTTATTGATTCGTACACTTACATAAAAGTGCAATGGCAGCCACTTTACAGGCAATGATCCACCAATTCCAGGTTGTTCAACTGAAATTGTTTTGTTATTAAGATGAGATATTATCTTTGGCCTCAAATAAATCCAAATTCCAATTAAAAGCAAATACAAATTGTCACCTCAATCACCAAAAATATTTTATTTTAAATACATATTTGCTCTGCCCCCTGGTGCGCTAATGTTTAAAAAAACATCTGGAAAGTGCCTTCTTGGATGCCCCTATGGTAGATGAAACATGATGAAGTGCCCTCTAGGGCGCCCTTCCAGTGAACAAATAGTGGTAAAGTGCCCCCTCACTGTTAACTGCTTGACAACTTTTTGGCACTGGTGACCCACTGCATACAACAGGTGCCCTTTTTACTATTTTCACCCCTGTCCCTAAAACATCTCTTCGCAGTACTATACTGTACTTGTAACCATCCTCCCTTTAGTCCACAGAGTCATCCTGGCTGCACAGAGTGACTACTTCCGTAGCATGTTCACCTTGGGGATGAAGGAGTCTCGTCAGCCCTGTGTGACCCTTCCCTACCTTTTGGCATCAGAACTGGAGGTTCTCATTGAATGCTCCTACAGCGGGTCACTCCCCCTCAGCTGGACTTGTGTCTTCGAGATAACCAGCACCGCTCTCCAGCTCCAGTACCAACCTGCCCTTTCCTTGTGCTTCGACTTCCTGCAACAAGAAATAAATCCTCACTTCTGCTTAGATGTTGCATCTTTTGCTGAGGCCTACGAGATGCTGCAGCTACTTGAAGTCGCGGATGATTTTGTCTTGCGGCAATTCCAAAAGGTGGCATCCACCTCAAAGTTCAAAGATCTGCCTGCTGAAAAGCTCCTGAGGTACCTGAACAGTCACTCTCTCTGTGTCCCTTCGGAGCTTGTTGTATTCAAAGCAGTAGCAACATGGATCCAAGCAAAGCCTAAGAAAAGGCTCAGGCTTGCTAAGGTACTAATGAAAACCATCCACTTTCCCCTGATGACCTTCAAGGAATTCAAGGAGGTCCAATCTGTGGACATGTGGTCAAATCACAGCCTGGCAGAGCTATATGAAGCAGTTTTTGAGGATTTTTGTTCAAAAGAGACTGAACTGCAGAGTCAGTGCCGCATCTATTTGCCAAAAGAGAGTCTGGTCTTGATTGGAGGTGACCAGACCTCTGAAGACTTTGGTAGCCGCAGTATCAGCAGAGAACTCTGGTTTGGGAACTCCTTAAGGAACCATACAGGAATAAAGAAGGCAATGGAGTGGAGACGGTTGGGAGAGATGCCAGATCCAGCGAGGTTCAGCCATGAGGTGACTGTGCTTGATGGACAGTTGTATGTGTTTGGGGGCAAGAGGTATTATGGCACCAATGACACCCTAAAGTCTGTTTACAGGTAAGAGGCAGAATACTCTTTTTTCCAAAGTTAAAAGAGCAGTTTCCATATTTAAAGGATCATTTGAATTTCTCTACATTTCGTCTTATTTCACCACATCTGTAGGTATGACCCCCTTCAAAACAGCTGGGAGACACTTGCTGAAATGCAGGAGAAGAGATGCTCCTTTTCGGTGGTTGTGCTGGATGGAAAAATATATGCCATCGGCGGCCACTGTGAACCAGACTATATAGAGAGTGTGGAGCAGTACTGCCCAACTGCAAACTCTTGGAGGTATGTTAGAAGGGATACTTAGACCTATTTTTAATTGGCCTGCTAAAGTGCATCAAAGTTATGCAAGGGTATATGGTCTTGCTAAAATTTTGAGAACAACCATTTAATCATGTTGAGTAGATGTGGTTAGCTAAAATTTGTATGTTGTGTAGGCATTAATGGTTGGTTGTCCAGAAATAATGACTAAAAAAAAACTCATATCGCATCTGTCTGCTGAATTCTGTAGAGAAATCCAGCACTGCTAAAGGCAGTACCTAAAAAAACAAAAAACAAAAAAAAAACAATTTACAATCACTGTAGAGGCTCCAGAATCTTGACCTAACACAAAAATAACCACAAAAATGCTTTAATGAAAATTAAATGAGGTTCGTGAGAGGCTGAAGCAGATCAGAAAAGGATGAATAGAATTCAACAAGGTATTTGCAAGTGAAAACTGAGGAAAACCAGTAAGGCTTAGCTAGTAACCAGTAAAGCATCATGTGGTAAAGTATGTTGGACAGCTGAAAGGAGGGAAAAATGAAGAAACAGCAAAAGAATTTTGACAAGCCAGTGAAGAAGTTAAGAATAGATCATTAGAATCAGCTAAGGAGTAATCAGGGGAATACAATGCAGCTAGAGCAAAAGCAATCCAACAAATCATTATAAAATGATTATGTGATACGGAAGATCTTGCCATGACAGAAACACCTTATTTGAGGAAACAGATGGAAGGCATTTTGGAAAACTTTCAAACACAAACTGTTTTGCCACCAACTGAATAGTAGGATATAATGGGCATCATATTTAGGTTCACCTGATATTACCCTATTACCTGATACTACTCATTTACTATAAATACTCAATTATGAAAGATACTCTCTTTATATTTTTTCGGATAATAAAATGAAATCTCGTCTCTTTCAGCTTCAGCTGGCCCTTGAATCTGCCTCTGAGCTCCCATGTAGCAAAAGTGTTACAAGGACAGATATTTGTCTCAGGAGGGCTAAGCAGCGACTACCAATGTCTTTCATCCATGTTTTTGTATCATCCAAAGACGGGAAGCACTTATTTAGCAAACATGGCTAAACCTCGAGCTCATCATTGCATGGAGACGCTGGGCAAATTGCTGTACGTAGCAGGTGGAATCACCACGGATGATAGCATAACGTTTGTTGACCAGCTGGCTTGTGAGGTGTACAATCCAGTGGCTGACTCCTGGACTGCCTTCACATCTCTGCCAGTGCCACATGTAGGAGCAGGAAGTGCAGTTTTGGAGGGAAAGTTTTATGTGCTGGGTGGATACAGCCACGAAGACTACAGTGACACGAAGATGGTCCATCGTTTCGACCCCACCGTACAGAAATGGGAGAACATGGGCAAAATGCCGGGGCCGAACAACGACATACGTGCATCTCTGCTTTGTTTGCCAACACATTTTAGGCAATAGGATGTGGTGATTTTGCATTACTGTTGTTGTAGATCAAATTAAGTTACTTTAGAATATACTTGCTTGATATTTGCACATTTAATGCCACTGTCATCTTGCAAGTGTAGCAGTGGCATTTTGTAATTTAGCAAGCATTCTTCCATTGTTGAGAAGGTAAGCACTTTTAGAATCATATGCCCTACTAACTTTGTTAAGCTAACTATAAATGAAACAAAGCGTTATTATATCCTTTTGATATGTCAAATGTAGAAAATACGTGTAATTAAGTGCATTTTAGGTGCAATATATTCAAATTATTTGTGTGTTTAAAAGATGCTTTGATGAAATTTTGTTTTAGTTAGAGATGGCATGATATTTTAGTAGAATGTCAACCAATTCTAAACACAGAAGGGAGCTGCTCCCTCTTGTGTTCATAGTTCTGTTAGTCTGCGTGGGAGGCTGGTAAACATATTTGACATTGCAGAGGGGCAGAAAGTTGGGTTTCACCGGATACTGGAAAAGGGTCAATGAAAGAAGTTTATTTTTCCTTTTATTATCCTGAAAAGGATTCTCACATTCATGTGTTGATTTAAAAAAAAAAATTGAATTAGAAATGAAAAACATGCACTTTTTAAAGATTTTCATTAAAAGCTTTGTTCAATTTTGCTTGAGAGTTTTATTTGTCTTACACAGAGAAATATCAGCAAATGCTTTGGGATAATGCCACAACAATAAGTAATTGATTTCACAGATTAATGACTCTCATTATTGCTCAGACATCCTTCCTCAGTGTAAAAGCTCAATATAAATGTTTTGCTTTTAATCATTTACAAGGGAAAGACAAGAAATCCACTGAAGGTCGTGTGCCCGTTCAGGTTGTCAAACACTCTGCCGTTCTCCCACAGGTCCATGTACACTTGATCACCAGCAGCCAGTTGCAGAACAACAGAGTTACTGCTGCTGTCTGAGCCATCAGCCGAAGGATTATCATAGGTTGAGATTTGGTGGACACCATTTTTCATTAAAATAGCCCCCATTACGTGAGTGTTATAGCCGTAGGTGCTGAAGCTGAAATAGTAGAGACCGTTCTTTGGTGCTGTGAAGATTCCTGCAGCAGAGCAGAAACAGAGGACAAGGTGAGTTTCTATACTTACGACATTTTAGCTTCTTTTTTTCTTTTCTTGAAAGCAGAGCTACTAAGTGGGAGGAGCCAATGAATTATTTGTTTTTCAGACTGATTAGTTAATGAAATTTTAAAATATTTCACATCATTCTTGAATAAAAATGCTGTGAAGTTCTTCAATTTGTTGTAAATCTAATGTAATTATATGTTATGCATAAATGTACAGTATGCAGTCTGTGAGTTGTTGACTTTGATGTTACAACAATAACATTGACAAAAATCTCTCCGTCGTTACTCAAATGAAACGAACCTTGAATAAAATGAAGGACTTCTCCAAGCATGAACATTAAGGATGAGATAAGTACACAAACACAAATCAACAAAATAATTACTGAGACATATAAACATAAATATTTAGATATCCATTGTTAGTATCAGAAGTTCAATAATTGTGCTGCTGCCCTCTTGGCAGGTCACCCTTGTGAAAGAGAACTTCTTTTGTCAATTGGTTGATTATCTGTTTAAATAAAAGTAATATTTAAAAAATCTATACATTAACACTCCAATCTGCATTATAGAAACACTACAGAACTGGTTAGTTTCAAGCAACAAAAGCTTGAGTTTGTGAGTTTCACATCCTCAGGACATTAGATTCTAGAAGTTTACAAGACTTTCAGCCATAGAAAAACAAAATGTACTTTCAAATAACTGAATTATTTTGACTAGAAAGTATTCTTTGGTGAACCCATGGACATATGTTTAAAATAAATGTTAACATAACAAGCACAGCTCCAAATGACACGAACACATTAGTGTTGGACCGATATTTTTGAGGCAGATACTCACACCGATATTAAATAGCAAGAAAGTCCAATATCTGATATATTGGGCGATATTTTCTATATGTATGTTTGTATATGTGAGCTGAATTTTGGTTATTCAATACTTGTGACAAAGATATATAATGGAGGCAGGATATCTTACATTTTAACTTTATTCCAAGCATGAGTGCGTTGTACAGTAAACCTGTCTCTTAGTTATTTTGTAATGGAACCCCTCTGGTGGACAAACTATGTAACTACACCATGACCACTTTAAAATCACGAATCCAAGCACTTTTCTGGATTAAAAACAAAAAACAAAAACAGTTTTAATATCGGCGCATATCAGAGAACATACGCAATATATACGCCAATACAGATACATCTGCCATAGGCCAATATCGGCCAACAGCATCCGCAAACTGATGTATCAGTTGCATGCTAACACAAGCAATGTAAAAGTGTCCAGTACCTGTATTTTGGTCATAACCACCTCCAGTGTTTGAGAAGACCCTTTTGAAAACCAGGGTCTTATCAGTGCTGGGTCCTTTGTAAATCTCCCCTGAGTTTGCCAATGACACTGAAAACCCGATCGGGGGAAATCCTATGGACAGACAGTTCCGTTGAAAAGCATAATTTATGAAGTTGAACAATGAAGCTACAATATTTTCAGTGTTTAATTTTAACACTGGTAACATAGAAACTTAACAACAGTAAGCTTGATCATCTTACCTTTAGCACTGCTCTGTTTCAGCTTATCAATCTCCTCCTCTGTGGCATTGAGTCTCCCTTGCAGGTCTGTAGAAGTAAAAGCAATAATAAGGAAGAAATAAAAACAAAAATATAAACATTTAGGTGTGAATACATGTGGAGAGACTGATCATCATAAACCTTGTACCTTCGTTCTCTTTGGTCAGTCTGTCTACTTCAACTTTCTGCCTCGTCAGCTCGTCTACAGTCGCATTGAGTCTGGCCTCCAGAGCTTCGACATCGTTCTGCCAGTCTTCAAACTTATTCACTCTGTCCTCTAAGGTCCTAATTAATTCCATTTTAGCCCCCAACCACCCAGTAATGTCCGTGTCACCTGCCTGTCCAAACCCTGGCTTCACAAAAAGGAGTCCCAGGAGGGTCAGGAGAGAAAAAGCTCTGAAACACATTTCTGCAGTCTCCTGGATATTTTTTTCCTGGTTTGTGGAGGGCGTTTTTTTTGTCTGTGGCTTTTATACCGTCTGTCTTAGCTGAGAAGGGTCCTCGGATGTCAGTGAGCAAGCAGTGTCGAGGCCCTTAGGGAACCCAGTTTTAGTCCTGTCCAATCAGGCCTGTGAGTGTGTTTGCCAATAAAATATAAACAGGAAATGAGACCTTCAAGAGATATGGGCGCTTGCAACCGTTTACTCAAAGTAAATGTGAACTTTTTCCATCTTCAGCACTTGGTAGCCTCCTCATCTTACTTTCAAGGAGCATTCCATACAACATTATGAAGTTGCAGGTTACATAAAACAAGCCCTGGTCACAAGAATAGCTCATGAACTGTATGGAAGTTGAAGGGTCATGTTACAGTTTGCCCTCCTTCCTAAAAAAGCGGCTTTACAGGTTGCCTATGCAATAAGTCTGTTACAACCTATATGCACTTTTACTCTTACTTGGCCTCTCTGCCAGTTACAGAAGGTGGAAAAAATGTGATGTCTGATGTCCAGAGGGATGCAAATGTACAAACAAAGAGCCCTCAGTCCATGGCTACTTCCATGATCCGTGCGACTGCAC
>MDSQ01000420.1_pt1 | contig 10685 bp, 5 predicted proteins | sample 1008251 | NCBI WGS metagenome assembly MDSQ01 (sample SAMN05526597, study PRJNA338239) | gut metagenome | isolation source: Hindgut content | host: Naso unicornis | place: Saudi Arabia: Red Sea | collected 2016-05
ACAGCAGTAATAGCATTAAAAAAAACTGAAATATGCAAAAAATAGGTCGGGGGGAGCCATAACTATATGTACAAAAAATATAGCCAACAGTGTAGTGTCTGTGGGGCAAATGCAGAATTTCTCTTTGTTATGAGACAAGCCGGCCCGGCGCTCAGCCCTGCCTCCTTAACGGCGCGCTATATAAAGAGGAGCTACGTCGACCTGACTGACAGTTGAGAGGTTGGCGGCATTTGCTGTTTGAGAATGGCTGAGCAACGTTCTGGAGCTAAGAGACCACGGTCTGCAGCGAAAAGACAATCGGATAAAAAGAGATCCCGCACAAGGATTAATATTGGATTGGCATTCACAATTTGGAGAGAATTAGCAGCTTCTTTGGGCATCAAAAGCGACTCGGAGCTGGCCTTTCTTCTCCTTGACAGGTAAGTAACATGGCTAACTTAGCTAAGGCTAGCTAGATTCAGCTTCATGAGCAACATTAGTCAGCCCAAGTCCCAGGCATGAAAATCACTTCGTGAATCGTGTAGATCCACTGAGAAAATATTTCGGGGGAGGTGGGAGTGTAGACGGGACATGGAGGGAGTGCTAAAATCAATTTTCGGCCTTTTGGCTATGATCATGTGTAGTGGGGAGTGCTAATGTAGCAGTGCCAGGCCACTCACGGTCACTGAATCGCTCGGTAGAGCCGAGACTTGCCACGCGGCGCCCGGTGGAAAATGAAATGCTCTCATGATTAACGTTAGAGGCAGCAATCAGCTCCGGTGATCGCGGCGCTGACGGATACGGTGGAAATTGGGGGTGAGTCGTGAGCATCTTATGTCTTGGTAGAGCACGGTAGCTGCAGCAACTCTGGGTTTAGGTCCATCCGACAGTCCCTTTACTGCATGTCAATCCTCCTCTCACTTTCTCTCCGCGTCTGTCTTTCTCCAGCTGTCCTCTCAAAATAAATGCATAAAAAACTGAGAGAAAAAACAAACAAACACCAACTCGTGAGCTGGCATAAGTCAGTGCTTCAAAATATGTATTATTCTAAATATTTATTATTGAGATGATCAGTGGGTCAACCTGTCAGTGTGAAGAGCAGTATATAGAGTATTCCTAATATTTTAAATTTCTGATGTAGTTACGTTGGCGAGGTTGACAAAATATCACAGCCTCAAAAGGATGCTAGGGGTTATTAGATCCACATCGCATATTGTGCCATGCAATAGTCTTGTAAAATTGCAAATCGTACAGTGTACACCGGCCATGTGTTTTCTGTATTATACTGACTAATAACATAGTGTAACCCTTTTTCCACTATACTAGTGGTCATTGCTGCCATGACAGAAAGCCTGTTTCAAGTTGTTTTCCTTTTTACAGCTACAGAGGGCCCTTCTGTGTCTACACCATTTAAAACAACCCAGCTGGGACTTCTGCCTCCACAGTTGTCCAGTATTGACTCATCTGATCGGTAAGAGATCTGTAACTAAAACTTCTGAGTCTGTGTTTTGTATTTCCCTCTACAGTTAACTCCAGATGAGGTCATATACTGCTACGTTGTGTACATTGGTGTAGAAAATTAATAGATTGGGTCTGTTGGCCAGAATAGCAGAGTACAACATATCTATTTATTATAAACACTTGTGAATAAGCAGCTTTCCTATCAAGATGTCAGGTCTGTGACCATTTTGTAATACCATCTATATCGGTTTAGGGAAATTAAGTTGTGTTAACTGAGTCTTTGTTTGTAGGGAGGAAGAATTACACATGGAGGGTATAGGACAGCTAGCCATGGACGAGACTACAATTGTAGCATCGGAGATCAAAGAGCTACAAAGCAGGTGCATTTTGTTGTATTACTAATTCCTGCTCGTTACAATGCACCACAATGGATTTTCAATTTTACAGCATAATATCTACATTAGCTCAGTATGTTTGCTATGCATAGCTATCGTGACTCATCTTGTTGTTCTCAGTATTGATAGTGCTGCTGTAATGGATGCGGAAATGGATGAAGACGAAGCGAATTCTTTGGAAAACTGCGTTTAAGTAGCAGATAAGGTCAGTAGAGATAGAAGTCAGTCATGTTGTTGATTGACTTCTATCTCTCCCTTTTCTTTTTTCCACATTTGCTTTTTCAAGAGCATTAAAGACTTGTTTTTTCACCTTCTGTGACTGGAGCAACCAGTCATCAGTCACTCTTCCATGTGGTCTTTTTTTGAATAATAACTTCATGTTTGTTTTACAGGATTGAACTGTCCTCTGATTGTGAGTCTGAAAGGTCTGAGGGATCTGACAGCTCCGAAGACTCTGACAGCGCTGAGGAGTCTTGTGATAGTTCTGAGGATGATTATGTTCCACCAATTCGTATATGGTACTTACTGCATTAATTTGATGTCACAGGACATTATGGTATTTTGGTTCCATGTTTCCTGAACCAGCGCCTAACTAGATTCTGTGTTAAGCAAAAAATAATGAGATTGTATCTGATCATACAGAATGGCAGCAGCTAGGAACACTCAACCCAAGATCAACAGTCTACCTGTCATTGACACTGATGACACTATCCTGGACCTTCCAGAAACTGATGATCCCCTGTCATGCCTTCACCTGAGCCTCACACCATTGTAATAGAAGAAGACATCATTGGCTCCAAAGCAGCCATCACTTACAAAGAGAGCATCAAAGAACTCTGTGACATGGTGACCCTGCCAGTGACTCAATGTTACCACTTCATATCGCCTGGTCGATTGTGCCAAAGCCTCCCCCCATTTGAGGTTGTCATCGAACAGCGACGTACTGCCTTTGATGTGCAATGGGTAATTTTTACATGAACAATACTCTTCATATGATATGAAGTATTGCTTTTCATTTTGTAATCTGTTTGCTTTGCATTGCAGAACTTGACCAAATCATGTATTTCATTACATTTGTCCACATGGTCATGTGCTGTGGAAACGGACCTCACAGCCGAGCTTTAAGTTTGGGTTGCTGGCAGGCGATTTTATGTTGTGCACAAACATTCTGTTGAGTGGCAACAACTATAGCAAAATTGCCCTCTTGTTCCGCTTCATGAACCTTGGGTTTGTGAACCAGAACACCTTCCACAACATCCAGGACACTTATTGTGTTGACGCAATCGAGGAGTTCTGGAGGTAAAGAAGGGCCATGTCCATTCAGCGCTTGCAGGGCAAGGATGTTGTTCTGTTAGGTGAGTTTCGACTTGTTGACACCAAACATTGACTGCAGCTAATGTGCTGTGTTTTCACCAACTTTATAACTAACAGTAAAGAACTTACATTTTCTATGATTCATATTGAAATTTCGGTTTATTCTATCTTCCTTAGGAGATGGGAGGAACGACTCACCAGGTAGGGGGCCAGAGAAATTAAATTAGAACTATCAAAAATTGAGTTAATTAATGTTCACTACATTCACGTACTTGTTACACTTTTTTAATTTGATGTATTGTATATGAAGTGTGTGTCTGATACACCCTACAGGTCACAATGCGCAGTACTGTAGCTACAGCACTATGGAAAACTCAAGCAAAGAGATAATTAATGTGGTGACTGTAGACAAGAGGCAGACGGGGCGGTCCTCGGCCGCTATGGAGAGGGAGACGTTTATCCAAACTATGGAGACACTTCACAATGAAATTAAAGTGGTGGAGTTCTGTACAGACGCCCATGTCCAGATCGGAGCCCTCATGAGTGAGTACCAATGCTAACATTGATAACTGGCTGTCTGAAGGCGGTGCATGCTATGTGATAGAAGAAAATTATGACAGCTACACTTTATTGAGTGGCATTTCAAATCTGAACTGCCACTAATATCGCCCTCATTTTTCCATTCAAAATGGTTTTTGGATTCTAGTAAATCAGAGGCCATTCTGTCAGCCTATGCTCTATTCTGTCACCTATCTTTATGTCAATGTGTTTTCAGTTTGAGCTAAGTGAAGTGCCCCCCACACACACACACACCCCTCTCCAACCATGTCTTTTCAGAACCAGATACCGGAAGATTCAAAAACCTTGGGATAAAGCACAGCCTGGATATGTGGCACAGTGCGAAAAACCTGGCTAAAAAAAAATCGACGGTTAGTCCTGTGATTGAAATGTCCAGACAGTCATTGCTTTGTGTAATAAATAATTGTAATGTTATCAATCTTGATCTTTCAAGGCTGCACAAGTCAAAGGCAACGGCATCCTTCTCATCTGGCTCAAGGACATCATCAACCATTGGTGGTGGTGCTGCAAGAGGGCTGACACCATTGAAGAGTTTTTTGTAAGTCTTGAACGAGTGGACTTTGGTATTGCAGTTGTTCACCTGCACACTATTGATTCTTATCAATGAACCATAGAAATGCACAACTTCATAGCATTTTACTCCTAATCCTATTGTGTCATGTATTCAGACAAGCAACATAGATGTAGTAACAAGTCGTTAGAAATACCGTATCGACCCGAATATGAGGCAGTATTTTTTCCATGGAAAAAAGTCTTAAAAGACGGTTTTCTTATACTCGGGGTCCAGATATTTATATATGCAAAACAGCAGGTGACACCAAACAACGTCTGCCCAAACAAGTCAGAGCTTTTCTTTCTCTCACACTCCAGTGACCTGGAGAGATGCAGCTGCATCTAAGAATTGCAATTATGGACCACAGCGTGGTTTCCCACACAGCTGCCATTTAACTCATGTCAGAATAACAACAGTCTCAGTACAGATCAGTGGGCGCTGCAGTCCCACAGTTGTTATTTCACTGATACTGAAAACATTTGATTTTATCTTAAAAAAGTATTTTTCCAAAAACAGGTCTTGAAAAACGGGGGTCGTCTTATATTCGGGTCAATACGGTACATAATTAACTTGGAAGTATTCTGATTTTCAGCAATATTAATTAATTCACTAAGCTTGCCTTTTTAACAGCATCCAATGTGAATGCACCCTTAGTACTGAACTACTGACACAGAAATATGCATTTGGTATTATTGTTTTAATACTGTAGGCTATAAGACTATACTGTAGGCCCCAACCCTAACCCTTTAATACTGTAGGCTCTTTGGATTGGAATCATCCACCACGTCTGTTGTCGTCACACCTGGGCTGTTGGGGCCTGCCATCATGACCACCTAGAGGATTTCAGCATGAAAGAATTCATCCAGGAGAACTCAGAGGCACACAAGGCCCTGCTGAATATAGTGGAGAACAAGCGCTGGCTCAAGGATGTACACAAGTACTTGACTTTCAGGTAATTGTATTTCTATTCATGTGACACCTGAGCAATTAATAATGGATACATTCTAAATCATTATTGTTGTGTCCCCATAGATCAACTGCTGAACTGGAGTCATTCCACAGCCATATACTGATGTACGCCAGCAAGCGCTTTGCCTTCTCACCACCAGTCTACCATGCAAGAGTTCTGCTTGCTGCCCAGCACTACAACTTTCACCGAAGTAGGCCCCCAATGCTGTCTAAAGAAGGCAATAAGAGGTGTGTCACTAGAAAAGCTGCTCAAAAATTAGATTACAATACTGATTTAAAGGGCATCTCCAGTCATAATCAATGTTTGCCTCATAAATCAAGTCACCTATGATCAAAAGTGGCAGCTGTCAAACCAACAGCTGATACAGAAGCGGCTGACTCTAAGGCCTCATGCCGCCGAAGAAAGCGCTGTCGGCTGAGGAAGCTGACGAGATTAAAAAGTCTCTCGACTTTTTATCTGAAGAAGTTTCTGCTGTGAGGTTGCAGCAGAAAAGCATCATGGATCTCGTGAAGGAGGTGAAGGCTCTGCGCACCGAAAACGCTGAGAAGGACAAACAAATCGCTCACCTGGAAAGGAGAGTGACAGATCTCGAGCAATATACGAGGATGAACGACGTGATCATTACCAGGCTCCACGTTAAACATGGATCATATGCTCGCGCAGTGTCCGTGGAAAACGGGGGGGAACCCACCGACCTGGATGTCCGCACCACGGAGCAACAAGTGGCTGCCTTCTTGCAGGAGAAGGGGATCGTGTTAAACTGCGACAACATCGAGGCATGCCACCCTCTGCCCAAAAGGAAACCCAGCGACATACCTGCCATCATAATGAGGTTTGTAAGCAGGAAACATAAGATCGCACTCCTGAAGCAAGGCAGAAATCTCAGAGGAACGAACGTGTTCATCAACGAGCATCTCACAAAACACAACGCAGACATAGCCAGGAAAGCACGATACCTGAAGAAACAAGGGAAAATCCAAAGTACATGGACAAACAACTGCAAAGTATTCATTAAGCTGAATGGTTCACCCGAGCAGGCCAAAGTACTTGTCATCAGAAACATGAAGGAGCTGGATAAAGTACAATAGGCCCTAACGACATCAACATGAACCGAGCTAAGGTACCATTCACACACAACCATGACATACACTGACAGAAGTCACTCATCTTCATCTGGAAACAATATTAATCATTTAACTGAGAGGATAAATGATCATGATCATCTGGAACTGAGAACTTTTGAATTCACCGAACACAATTCTCAGGATGTGGAACAGAATATAGATCCGGATAATAATTTTTTCTGTAACATTGACAACAATTGTCTTTACTACAGTCAGGAACAATACAACCGGAATATTAAATCAAAAGACAGACTATCAATTATCCATTTCAATAGCAGAAGCCTCTATGCCAACTTCAATAACATTAAGGAATATTTACAGACATTTTCACAGACATTTAGCATAATTGCAATATCGGAAACCTGGATCAATACTGAGAGAGGCATGGACTTTGAACTGGAGGGTTATGAATTGAGGAATATAAATAGGAAAAACAAAGGTGGGGGAGGAGTTGCCATATATGTGGATAAAAACTTGAACTTCAAAGTGGTAGAATGTATGACAGCTGTGGTTGACAACCTATTAGAATGTATAACCATTGAAATATGTAATGAAAAGCATAAGAATATTACTGTTAGCTGTATATACAGGGCACCGGGTACAAACATTGATACTTTTAGAGAATGGATGGAATGTATGTTTTCAAATAAAAGTAATAAAGTAGTTTACATATGTGGCGATTTCAACATCGACATATTAAATCCAAATAAACATAAAGCAACAGAGGAATTCATCAATGCGATGTACAGTTTAAGTCTTTTTCCAAAAATCACCAGACCCACCAGAATTACACCCAACTGTGCCACCTTAATTGATAATATCTACACCAACGATATTGAAGACAAAACAATAAGTGGTATATTAATTAATGACATCAGTGATCATTTACCAGTTTTCATCATCTATGATTATAATTACAGGAGCAAAAAAACAGATAAGCAAATAGAATATAGGAGAATGAGGTCAGAAGAAACAATGAACACATTCAAGAACGAATTACTAGCACAGAACTGGGAGGTAGTATATCAAGAAAATAATGTGGATAATGCATATGAAAGATTTTTGAGTGTATTTAAGCAATTATATGATAAAAACTGCCCAATTAAAGAATATAAAAGAAAACGGAAATATAGCAACTATCCATGGATCACAAAGGGATTGCAAAATGCCTGCAAAAAGAAAAATACACTATATAGAGAATTTATAAGATTGAGAACTAAAGAAGCTGAAATTAAATATAAAATATATAAAAATAAGCTAACTCACATTATAAGGACAAGTAAGAAAAATTATTATTGTAGAATGTTAAATGATAACAAAAATAATATTAAAGGAATATGGGGATTATTAAACAGTATTATAAGAAATAGTTCTAAACAAATAGACTATCCAGAGTACTTTATTGATAAGGATAATGTTACTTATAATAAGAATGATATGGCTGATAATTTTAATACATTTTTTGTAAATGTAGGGCCTAACCTTGCAGAAAAAATCTCTGATCCAGGGGCAGTTGAAAAAAATATGGATGTTTTGATAGAGAGAAATCCCAACTCAATGTTTCTCAAAGCGGTGGATGAGAAAGAAATACTGGACATAGTTAAAAACTGTAAAAGCAAAAAGTCAACTGATTATAATGACATCGATATGACAGTAGTGAAAAAGGTCATTGAGGGGATTTCAAAACCGTTAACATACATCTGTAATTTATCATTTCAAAAAGGTTCATTTCCAAATAAAATGAAAATTGCCAAAGTCATTCCACTGTACAAAACTGGGAACAAACATCACTTCACCAACTACAGACCTATCTCCTTATTACCACAATTTTCCAAAATACTAGAAAAACTCTTCAACAATAGACTGGATACATTCATAGTAAAGCATAAATTACTCTCCGACAGTCAATATGGTTTCAGATCAAATAGGTCAACATCACTAGCAATAATAGAAGCAGTCGAGGAAATTACAAATGCTATTGAGCAAAAGAAATATGCTGTTGGATTATTTATTGATATTAAGAAAGCCTTTGACACAATTAATCATGATATATTAATAAAAAAACTGGAAAGACTCGGCATTAGAGGTATTGTATTAGATTGGATTAAAAGTTATCTACAGAGGAGACAACAGTTTGTAAAGCTCGGTGATGTTTGTTCACAATGTTTGGACATTGTTTGTGGTGTCCCCCAGGGGTCAGTGTTGGGCCCTACACGATTTATTATGTATATTAATGATATTTGTAGAGTGTCACAGGTATTGAAGTTGGTGTTGTTTGCTGATGACACAAATATTTTCTGTTCTGGGGAGGATTTAAAAAAGCTACTGGAGGAAATCACTAAAGAATTGAGTAAACTGAAAGTATGGTTTGACAGAAATAAATTATCATTAAACTTGAATAAAACAAAAATGATGTTATTTGGGAATTACAGAATTAACATACAGGTACAAATACAGGTAGATGGGGTGCAGATAGAAAGGGTTAATGAAAATAAATTCCTTGGGGTTATAATAGATGAGAAAATCAACTGGAAACCACACATCAAACATATACAGACCAAGTTATCAAGAAGCATTTCAGTTTTAAACAAAGCAAAACAGGTTCTGGATCATAAATCACTCCGTATCCTATACTGTTCCATTGTCTTACCATATTTCAATTACTGTGTAGAGATTTGGGGTAATAACTACATGAGTTCAATCAATTCACTGATTATTCTTCAGAAAAGGGCAATACGGGTCATTAATAATGTTGGTTATCTGGATCATACTCACTCACTCTTCTTGCAGTCAAAATTATTTAAACTTACAGACATAGTGAAATTCCAAACAGCACAAATTATGTATAAAGCTAAAAATAACCTTCTACCACAAAATATACAAAAATTGTTTGGGGATCGAGAGGGGGGTTATCAATTAAGAGGGAAGTATAACTTTAAAATTATTAAAATCCGCACAAACAGAAAAAGATTTTGCATCTCATTCTGTGGGGTGAGACTGTGGAATGGTATGGGTGAGGAGTTAAAACAATGTCCAAACATAAAACAGTTTAAAACAAAATATAAAGAATATGTTTTCACGGGATACAGGGATGAAATGGGATTGTGACAGTCACTACAGGTGTCCACAGGATGCTGTTACTCGTTATTTATTTTTCTATTTATTTATTATGTACATCATTAGCTGGTCCTTTCTGACAGTTATGTTTGTTATTGTTTTGTTATTGTTAAGTCCTTTCTTTCTTTCTTTTTTTTCTCTTCTTATTGTCCCTTTACATTGATGCAGGTGTATGTATACAGAAAGTGAACATTGTACAATCATGGTTATTATTATCTGATTATCTTGTTGTTGTTTTTGTTTCATTATGGTGATTATCTATATTGTTATTATTATTATGATGAATAATGTTATTTTCAGTGATAGCAATACTGGGGAAGTAGTTATGATGTATATGTAAATCATTAGTGTAGGAGAAGGGGTGGGACTAGATAAGTTTCGACTTCCTCCCACTCCTTTTTGAACATGGATAACTTTATATAATTTGTTGTTGTATTCTTTACTTTTTTATTTTTATTTTTATTTTTTTATATGTTCAAAATAAACTTCAATCAATCAACCAATCAATCATCATGAACATACTTATACTGTGTTATAATGTGCCTATAGTGCTCTGTATTAATAGTTATAAGCAAGGTTAACCTTAACCTTAACAGTAACCACATATAATGCATTATAAGTAAGTTCATAATGTGTTATATATGTTAATAATGAGTTGTAATGCATTACAGACAGGCTTCCTAGAAAGTGTTACCCAATCTTTATGCCAAGCTAAGCTAGGTTAACCTAAGATGAACAATAAGCTCATTGCTATTGTTTTGTATTGAACAGACAGACAGACAGACGAGAGTTTTTCTTTCATGCAACTCTTCACCAGAAAGCAAATATATTTCGGAAAATGTCAAACTAGCCCTGTAATTGTCTTGTTTGGGGACTTAAATGTGGATTTCAGAGCCAAGACTTGAGGATTACTTGTGATTTGTAGAACAATGTCAAGAATCTCAGGGAGATGAACAGTTAAATTGTGAGATGATTTTCCCTCCCAGCTGCCTAGTTCGAGTCACAATAACAGGAGAAGACTGTCTATATTCATGAGCACTGTGATAACACAGCTGTCAGAGAAGTCCTTGAAATTTTGCAAAAAAAAAAATCAAGCCGGTGGCTTGAATGAGACACTTCACTAGCTGTGTGTTATTAAATGTAATCATACGAAGATAGAAATCAGTCTGTGTTTGTATTTAAAAAAAAAAAAA
>MDSQ01000421.1_pt1 | contig 10683 bp, 4 predicted proteins | sample 1008251 | NCBI WGS metagenome assembly MDSQ01 (sample SAMN05526597, study PRJNA338239) | gut metagenome | isolation source: Hindgut content | host: Naso unicornis | place: Saudi Arabia: Red Sea | collected 2016-05
TTCATCCTTGCAACTCCTCATCCTTCAGTGCCTCCGGATTTCTCTCGCTACATTTCTTCCATTCCTTCTTCCTTTTCCTTTCTTCTCTCTGTGTTTCCATTTTTCCTTCCCTTTTTCCTCTCCTTCATTTTCTCACCTCCGAGTTTCTCCATTCCTTTCCATGCACTGCCCTCCCCTCCTCCATATCTCTATGCTTCCACTCGAGTGCCTCTGTGTCTGTCACTCAGCTTGCCGTGGGAGGCTGTGCACTCAGTGGTCTGTGTGCTCTGGCAGTCAGTCCCTGCACACAGCAGCCTCTTCTATTATTAAATGTAACGGGACCTTTACTTTTGCAGCTGAGCAGCATCAGGGACTCTGTTCAGTGTAGGAAGATTTCCCGGTTGCAGATGATATTCCCTTATCTGCCTTGAAACTAAAACAACAGAAGCCCTGTAGAGAGAACACAGACTCACATTGTTATATCTCAGTCTTGTTCCTCTGCTAAAGCATTATAAAAACAAACATCTTTGTTAATTCATGAGGTTTGCCCTTTTTTTTTGGCTGACCAACAAGGAGAAAGCCAACACGTACGGCTTAGTGGGTTTGGGAATCTTTGTTTCGGCAGCTCTGGGAGGTCAGGCATTGCTGAGTGGCCTTGAGGCGGCAGCTAATTGGCCTTTGCGATGTCCTGAAGTTGGGCAGTTTGAATCCACTGTTGTGTTGTCATTAATCGGATCTCACATAATTTACAATTAGCCTGTAATAAATAAGGTTAAATGCACATTAGCTCAAAGAGTGTTTGGAGCTATTTTGATGTAGGCTGATACACACTGAGGAGGAGAACTGATTTACTTGAGTGGCTGTTAATATGCAGTCCTCATTACAGGTTTTTCAGTTAAGAGATAAGCTAATATGGTATGAATTTTACATTGGGAGCTTAAAATTTAAAATGAGATAAATCTTTCATCATGGACCTTCATTTGCATCTTTGTGAGATCACATTGCAAATGACACCTGGAGTCCAAGCTGTGTATTTCAGTATGTGTTTACAACATATTCCAAACCCTGCATCAGTTAGAAACTACACTGGGTTGCCGGGGGGATTCACAGAGAAAGACTGCCATCGTTCTGTGTGACAGATGTCTCTAGTACATAAGACATTAAAATTTGATTTGATTTGAATGTAAGGACTTCGCACATGTTCAAAAAAACAAAATGGTGTAAATGGTAAAACAAAGCGCATTTAAGATGGTGATAATAAAATGTATGATGGAATGTGGTTAAAGAATTGCAACTGGGTGCATTTCAAATTGTTTTAAAGTAATTATTTGCAACATTTTCACAGAAATAAATGTATCAGTGATACATAATCAGTAAAATTCAAACAGTTCTAAAATACTTACTATAGCAGCCTCTTTCCTAAAAATTAAACTCACCTTTTTCTGCAAAATCTTGCACTGTGAATGCATGGATATCTAGCTGTTATTTGTGTCTGGTGTCTTACAACAGTATTTATTTGCTGTGTATTATTTGGCAATGTTTTTATTGTTTGTAGGCAGTATGAACTGATTTGGTAGCAAATGAGTTTCCTCACTGAGGATTAATAAAGCTATCTTATCTTATTTTATAATATCTTATCTTACCTTATCTCAACTTATTCGCCACAGTAAATGGGTTTCGAGGAAAATGTAATTCTGATAAAAATTTCTTTTTTTATTACAACTATGAAGGAATGATGTTAATAATGTGCCTCGCAAGTTGCAAAAATGTAGTTACCCTAACTCTATCATAGGGTTGAGCTGTAATATGCTAATAAGGTTTACCAGGGTGTTTAAAAACAGCAGAGTCAGTTTCATTATCCTCATTACCAGGATGTCATTAAAAATGTGCAATGTGCAGTAAGAGTGTTTGTGTGTTCGAAGATGCTATAAAAATGATGACAGCCCCTCTTTTAGACATGTAATTTGTCAAATAACCTGCTAATAACGACTAGCATAACTACTCACATTTTTGTTGTGCATCATATTTGAAGTGCAGTGCAACAGCTTTGTGGCAGGAAACAGTATAGAAGCAAATTGGCACCCTTTCAGTAAAAAGTTCACTGGCAACATATTTCATTTATTTTACCAAAATAGGCACTTTAGCAATGTGCTAGCCGCTCATTTTGACTATGATATTCAACTTTTTTATGGTTATGTTTAGGCACTCGCAGCAGTTAATTAAGGTTAGAAAAAGATTGTGTTCTATTCATAACCAGAAAAAGTCAGCACACATAATATTTTTCATCAACATTTATCCGAAATCACATTTTTTTCCCCCTAAACATAACTAAATTGCTTTTGTTTGTAACCACAGACAAAATTCTAGACACGAACCCTGCAACACTGCTGTGCTGAACATCTCCCTCTGGAGCAGCAAAAGGCTTTATACAACTTGTTCGCATAAAAAAGTGCACAGTTCTTTTAATGTCACTTCAGTGGATGCCTCTTTTTTTTAGAAGTGACCTTTATGGTTTAATTGATTACTTCCACTTTCATGGGCTGATCTGTTCCAATCTATCTGAACTTGTCGTCACAATTCTTTTGACTCAGACACACAATTATCAGGGGACGAAGTCGTCTTTTAAATCACTCATATGATGTCGCCTGCAGTGCTGTTTCCATTTCTGTCTTCCAGGTGTTCTCTGTCTTAGTCCTTGAGCTTGATTTTATTCACATCACTTAGCTTATTAAAGATACAGAGAATCGTGCATTTTCTCCATTCGTGAGCTTCTATTAAGAAACCAATGGAAGCCTCAGAACTTCACTCAACTTTGGCAGATTTTACATGGATTATTTATATGCTGGTTTATGTGAGGCCACTGGCTGCTCCTGAGACACTCCTCTCTTTCATCATCATACATGAAGGATGCCCCTTTGGCTCAGTGTCAAACATGCGATTCTGTGAAGATGAACTCTTCAGCGGTGCAGTTTCCTCTCTGCTGCGCTCTCGCCCATCTCACGCTTCAGTGTGAGGTCTAATATGTTATTGAACCCTGTTGTAAATTACAGCCCTGTCTGTGATGTCAGAAATACAAGCCTGTGCTGTAATTAACACAGACTCGGTGGGTCAGGGATTCTGCATTAAATGAAGGCGTATTGTGTCATGTGAAGCTGGAGCGACCTGATGGGAACATGGAGAGAGGATGGCTTATGTGATTGGACAGCAGTGATTTTTCTGCTCATTATTTTTCTTTATCATAATTTTAGCCCCGTCTTCCCCTGTATTAAAAGTCATACTGTTGAATTTTCTTTTGTGTTATCTTAAAAATGAAGCTTTCGCAGCACTTCTGCAGTCACAACAAAACAAACATTTAAAGCCTCACGTTGATACTTAAAGGTTTTTTTTTTAAACTGGATGCATCATTCCCCCCCTCCCTTTGAATTATTCATCTGCAGACTGCGTTCGTGTGCGTTCTTTGCTCAGAGGAGGATGTCAGTCGGACCACTGCAAACAGCTTATTAGAGAGAAAGTGTACTGTCTCTTTGATGGGCTTTGAATGAGTCACCGAGTCTCTGCCTCTGTAGCTGTGAGCCCTCCGTGTTTATTCTTGATGTTCATCACAAGCCGCTTTTGCACAGCAGCCCATTCTGTAGTTTTAATACCTACCAGTCTGTAGCCTTAATCATCACTGAGTTTTATTTGAATTGGTTTACTCAGTGCTTTACCTCACTGCTGCAAAATTTAATGTCAACCCTTTTAACATTCAGAGAAGTGTTTTGTCACAGCTGTAGTGTCTAAGCTCGTGGCTCTCTGCTTTCATTTTTTTTGTTAACTTCTCATGGGGGAAAAAAACATAGTGTAGGAAAAATCTATTTTTAGCGTGTTTATCATGCTTGATTGAAGTGACTGGAGGAACACTGATCCTGAAGAACAACCATTTCTGGAAAGATCTTTTTAATGTGACACGGCTCTTCACGAGGTCCAGTCCAGTCACACAGTAATCATTTAATTAGGTTTAAATTAGATGCAGTATAATATCATTGTGGCTTTGCTTTATGGTGTTTGTAATAGTGCCGACCAACCTGTTTGCCGATTTTGTCGACCAGTCCCAGACTTCCTCGGTATCGGCGTATATGTTCTCAGATATGAGCCGATATTGAGCTGTTTTTTAAGGCCAGAAAAAAAAAAAGCTTGGACCAGTGATTTAAAATGGTGTCATTACATAGTTTGTCCAGCAGAAGGCGGTTCATTATCAAATAACTCTTAAGTGAAGAGTATACTGTTCAGTGCACTGAAGTTTGCACCAAATATACTGTAGTGGGCGGGCCCTAGTGTGTAAGTTACAAGCATGAGAAGTGTTTAGATGACATGAATTAGTATGCTACTACTTAATGAGAACATTTTAAAATGCAGCTCATGTAGCTGACTACAGTAAAAGTCTGCATAGTGTGCTGCAGTATTGCTGCTGCACAGGGCTGACACGATATCTGACTATTGATTTATTCTTCTTACTGGCTCTGTTTAGTCTGCTCTGCTCACTTGATTAAAGAAAATAGATAAAAATGTACTATTTACTTACATAGGGAAACATAAAACGTTGTGCAATTACTGTAAATGATACAAACTGCATGCTGCTATTCTTGGATGCTGGAATTGGATTATTTTTAAAAAGCTTTGCTGCAATGAAAAATATTAGATTTCAGCCTTTTATCAGGCATCAAGTTACTAAATGCCACCAACTCTCTTTTTATTGATTTACAGCTTCACAGCAAATCACATGTAACACCTAAGGCATGCTATCGCATTACATTCTGCAACGAATTAAAAATCAACTTTGAGATTTTATCCAGAGCCATTTGTTCTGGGAAAGTAAATGTCTTGATTTAGTGTGAATCAACAGAAATGACAAATCCTGTGCGCTGTTTCTTTCTGTAATGATTTCATATTGTTTCTGCAACACTGAGCTGTTTAACAGAGGATAGATTCAGGGGAGGGGACCCCACACAGCCTGCTGCATTTTCTGCAGAAACACGACACGATTACAAACTTGCAGTGTAACTTGTAAATTATGTTATTGCACATGCAGGAGTAGGGTATCAGGTTTATCTCTACTGCAGGACGCATTTGGTGACTCAACACTCCTGCCCTCTTTGTCATCGTCATTGTCTGTTTTCAGGGTGACACATGCAAACCTTTGCCTCTATTTTTGGACACACCTGCTGTTCTGTAGCAGAAGCTCTGACCCCCACACACACTCTTCACACCATTAGGTCTATCTCTGGCTGATGAGAAAAAAGTACATGTCAAACTTGACAGCAGACATGAGCTTTAGAGAACAAAAGTTACTTAATCGGATGTTGTAGGACAACATTACATCTTACAATCTTCTCACAACCTCTCTCATGTGCCTAAGCTATAAACTGCAATGAAATCATGCATGGAAGGAGCAAAAATGTATATGTTTAATAATTTAAATAAGCATATTTGATGACATTAATGCTTTACGTCTGCCAGCAACAGTGCGTGGTATCGTTTGTTCCTTTAAAAATTTAAATCCCAGCACAGCTGTGAATAATTTAGCCTATGATTACAGCTAAAATAAACATTAAAAATACAATAAACAAAGTCATGCAACCAGATATGTAAAGATGAAATGTCTCCACACTTTAAACAAGATAAATTGCAAAGAAATACTGCCATGAATGTTTGCATCAGAAGTTTATAGAAAGGAATAATTTACCAAATTTTTATTTTGTATCAAAACACTTTGAATTATTAGTCTTGATGTTAATTTCAGCATTTCATAACTTCACTGGTTCATGCAGAATTTAATGGGCATCTGTTTGAATTATTAAGCAAACTACAAAATAGTGACAGTATATTGTGACTTACATAATAGTGTCCAGGAGGGGGCACTGTTACTCTGTCTCCTCATGACCACCACTTACAATTTAGTAATAAATGCACACATACGCACAATCTCTCACACATACAAACACAAAAACTTATTTTTTGAACACTTCAAAAAACAAAACAAAAAATAAATAAATAAATACACTTTCTTAATTTTCTTATTGACCTTTCCAGTGCAAACATCCTGGAACCCACAAGCAGCCAATGATGAATTGGTCAAAACTGCAGGAACAGTCATGGAAGTGAAAAATCAAATTTACTATTCCCATTGTAAGTTGGAAGTTAAAGAATCAAAACTTTCCCTTTAAGTTTTTGGCCTTTTTCCACTCATCAAGGGATTTGAAGTTGAATCTGTCTCTGCTGTGGTGACTCATTTATTGATCACCTGGCATGAAGACAAAGTCCTTCTCAGTTGCAGAGAGCCATCCATCATGGAGCTGCCTGGGACACAGCCGAGAGATAGCATAGCACTGAGGACCCATTATAACCGAAATAGATCTTTCTCTGCAAGAAAGATCAATGAGCAACATGTCCCTGTTGCTGCTTCCCTCATCCTGCATCAGATCATAATTGTCTGAAGAAGATGAACTGCTATGATTCATTGATCAAAAAGCCTAGTTCTTGCTGAGTCCTTGCCAGTTAAAAACTTAAAAAATGAGAGAGATTGATGCAAACAAAAACATGCATAATCACTTTCTTATCATCTGCTGATATTAGCCAATGAGATGAACAGAATGGAAACAAGGAACTGATAATTGCATTCAAACAAAGTGGAACGTAAAGTGGGCCAATGCTCATTCGATCTGAGCACATTGCAACAACACCTCTTTTCTTCTGCTGTGTCCACCATAATATCCCGACCCTCTAATGAGAAGCTATGAAAGGCCGCAGTGTGTGCGTGAGGCTGTTTGTAGCGGCTCCCCAGGGCCCGAGGGGCACACGACCTCATCGGGAGGAGGAGAGTTCAGTTGGGTCGCTCCATTCCTCCCAGTCAGACTTTCAGCAAACCGTACTGTAACTTCTTTAACGTCTTTTTAGCTTTGTTATTTTCAGCTGTCTGCTCAGTGTCTGGTCTCCAACTGCGTGCAAATCCAGGAGAGGATGTGAAACTGATGTAAATCCCACTAAAACTGAAGCAGAAGTCAGACGGAGACGAAAGATAATGTGAAATGTCCCCTCTGTTCCTTAGGTGATAAAGTCAAGAGAAGTAATAGACCTTCCTCTGTTAAATGTGTTGTCCAAAACTAAAAAACAACTACAGCTTTAAATAATTACAGCTGCATTCATGCAGGCTAACACTCAGTCAGCCACTGAAATTTGAAAAGTGTAATGAAAATGAAATGCTCGCAGAGATAAGGCCCCGCTTATTTCCTGACGCTTCAAAGCACAATTGCTCTTTGAATATTCACTCCCTTCAAATATTTGTATGGCTCCCCTTCCTCTGCGAACTCACCCTCTCCAAACATCCGACTGTATGTGTGCTCCTTGTTCAGTCGAGTATCTGGAAAATATTTGGAACATACACACTTGCCATAGGCAGTGTGTTCATGACGATACAGTATAAATATTGTTGAACGATTAACTTCGTTCTTTAAAGGGCTGTTCACTCACTCAGCTTCTACTTTTTAAGAATAGAGGCCTCCTTTAAATTAAACATAGACTGTGCGGCTCCCTCAACCCTGAATATTGATCGTTCAATCACCTCTACCTGGTATAAATAATTGATCATTTAAGAGTATGCCTTTAAAAATTTGGGTGCTATTTTTGATTTTTGAGCCTAGAGAAGCGAGCAAAGAATTTAGATTTAGTTCAGTCAGAGACAGCAAACACCAAGGCTTTTATACATTTATAGCAAATGGTTATAAAGACAGATTTGGTGGAAAGGGCCTCTGTTGTTTGAGGGAGCTCTCAATGAATCCAAGCAGCAAAGAGAAGTCTGTTGAGGAAGCTAATACCCTAAAACGAAAACACTGCTTTCTGCTGAAGGAGTATCAGCAGGAAGCGCGTTAGACCCCCCAAACAACAGACCATTCTGATTCCTTACAACGAGCATGTTGCAATTTCCATTAAATGCTTGCAAAGCACTTTTCAATTCTGAAAAAGCTCCAACAACATCGTAAACCAGCTTCAGATAAACGCACCAACAGTATAATGACTGATTTACTGCACAGTTCTGTGTCAGAGGCCGTTTTTCCTGAAGTCTTAAGCGGGTTGCTACGTTAGTCCGTATTCTGCGTGGTACATTTGCAAAAATAGGACAGACTGCTACATGCTACAGAGCTGAATGAATGAGCCAATCATTGTCAAGCATTTTGCAAACAGTTGATGCAAATCAGCCAATATAAGGTCCACTTAAATGCTCTGCCCAAACCAACACACTGCTTCATTTTAGTCATGTTTTTTCATGTGTGGAATATTCAGTAAACTCTGCGACCAAGGTTATTGTAGTGCCATGTTTATCTGCTCCAGCTTTTAAGCTGTAAAGGTCAGATGTCAGGCGCTTAAACAAAATCATATTTTCTCATCTTGTCCTGATGGTGAATGAGAAGTTTAACACTCAAAAACTTGTCGCTTTTGAATGACAGTGGCTAAACAAACTGCCAAATATCATCAGAGTCTATTTCAAATCTTGCTAAGTCCTGATTGGGTCATTGAGGCTTCACCTTTTTTAATCCCACCCATTTTACAGCAGTGAAAAGCAAAAAGAAATCTCTCCAGAACTTCTGCTAAAACTGTTTTAATATGGGCAGAAAAACACATTCATATAGGACCCTATCACTTATAGTAAACTAATTGAGATTTTCAGTGCCTAAAAGCTGATATTTATAGTAAATATTATTTGGGTCAAGATAACATTATGTCCTCAGATGCCTCTCAAGTTGTCCACTTTGGAGCGTCTGATCCAGACTCCAAATTCCAGGTTAAAAACTAAGGATTAAAAATCTTCTGCTGTATTGGCTCCTTGGTTTTGGTTTATTTTCCTCTGTCTCAAGTGCACTTTGTACACCTTGCTTGAAGAGTGCTAAATAAATAAAATTGCATCATTATTCTTTGCCCTGCTTTGAAACCAGAGAAAGGCTAGATGAATAAACAAGAAAATCTATTATTAATGAGAAGAAACACAAAGCATTAAGCTTGATTCTTCTCTATTCAAAGAGAACTTCTCTGGCGCCAGCAGGGCTGCTCTTTGCCCTCAGTCTCGTTTTGCTGTAGTAGACTTGATTTATGATGTTTGTCCAGCCTCCAATACTTAAACTCCTACATGTAGAAAATTAGATTTATTTTTTAAATTACGATGCGCCTCCTTGACAGGCCTTTGCACAAGCTGCCCGTTTAAACCGGGTCTGCTTCTTTTGAGACAAGCACAACGCTCATTTTTTCCACTAAAGCAAATTTCTTGAGCCATGAGAGCAGAGCGGTGGATGAATGAATGATCTTTGCTTCTCCTCACACACTGTACACCACACACCAACTCTGCCTCCACAACTGTTCGACAGCTGCTGCTCCCCTTCCAGACTGAATATAAATAATTAAGTTCATGGGAGTGTAGCTACCCATTCACAGAATCAAGTTAAAGGATGCATTCCAATTCTGATTACACCTGTAGAAATCATATTTATCTGTGGTGGTTTCGTGAATAATGAAGTTTAAAATTTTATGATAATGACTTTAATTGTGATGCTGTTTATTCTGATTACAGCCACATAAAACAGGGGGCCACAAATGTTTATTTTCTTTAGGAAGTGTGTCTTTTCTGTAAAAGCTCTATATTTTGAGATGTCTTTGGTGTGTTTTGTTTTTGTCTGGGTTGGTGCTTTGCCGGTGTTGCTGTATCAGTGGTTTCTGTGAGTCAGACGACATGGGTATCAGGCAGGGAACTCCATTTCTTTTGTCCTCCTGAGAGTCTTCCTGCCCGTCAACTTCCTCTAAGACAAAAGAGGAGCCAGAGCTGCTCGGAGGACTGAGCCTTTTCCTGGGGTGATGTGATTAAGAGCCTCTGTCTGGGCTGCACCCATTCAAATGCCACGCACACCACACAGCTGCTTTAGTTAATTGAATTGTCAGGACAGTAGACAGGATTGAAGGTAGCAGCGAGTGACGCGCTGAATCACTAGAGTGGCACTTAAATAAAGTTTGGCAGCAGCTGTGCCAAGGATGAAAAGCAGACTGTTTGTTGTTTTGTCTAGTCTGTTTTTTGGATTAGGTTAGTGGTTTCTGTATGTTTCTGCTAATTAATAGGAACTGAACTGATAGATTTGTTAAAGATTTCACGTTGGATAAGATTTAAACAGTTTTGGTATTTAAAACATGGTCACAAACTTTTAAGTAGTTACTTTACATGGATGGATTTAGGTTGGAATCTAGTCAACTAACATATGTTATTTTGTGATATCATTTATTTATTATTGTATGTGCACTGTAGTACCACTGCATGTTTATAATTATTAGCCTATGCTGTATATGTCAGTTTTATAAGATATTTCATTTTATTCCATTTCTATGGTGCCTTATTAACAGAAACAACAGATGATGAAAAACTCCAGCTTGTTTGCGGTTCCCTTTCCCTTCTGATCAATAAGGATTGTCACTGTCCAATAACCTGATAAAATGGATGAAACGCAAGAAGACAATGAGTGAGCAAGAGTCTGCAGCCATGTTAGCAGCTCTGTCGGGCTGAGACACAACAGTGTTTTGAGCTAATTGCTAATGTCATTATGCTATTATGCTCATAGTGAAAACACTAACATGCTTATTTTCCATTGGCAATGTTGGGGAGTAACTAGTTACATGTAACAGTGTTAAGTAATT
>MDSQ01000422.1_pt1 | contig 10679 bp, 11 predicted proteins | sample 1008251 | NCBI WGS metagenome assembly MDSQ01 (sample SAMN05526597, study PRJNA338239) | gut metagenome | isolation source: Hindgut content | host: Naso unicornis | place: Saudi Arabia: Red Sea | collected 2016-05
AATTTTTTTTTTAGAATTCTCTACAGATAACATGTGCTTTTGTTTAAGATTTAGTGGACAAAACAAAAAATTTCAGGTCAAACCATTCAAAACAAAACGGCACAATATGGAGGCTCACATACGTCACAGTATTAAGACAGCACACAGGTCCCAGCTCCACAGAGACACACAGACAGAATGAAGAACTTTGAGCCTGAGCACAATAAGCCTGTCATGTTTACAGATGAAATTGTTCGATGATTAATTGTTAAACATGAAACCAACTGGCAACTGTTTTGATCGTTTCAGCCATTTTCACGTCCATAACACCAAACATTCTCCTGTCCACACTTCTCCAATTTCAGGTTTTGCAGTTTCTCTCTGTTTTACATGACAATAAACAGAATTTGTGAATTTAATTCAGTGTCTTTCTACCTTACAGCCATTTACTTATCACTGTCATCTTGCAAACCTCAAACCCTCCCTTCTGTCTGTCATAAGCTGCTCTCACAAATGCACACAACAAAGTTTTAATAACATGTCTGATCTTGACAAGCTTGTGGAAAAAAAAATGCTCTGACATGATGTCAGAGTTAACATTACATGCCAGCACGTCCATGTGCAGCGTTTGCCTCAGATGTGCATAAATGTTGACTCATGCATGTATATAAGTTTAGCTGTACCCCAAAGCAACAAAGATTCAAATAATTGCACTCAGTTCCTCAATTTTTCACTGCTTGGAGGGCACTGTAACAAAAACTCAGCCTGGCAGCAACTTTTCCGTAGCTGCTGTTCTGCTGAACGCCACTTACAACAAACTGCTTCCTGTGCATGTCTGATAAATAATGGACTTCTAGTTTCTCTAGCTTTTTCTAGGATTGAAGTATATTGAAGTACAATGACATTAAAGCTAAATTAATACCTGTGGTAAAATATTTTATCCTCAAGGCTTGGCAGCTAGTTTTTCCAGAGCTGTTTGCTTACTCAGTGTAATCACTAAGTTGTCAGGTTTTGGGACCGCAGCTCTGCGGTTAAAATCCAAAACTGGATCGGATGAAGAGGTAATAGAAAGTGCAGTGTGAAGACTGTCATGCCTTTGCCCACAGAACACACACTGTGCAAGGAGCTCTTTGTTTTATTCACAGGCTCTTTATGAAACACCGTTGTTTGGAACAGTAAGACCCAGTCTTTGTCTTGGAGGGTTTCATTCACTTCTTTCATGCAGTTCCCATAAGAGCCCAGTTTCCTGAGAGAATAATTGGTGTCAAACAGTTGATAAGATCAGCTTGAATCAAACCCACCCTCACGGACCAGGAAAGGCTAACACCATTTGCAATTTCCCGTTTGTGTGCTTGTGTGTGCTTGTGTGTGTGTTTGTGCAGGTGATTGCTGTAGTGATGGATGCGTTTACAGATGTGGATATTTTTCGAGACTTGCTGGATGCGGCCTACAAACGCAGAGTTCCTGTATACATAATAATTGACATGGCTGCCGTCCCCTGCTTTCTGTCCATGTGTGGCAGAGCTGGAATGCACCGTGGACACCTGAAGGTACACACACATGCACATGCACATGCACACACACACACACAATGTTTTCATAAGCTGGGAGGGGAACTAGCTGGATAAATGGCTGCTCTTGATAAGCAGATAGTAATAGAAACTATTTATTTTAGAAAGCTGAAGCTCCAGTATTGCAAACACAATATTTTCATTAAAGACGGTTCTTTCAATAACAGATATACTAACAGGGCAAATATTGAAAATAGGTCACATGACTGATGTAGGTGTGACAGGTTTTTTTCTGCCTGCAGGCATTAGTGAGGTGCATGCACCAGCTAGTTTTTGGCCGCCGGCAGGCGGAATTTCTTTGTTATTCTTGGCTTCTCAGAGTAAAACTGGTCTGGGCAGTAACAGAAATTAATTAATGCTTTATTAGGACTCTTACATGTTTAGGACTGAAGGGCAGAAAGACACTGTATACATTCCTATCTGTGCCGCAGACAGTCAGATAAACCACACGACCTCTCCCTTTCTGTATTACACTTCTCTTTCATTTCTCCTTCTTTCTTCCTCACAGATTTAACCACCAGACCTCCAGTTTCTTTTAGCTGCGTTCTTATCTGCAATCTCCGTTGTTGTTATGAGCATTTACGGCTCCTATGCTTAGTGTCTCCTGTGAGATTTCACACAGAACATTTACTCACGAGGTAATGCACTGCCTGGAACCACACCCATATCGCTGGGCCAAAGACAAATGCGGCAGGGTGTGTCATGCAAGCATGCACATACATAGATTCAGTCCATGTTCTAACCTGCAGAGTCAGCCTGTACAGAGTTATGGTTCTCGTCAGAGCTTGTTGTTGCCAAATATAAAACTCACTCTTGCCTTTATTTCCCCTTTTGTCCTATAAAATCCTTCTCTCATTGACTATAAAATAAACCCCCAAAGGGCCCCTCTTTACATAGCAGTAACTCTGTGTGTGTGTGCATGTGTGTGTGTGTGTGTGCAGAATCTGCGTGTACGTTGCTGTGGAGGTGTGGAGTTCTTCACACGGTCGGCACAGAAGGTGCGTGGATCACTGAGCCAGAAGTTCCTCCTGGTAGATGGAGACAGAGCCATCTCTGGATCATACAGGTGAGCAGTGAGAGTGTGAATATGAACACAGTGCATTTCTGTGTATTGCTCGTGTGTTTCAAGCTGCTCTGATCAGTATATTTGATTTAACGTGCAGTGGTGTAGATAGGTTTTCAGTGTTGTGAGTCTCCAGAACTTACAGGTGGTCATTTGACTACTGCTTGCAAATAAAAAAAAGTCCATGTGACAACAGGTCTAGTTGTCATGGTGAGAGAAGCTGAAATCTGAGATGGGTTGGTTGGTAATCATGTTTCTGTGTTTTAGCTGTGTCATTGCATACATACCAATGCAGGTGCAATGAAGTGGCAGGCTGTAAACTTTACAATTTGTGGCCACCAAATCCACTGTGAAAATCTGATGTTTTCACATTACGGATGACGAAGAAAGGCGTTCAAACGAGAGTTTTACAGGTAACATGAGACTTACACAGGCTGATAAAAACCTGAACTGAACAAATAAAAGGAAAGAATAACAGTAGTCAAATCATTGTATTGGTAAGCAAAATGTTATTTGACTCTTAAATTCTGAGATCAGTACAGCCCTCGACACGTTGTGATGACATACTGTGCAAAATCCAACTAAACAAAAAAGTTGTTTATTTCTGTGGTTTTGGCAAGGCGCGTCGCCTGCACAGTAAAGCATCGTTGGACATCACCAACGTGAGTGAACGCAGCATTAATCACCGTGGACAGAGGCTACATGAGTTTAATTGTTTAAACAAAAAGTGTTGCCTCGATTGTTTTAATGAAGTCTGTGCAGTCAGAATTGGTGCAGCAAAAGTAGCATGTTGCATTGACTGAAAGCATATGCATGCGTGACTGGTGGATATATATATTTTTATTTTCTTGATTTCAATAAAAATTTGTTGTTCACAATGAATAATTAGCATGAAAAAAGTAGGGTGCGTCCCCAGGATGCATCAGTAAGGGAGTTTACTGCGTCCTTTTGGTTTTTAATTAGTCAGAGATGCAGGGCGCTTAACTAGAAACATGACTGAACTTGGATTTAATAACTAAGTGAAATGTTAAAGGATTCACACATTAGGAGATAAACCCACAGAAATCTACCTGCTCTGTGGAGCATTTTTTATATCTTTCAGCTTATTGTTTGAGTTTTCTGGCCTGCAACTCTCTGTTTTGTTTCAGTCTCACCACTCCCATCCAGTCTCACCCATCAGCAAACTGCATGTTCACTCAGCAGAGTGAAAATTTGACTAACAGCCAGAAGCTCAGCTTCAAATCAATGTTAATGTTGCTCCATGTCTGCAGGATGTATTAACGCGCGACTGTTAGCTAAGTGGTTCACCCAGAATCTCCCAAGGGGCCCAAAAATCTGTTTCTGCCACAACATGCAGAATCTGAAGATTTCCAACTTTGACACATCCCAGCGGTGGCATCGAAAAATATACAGGGACTGAAAGCATTGCAAGCCAGAACACCCTGACCCCAGTGACTGATGCATTGTTGCAGTGTGTAGACCTTTATCTGCCAACACCAATCTTTGAAAAAGGTTCAGATCTTCCGCCAGTATGAACCTTCACCTCATCACAGATTATTAGTTTAATATCATAATCTGCAGTTACTTATTTACCAATATATGTGTGCTGTCATAAACCATATCCCTCGTTCCACCAGAAGAAATTAAGAGAAGAGAAGAGAAGCATGAAAAAAAATCATACAACGAGTAAAATATGATGCATGACTTCAGGGTAGAAATGTCTGGTATGGCGCTTAACGCCTCATGTCCACACAGTTTTGTTTTGCTTTCAAAAAATTTAAAACATGCAGAGTGCCAGCATATGGAAAAGCCTTTCTTTGCTGATAAAAAAGACACTCAACTGCAGTGGGTGAAGCCAGTTTGTGAAACAGGGAATCTATATGTTACACAGCTAGAATGCTACCAATTAGTTTCATATTAGTTTTGTTGCTCCGATTAAGGCGCAGTGCTGAAACGTTACTTTGCAGAATTAAAGGATGTAAATTGATTGTGCTTCAGTCTCTTGTTTTCCTAAGTCCGCTCTCCCTGAGCTGAGATGCACCTGACTCAGCTATATTATTGCCTGGAAGATGCGCTGAGAACCTTGTTTCATCCAGCTCCATGCTGTTCTGTGAGCTGTAGTGTTTTATGCTCATGTGCTGTTACAGACTGCATACGGTCTGTCCAAAAATACATTGCAAAAGTTGCATTTTTTTTAACATTCTTGATGCGAATTCCAAATAGAGCAAAGACAAAATGGAGGTTCCTATAGGAATGAATGCAGTTCTGGTTCACTGACATACACACACAGAGCTATGTCGAAAAAAGGCAGAGACCGTAAAATGCGTTTGCTTTTCAGTAGGAGTTGAAAGAACATTTGAAAGCCTGTCATGCTGTGAATTTAGGTTTCCATGTCTGTGTTGTTCCAGCTTCACCTGGACCTCATCTCGTTTGGACCGTAACCTCATCACTGTGATCACAGGACAAGCAGTGGAAACCTTCGACCTGCAGTTTCGTGAACTTTACCTCATGTCCAGAGGTGTGTCTCTGAACAAGGTTCCCATGGACGACGAACCGATCCCTGACCCACTCCCTCAGGCGGCTCCTGCTCCGGTGTCGACTGCTGTTGCGAGGAAGCTCATCAATCCCAAATATGCCCTTGTTGCCACAGGAAACCACAGTCTTGCTTCTTCTGAGCAAAATTCCATCAACAAGAACTCTCAGAACCCCACTGGGCTTAAACCAACGAAAGTACGTGTCAAGCATGTTACTGAAGAACCACCCATACATCCAGGATTAGCCAACTTGGAGAAAGCGCACCTTATCGCGTATCTGCCCACCTGGCCAGAACCAGATCCACCAAGCGACGTGATTGGCTTTATCAACATCAGGGATGAGAAGCGAGCGAATCAGGTTCACTTACAGAGGTCAGAGAGGTTTGAGGTCAGTCAGGCTATACGCTTCAGCTCACCACTGATGCCACCAGCACAGACTCAGAAACCTGCTTCTGGTCAGGATGCAAACACTGCAGGAGCAGCAGATAATCCTGCTGACAATACAAGTACAGATGCCTCTGCTCCCGTAAGTCCAAGCAACAAACAGCTCAAACAGCAAACGCACACAGCTCCAAATAAAGACCAGACTGATGCAACAGATTCCAGAGGGCCCCCTCAGCAGCCAAGCACACCCTTAACACAAGACGCAGACAAACCCAGCACACACACTCCTACATCACCATCCAGTGTTACTGCTGATTCACAGCCAACAGACAATGCTAAACAAACCCCAGCCACTCCACAAACTGTAGCACCCCCTGTTCCTAAACCCCGAACAATACAGTTAGTGATAGAGCCCACCTCGGTGCAGCTTTCTGGCGAACCACAGGTCACCCTGAGGAAGATGGACCCATCTGAAAGTCAAGATGACGGAAGTGAAAAGAGAGTAAATGAAGAGCCAAATTCAGGCCCTGACCATTTGACATCAGAAGATGACGGCAGGGACTCTGGCAGCAACGATGAAGGGAGCCAGGACAGCACCAAGGTTATATGCGACCGAGCAGCCAATGACGATCCTTCTAGCACCTCCACAGCATCAGAAGAGGAATTTTTTGATTGTTCCCAGCCAGAGCGAAGAGACCCAATGACCAATGGTGTGACGACAGGATCCGGTCGTGGCCATCGCCAAGGAGATGGGGTCAACATGATGGCCCGTCTCTCCCAGAGCATGCTAGATCTGCGGCAGCCCAGCAAGCCAGAGGACAGCGCTGCCCTCATCCGTCAATCACAGGAGCTCCGCAGACAAGCACACCAGTCACCACATAGACACATAGGACAGGTGAGCACTCAGTGCAAGTTATATCAATATTGCTAATCAATGGTTGAGTTTTTTGACAGATGACTAATGACCAGAAATGAATATTTTAAGTCTTTTATCCATCAAAAAGTAACAGGTAGTTGTACTTTCCATGCACAAGGATAAGGTTTCTGCTTTTTAGTTTCTAAGTTGAGAGAGCTTGTTGTTTTTGTCTGTCATACATCATTGTGTAGCAAATAATTTTTGGTTTAGACAGTGTCTGAGTACTATGAAGTAGGACTGTGCTGAGTAGTTCCAAATCGAAATCAACCATTTATCTTTAATTGAACACGTCAGCAGCAGTGAGCCATGGAGTGCTAACTTGTACTGTAATTAGTCTTTCTTTGCTGACTGCTTATTAGAGGGGAAATGTACTTTCCTGTACTTTGTCTTTGCCTGCTGTTGCTTGCTCGCTCACAGCTAAGAGGTGTGATCTTACTGTTTGTTACTGTTTAAAATCAAAATTGTTCTGTGACTAACCTCCTTTTTTATTTATATGGTGATATGATGTTGGACATTCAAAAGTTTTATCTAAAAAACCTTAATAGAAGCTTTGAATTTTAACACGTGACATTTGGTACGGCCCTATATTATTACACTTATAGATGAACTTATCAATCTGTTAATTGAAAAAATAACCAAGAGAATTATCTATAATTTAAATCGTTTTTAAGTGCAGCTGACAGCTAGATGACTAACCAACCATTGAATAAATTTATTCAAGATAAATAAATTTACTTTGAACAAGTTTGCCAGAAATTTGCAGGAAAGGCACAGCTGTTTTCTCTCTCTCTTTCACACACACACACACACACAAACACACACAAACACAACACACACTTATACAAATCCCATTAAAAGGGTGTTTTATACTAGTGGTGTGCGAGCAAGCCACTACTTGCTTACGATGAACATGTCCTACCTTTTTACAACTAAAAGGTGTGTGTTTGCAATAATCTGCCCACATGTGTGTACACGCACCGGGATAAAGAGCTCGGCTGATCATGCCAGGGAGGATGATGAAGATAAACGGCAGCATCTTCAGATAGGCAGCCAGGATTGAAGCTCCTTTTACGTGACTCATATTCTTAGCAGACAGGGACCGTTGTACAATCACCTACACATACACACACAAATAACAACAATAATAATTTCCCCTGTGTTTTTGTAACACTTTTTGAACTATGCAAAACCAAGAAAGGTATAGTATAATCAAACATGCATTGGTAAAAATCAAAATAAAATGCAGTTTGACAATTAAAAATTAAAGAACAAGAGTCAAGACTCATGCTTATGTAATCAGAGGGTAATAAAAGTGTGTATTGCGGGTTTAATCCGTTCTAAATAAAAAAAGGTGACACTGAGGCCCTTCTGTACTCCACGATGTCCTACTCAGCTCTCTTTGCCTCCTCTCCTTGTCCAGTTGTTCCAGACCTCGAGATCTCCAGGCCGTGATGTGCGACAAAAAGGAGCTAAAGTAGTCATCGCCAAACCAGGAAGTTTTCACCGCCCCACCCGGGCAGCTGGCCCTGTGATCGGAGGACACCGATACTGGCAGGGTCAGATGCTGCAGCCTAATTCAGCAGATGCGCGTGGAGAGACGCGCTCCGGTCGGTCGCCACGACGTCACAGCCCAGCTAACAGACAGATCGATAACTCCTCAGCACAGCTGCCAGCAAACCCTTCAGGTCTTTTTGGAGTGTCTTTCTCAAAACTGAACAATTTAAAACACTTAAGGGCACGAGGTTCAGTGCCGCAGAAGAAAGCACCTCAAAATAAAGAGGCTGCGCGGTAGAACTGTGACTCAGCACAGGCACACAAAGAAGAGTGTTGAAACAGATTTCCTGCTAAGAAAATGATAACTCTTCAGTGTGGAATCTTTGGCGCGCATGTCACTTCCTCTTTTCAAACCTTAAGGCTTAACATACTGGAACTATTTAATTGGGGTTTTTGATTATGTCAACAATAGTTGGCAATGTGATTTGATGGTAAGTGCTAAGAAGTATTGTCTGTAGATAAATTACATCAACTTCGAGTACAAAGACGTTTTATTGATTTGGTACAAGTTGTGTCTGACGGATGATGAATTTTACGGGAAGACTTTGATATCTGGAGGAAATGAACTGAGATAAAGACATATCAGTTGACAAACATATAAATAAAAACTTTCATAATGTTTCTTCCAATTTGTTTATCAAAGAGTTGTGCTGAGATTTCTACCACTGACTTTTCTAGCACTAATGCACCAGATTTGGTCAGCTGTTCAGTCAGGTAGCTTCAGTATTGTTAACAATCTTTTAAGCAAATATTTATGAGTTACCTCAACTGTGTTTCTCCCTCAAGAATTCTGTACTTCCTCCCCACTGGTGTAAGATTCAGATTTCATGTTGATACCCATGTGACTGGTTACTGATGCTAAGAGGGGCGGGCTACTATGTTTATTTCTGACCCATTTAGCGGATGTACTGGATTACCTGTGCAGATAGAGGGTACAGAGAACTGGTTTAAATGCAATTGTAAATACTGATGTGGGACCATAAGGATTGTTGTAAATAAAAAGACACATTGTTGAAAATGATCCACACCAGTTTGATGATTGTTTGCATGTACAGAAGGTATTTTTATGTATGTCTGCTTTTGCAGAAAACAAAGACGCAGACTAATAAAACAATGACCAAAACTGTGTGTTGGAAACATATTTCTCATGACATTTAGCTGCAAAGTCTTGATTAACTTTGAGCAAACCTACTTAACGTAGTTGAACAAACATATTTTTTGTGCAAAGGCAAACCTACTAACATTTTGGGAGTGTCCACTTTTGGTTTAATTTCCTAATATGCAGGAAACTAACTGTCAGTCCAGTAGGGCAAGGTTGTCTTACTAGTGAGTGGCTGTAAGCTCATGCATCAAACCTGCCCAAACTACTAAAAAGACTCAAAGTATCTTAACAGACAATTGATTACGAAAATGGCCCAAAACACATTAAAAGATGTTGACACACTCTACAATGTGAAAAAATTTATTTTTGGTTGCCTGCCTCTGCTGGTTGCTAGAGGAACTGTATTATCAGTCAAATTAGCAGCTTTGGTGCTCTCTGTTTGACTTGCATATGAGTGTGTTTGTAAGTGTATGTGTGTGTGTGTGTGTGTGTGTGTGTGTGTGTGTGTGTGTGAGTGTGTGTAAATGTACCTGGTCAGAGCACCAGTACCAGGTGGCCAGTATGGTGAGGCCCAGAGTCATGCCGGGCCAGGGCAGGTCTCCAGTGACAGCGTCTCTGAACAGGTGCATGGCGTCCTGACGGGGCAGGTGGCAGGTACTGTTGGGAATGATCTTACTGGGCACAGCCATGCTGTACACGCGCTCCAGGTTGCTGTAACCGCCAATCTTGTTGAAGGCTGTGGACCAGGCAACACATAACTCCAACTATACAGTTCTTAATATAGCAACAGCTGTTGTTTGTTGAAATCCTGATATTTGTACTAACCAGTGATTGTTAGGATGATTGCCCCTATCATCATTACAATTGTCTGCAGAGTGTCGGTGTAGATGACAGCAGCAAGGCCACCTGAAAGGAAGTGAATGTGTGTTTGGGAACTCCTTCAACATCAGCTGACAACATTGCAGTGTATTTAAAAAACATGAAATGAGTTATGTGGGATGTAATGTTCATGTTTATATGGTTGTTTGTGTACCTGCAATAGTGTAGAGAGCAGTGACCACTAGCATGAGGACAGTGGACAGGTAGAGGTTCCACCCCAGACACACCTGAACAAACAAGGCTCCAGAGTACAGGTCAGTCTGGTGACGGACAAACGACACCATGTGTCAGCAAATGCAGCAAAGATTTAATCTCATAGCAAATATGATGCAAAATGGGGGAAAGTCAAAGCAGCTGCATGGAGAGTCGTACTGATATCTTTGTGAAGACGGACAACAGCAGTGAGAGAACAGCCAGGTAGGTTCTGATCCTCTCTCCACCGAAACGACGGCCGAGGTACTCCGGCATCGTCACAATCTGAATACACACATTTCAACTCTTTGACACATGACAGCTACACAGGAGGTGCAAACATGAGAAGCTTCAGGGGCTTTAAGGAGCTCAGTATGACCTGTCAAACAGCAGCTGGTGACTGAGCACACCTTTGATGTGAGAGTAATATATGTTCTTTGTTAATTAAAGATTGTGAGTGTGTTTTTATCTGTGTGTTTGCAGTTCAGCCTCTGACTGAACGCAG
>MDSQ01000423.1_pt1 | contig 10668 bp, 7 predicted proteins | sample 1008251 | NCBI WGS metagenome assembly MDSQ01 (sample SAMN05526597, study PRJNA338239) | gut metagenome | isolation source: Hindgut content | host: Naso unicornis | place: Saudi Arabia: Red Sea | collected 2016-05
AAAAAAAAAAAAAACTTGCTTGTTGCTAAAAAAAAAAGTTTTTCTCTTTACCATATTCAGCAGCTACCCAGTGGAGAGCAGTGGTGGCGGGCTGCCAGCCAAAGTGAAGAAAAGCAGGAGCAGCTTAAGCAATGGCACCATCAAGAAGGTGGAGACAAAGAAAGCCTTGAGCTTAGAGGCTGCCCAGCTCGAGATCCAGCAACAGCACAAAACCCTCACCAGACAAGTAGCCATCAGGTAGGACTGCTGGGAGACAGTGTGGGAGTCATGCATACATATACATTAAATATCATAAGATGTCTGCAGCACCTGGGGAGGGGGGAACTCTACATGTATAAAATTATATCTGATATGATGTTACATATCATCCTGTAGTTTACACACACACACATACAGGGGTGCTAACATTTTTACATTTTTTGATGTGGTAATGACACAGAATCTTGCAGACAGACTCTTTAAGTCTTAGAAGATGTAGGGAAAATGTTGGGTTTTTTTTCAGTCTATAAATGCATAAAATTACTCATTAATGTAGTGGAGACTCACAGCTATTTTGAACATGCATCACAAGACCTGAGCTAACTCTCAGCTGCTGCTCAGTCGTGACACACACATGACTGCATAGCCGTTGGAGGCCGACTGCGTTCTCACATGATTTGGATGTGTGTGGTACATTTGTGATATTTGTTGCTGTAAACTAAAATCTTCATCCCTACTGCTGCCTTGTGTTACAGTGTGATTTCACAGCTTATTTCAACATCAACACAAACCAAAATTCAGTCAAAGGATGGATCTGTTTAAAAAACAGAAATTCTACAGTCGGCATGGTGAACACCCTCCTTAATCTTTTCTCCATTGTTGAAGTTTCTCTGACATTGGAGGCAGGGTGCTTGCCTAATTCAAAACAACCATGGATCGATTCTGTTGCTTGTTCGTAATGATTTTATAAACAAATATCAACCCTGCACTGCCAAAAAACTGATGTGTGGGCACTTCTATCTCTACTCAAACTCAGTAGCTAAACAGGGGCTATGCATGCTACGTCACCATTTGCAGAAGTCACCAATATCATTCCTCACTGATGGCATCTAAAATTTTAAAAAAACTTAATACAATGTTAATATACTGTTGCACAACTAACTGCACAGATTTATATCGAACATATCAGTCAATCGGGTTTTTAGATTCTTGAGCAAAAGCACATGGATCTCTGCTAACTGGCAGAGCAATGGGAATTCTAATGCAGAAACTGTTTGGGGGCACATTTACAGGAATTTTTCTGTTCGGCTATTAAAACTCCTGCTGTGGAAACTTGATCCCGTGTCGCAGCTGTACCAGCTTGTGATGCAAATGCATAAAGTTGAAGAGTGCAGTCATGCAGTGTGTCTGCATCTTCTTTCATTACACCCGATGATGTCTTTAAATTGACGGCTGTTCTCTTTTTGTCAGCAGGTCACAGACGTTCGATGTTGACAGTAAAGGCTTTGAGAGGACGGAGGGCAGTGGAACGCAAAGTGTAAGTCCTGATATACACCTTTATGTTACATTTACTGGAAAACAATACCGATGTTGTTCCACGAATGGGTGTGTAGTGTCATTCTAGACCAGTGTCTGTGGCTCACAGCTCTTTTTACAGCCCCTCGTCTGCTCGGTACGTCAATTGACCTGATTTTCGCTTTCGTCTTCTCTCTTTCAGAGTTTCATGAAGCACAACAAGACATTCCACCAGTTGTTTCCAGACATTCCTATGAGTGAAGACTTGATACATGGTAGGTGAACAAAACTAAAGGAAAGAAAAAAGGATTTAAAATATGAGCCTTATAAAACTAAACGTGTTGGTTCTCCTCTCCCAGCGTACGTCTGTGCCCTGCAGAAGGAAGTGCCCTTCCACGGTCGGCTGTACATCACTGACACACATGCCTGTTTCTACTCCTCAGTTCTGCTCAAGGACACCAAAGTAGGTTTACAGCTCTGTCCTGGCACCTCTCTCATTATGACACTGTTGTGTAATAATTTTAAACTCATTAAAAATTACTTTCGGATAATATCTCCTTTTTAATCTCTTTATTACCGTGATTGGTACTTCTCTATGTTGTTCCGTTAAAACAAACCTGAAGTAGACTTTTCCTCACATTGTCTGTTTGTGGCTTTTTGCTCTTACAGGTAGTTATTCCAGTGTCCTCCATCCACATAGTGAAAAAGCAGAACACAGCCTTGCTGGTACCCAACGCCTTGTCAATCCGCACTACAGATGGAGACAAGGTCAGTATCTCACCTCCAGCCCCAGACAGGCATTCTTGATCAAACAGAATAGACCGTACAGTCTGTTTAATTACCAGAGATGTTCAAATGTCAAGTGTCAGCCTTTCTCTATCACACTGAACTCTGACTTAGATGTAATCACTATTAACCAGTGAGTCTATTTTATGATTAACATTTGCCAGCAGGGCAGATGACTAATATTTTTTTTTTAATTCCATCCAATTGTTTAGTACCTGTTTGTGTCACTGCGGAACAGAGAATCCTGTTTTCAGCTGCTACGCTCAGTTTGTCCTCAGATAGAGGTGAGTTGCTCAGGTCAAATGTTTTGACACTTTATTGCCCCTTGTGAACAACATAAAACAGTACAAAAAAAGCATTGTGAAATAACTTGAAACTTGAGACTTGTAAAAGAAAATCTGGGAAGTGCAAGTTCAAGAAAGTGGCAAATTCAGACGTGATCAGAGCTTGTTAAGCAGCTAATTGCTTTGTTGGACAAAGGATGCAGTCAGAGTATCTGCTCTAGTAAGGAGTAAAATTGTAGAGTGAATGGTAAACTTTTTATAACGCATTGTTATCATAAATCACATTGATCTGATACGATACATTGATTTTTCCTTTAAAAAAGAAAAAAGAAAATGACGTCGTGTCACATTTGCTCATTACAGAAAATCTAATCCAGTCACAGTTGAGTTCTGGAAATTTGTTGAGTCTTACCACGGAAAGTGTTGGCAGCGGCCCTGATATGTATCGCTGTTGACTAACTGCACTGATTCAGAGCATGCACGCTATCAGATGTTTTCATCAGAACTAAGTTCATGAGAAGGCACTCAAAATGAAAATTACTTTAAAAAAATAAATAATAAAAATGAAATGTTTCTGTGTTCCAGGATGGCAGCACAAACAGTAGCCCTGTCTTCTCCTCAGCCGAGAACAGCTTTGATAAGAGCAAACATGTGGTGAGAGAAACTTTCTCAGTATTGCAAAATTTAATACGTTACATGTTACTGTCATAGGGCTCAAATGTAAAATCTTTCCAAGGAGCACGTATTGTTCCTATTTTTCAATAAAGGGAGAGGATAGAACGGTTTATGATGTTTTCCTTGCCTTCTTATTCCGACAGAACACCAGCCAGTCCAGTCTGGACGACAGCTTCGACCGGTTCGATGTCTCTGACTCACAACCTTTACGGGAGCAGCCTCTGCACAGACCACACAAAGGTGAGAGGTCAACACCAGTTGTTAAATCCTTCACATCATGTCTTGCATGCTACACAATAAAAGCCTGGTCAATATAACAGATGATACCTGTACCTAAAATTTTCATGTATGATAGAGAACTTAAAACACTGCAGTGTCTGCAAGAATCATTTTTGAGGAATTGAAAGTAATACTAATGCTCAACTGACAGCATCCACGCCTAGGTGTAGTTTTTGTGCTGTTATCTCTTGTTCTTATTTTTAGCCAGTTGACATCTGAAGTCCAAGGTTTAATAGCACTCTAACACTGATTTCTTATTTCCCTCCTCTCTTCTCTTTTCAGAGGCAGTGCCTAATGGGAACGGCTCAGCTTTCAGGAGCCTACACATGCAACAGAGCGATAGCTCGTCCTCGGAGGAGCTGTCAGTATCGGGTAAGACAAAGATTAGGTACCAGCTAAATCCTGGAAAACCCCTGTCTGTGGTTGGCTAGTTGAATTTTCAAAGTGGCATGTAGAGGAAACTGACAATCATTTTAGGCACTTTAGTGCCTGTGCTAAAAAAAAGTGGCTTTTGTTTGATCCACAGATGGACAGACAGTGCAAGCAAATGTTAATTCAGAAAGTATCAGTTGGAAGATGTCTGTTTGAAACACTTTGTGGTTACAGAAAAACCTAATCTGCCATTTTTTAAATCATAATGGTTTTCAAGTAATTGAGATAAGTTTGGCTCATAGCTTAATTTTGCATCCCATCCACTTCAATAATCCATAAAATGTGCAGCAGATTGTGCATATGTAAAAGCTTACCACAGAACAGAATAAAGGTTCACCCGGCCAACGTGAGCATGCTGATATTCATGCCATGTTACTTTTACTTCTTCAGGTTCAAGTGGGTCGTGGGTTTGGAATGTGACAGAAAAGGCCAAGTCCCTGCTGGTTCAGAGAGAGGCCAGCACCCTCAACACTTTACTCTTCATTTACTTGATTTTGTGAGTAGGATTTCCTCTTCAGAGTTTACTCTCTCTCACCTTCTCTTCTCTCTTAATCCTTTGCCTTATCTTCCTTCGTGCTTATCTAAATCTGCTTCTCACTCTCAAAGTCACACTCCTTAAAGGAAACGCTTAAGAATGTCAGAAACCTGTCCTTGTGGTAACAAACTGGATGATCTTGTCGTATGTCATTACGTAATGGAAAATCAAAGCTTGTCAACTTCTGTATATGAATTTGTAAACCAGTTGTTGAAAGCCAGAATACACACACAGACGTATACAGCCTTCACTTAAAGGACCGTACCAATGTTACTACATGTCATTGTTGTTTGTTGACATTAGCTACATACGCTGCACAAATTTTTCTCAAAAGGAGCCTTATCTGTTATCTGTTGTTTTTGTTCACATTTTGTTCATATTTGATTAACGTTACAGAAACTATCTGTGTGACAGTGTTAGTTTAAAAGAACGTCTGCATCAAAATCCTTCTTTGTGCTAATATTCAAGCTAGAGGGCAGCAATTTTGAGGAACTATTTTTCCAGGCATAATAACTTTTGTCTCAAAGGCTCCCTGCTCCCTTTCCTCTCTCGCTCAACGACTTGTAACCATTAGGCAATGAATGTGACTTGTCGTATTTTGGTATGTTGCAGGGTTGTGCTGCTGCTGCTGTCTTCCGGGTACATTGGTTTACGTATTGTGGCCCTGGAGGAACAGCTGACATCCCTTGGAGCGCTGCCTGAGTTCACTTTACAGAGCGGGTAAGACAACACTTTCTTTGAATTTCATTCTTTCGTTCTTCATCGTCGTCTTTCTTTGAGCATACAGCTACAAATACACACCTTAAAGGGTGGCTGCTGAAGAGATTGAAAAGTGACAAGTTAGAAAACCACAAAAGTAAAGTCAGCCCTATTTGTGCCCAATCAAGCCTTGATAATCACACATTAATCCCACTTGATGATTAGAGCTGTGTGCTTAATAAAAGGGAAAGACAAATAGGAGGACTAACTTCCTTCTCCAGTATTTAAATAATTCCTATGACAAACTATTCCTTAGTGTCATGAGTGTTTAAACAGGCACAGTCAAGCACCCCAACACATGCTGTGGTCATACTACAGAAAACCATTTTCACAGAAAGTGTTTAAATTGATTACTAAGGTTAATAAGTTTTCATAGCAATTAAACTGTTAGAAAAAGTGCACATTAGCTGTTTCTGTGTTGTTTGGTTTGGTTCCGATATAAGTGTCTACTTTGATATTCCTATTTAATCTGGTGTTTTTTCTTGCGTAAGAAAAAATTCCTGTGAAAGGTGCAGCCTTGCTGCTAAGTAATCAAATGCTTGTGTATTTTGAGGTATGTCGCTCTCATACTAGTTTCCTCTTCTCTTTTCATAGGTACCACCAAGACACATAACACTGAAGGACTGAAGGAGAGATTGGTTGACTCATGACTGGAGGATTACTTCAGCCTGTTCCAGCAGGACACAGTGGGAGTAACGCCACGTAGTCAGACTGTGCTCCCAACATGGCCTCTGCTGTTGGCAAGAGGAAAAACGGCCGACCTGTGCAATTTCAGAGACAACTTGTTAACTTGAAGGGCTATAACTCCTCTTAGTGCAGTAGACAAACGAACACACCACAACTTCATCACACTGAGCCGAGCCAAAATGCATACACGCACGCTGCCTGGCTGCAGCGTGTCTGTCATTCAAACCAAAGTCAAACGGCTCCAAGTGTGCCACACTAGCCAAGTTCCTGACAGAAACTGTTCCACATCTGTGAATTTGTGTTGTCCATTGTCTTTCATATACATAGTCCTCTCCCTGAGCATGCAGTCTGAACAGGGCTCTACCAATCAGCATTAGCCTGCTGTAGTGCTTACTATTGCACCTCAACACCGGAGACGTAGTGCTATGCATAGCCAAAGATGCACACAGTGCACATCATTTGCATGAGTGCACGGAGATGACTTTTAGTGATTTTCTATCTCTTATTTACTTATTACTAATTAACTTTCATCTCTCAGTGGTTTTTACAAATCTGTCTCTGTCCTTAAACGGAGTATCTGCCAGGTACTTCTCTTCGAATGGTTCTAATCAGCTGTGGGTTGACATGATGATAAAGCTGAAAGCTCAAAATCAGATCAGCCTACGAAGGCCTGATCCTCTCCTGATGGTCTTATCCTTTCTCTCTTTCTCCAACCAGAAGTGGTTGCAGTATTACTGTCCTCGTCTTTGGCATGATTTAAACCAGTTTAATGATCAATGCTCAGAGGTTTTGTTTAGCCTACAGAGTTAAGTGGAGAAAAGCATCGTCAATGCACAAATATTTAGTACAATAGGACATGAGGAGGTTGTCTCAGATATGTTTTCGTGTACTTTTCTATGACTTAAAGTCAAGAGTAGATTTAAAACCTGTCTGTTCAGATGTCTGTGGATGTACTGCCTACCACGACACCATGTGTTAAAAGTACAGACCTCTCTCTCTCCGACAGGCCGCTTGAGGATCGAGTGGCATTTCTAGAATTTTCAGGTTATTTAAAGTAGCACCAATAATGTATTTCATATGTTCATGCACGTGTCTGCAATATTGACGCTTGACTGAAACTGTATATGCGTCCTTGCTCCTGTCACTTGAAACGGAGGATGTCAGGTCCGAGTTTTCAATAGCTAAACACATGGTCCCACGAAGACATTTCATTATGCAACAAATTATTATGCATGGAAAACATGTAATTTATCTTTGTGTGCTGTTTTTAAATGGAGCTTGACGTTTGTGGGGAAGAAATTATGGAAGAAATGAAAAAGAAAAGATGTGAGGGGAAAAAAGTAAGGAACAGCTCAAGAGAGCGAGCGCACTTTAAAAAAGAAAAAAGAAATGTGTGGTGCCTGTCACGATCCAAGACGACGTGTTTTGGATTGACAAGAAATGGCAAAGCTGGTGTTCTGTGGTATCTGATGGTGCTAAGACCTTTTTTTAATTGATTTCACTCAGGGGTGGTGGGCACTACCTGCCATGTGATTTTTACGTCATCTTTTCCTTTGTCATTTCAAAGTCTAGTGCTTGTGATGGGGTTCACATTGTGTAACATCTTGGCTTTGGTGATTTCTCAGAAGTCCCTTTGAGAAAGAACACTACTTTTCATTGAGATTCATTTGACTTTACTGACTGATGTAATTGTGTTCAGCTTTTCAGAATGCTTGTTTTTCCCTTTCCCCCTCCTTTGACCCTTTTTAAATTAACCGACAATGCATATCCACACCTCAATGATTTAACATCACCCTCGTTCTGGATGCATCTTTTGACATGTAGCAAGTGTGTCAACTATGCTACACCAGTTTCAAAATGATCATGTTCTCATGTTCAGATGTCAAGGTTTTTGTCAACACACCATACTGTCAGTTCTTATAATCCCCCACCAGGGGGCAGCACACACATTCACTGTCCTTGAATGGACCCAATGCAAGAATCTCAATGATGAGGGCAGTATTTGTGTGGTTTTGCACTATTCAAAGTGTTGTAAATAATTTTCTATCAGTTGTTAATGTCCTTAATCCTGCTATGGTCCCTTATATATTTATTTGCATTCAGTGTAATTCAAAGTAGTCTCTGTGAGATGGCTTTGCTATTGTTCAAAATAAATCAAATGTTGCAAAGTAAATGTTTTGTGTACTTACTGTTATTTACTGTTCCTACACAAGGAAAACTAACCTCATCGTGTAAATTTTGGAGGTGGCACAAGTTAACCAGAGTGAGTCACACATTTAAAACAAAACACTTTTGCATTTTCAATCAGTGTTTGTGAGGTAATACTTAAAATCTTTAACTTTAATGAAATAAGATGTAGATTTTGCTACAGAAAAAGTGTGCAAAGTGTTTAAGATTTTATTAGAATCTGGTCAGCTTTGAAAGTTGAATTTGGTGAATTTAGGCAGCATTATCACTCCATAGAATTTGACTAAATCTGCACAGTAAGACTTTGATGAATATATTTATTATCATTACTCACCCATGCCTTCAAATACTGACCACATACAAGTATTAATTTATATTCCATTGATTTTGATGAATTTTCAGTATGTCTGTTGTCCAGATCCTAAAATATTTAGAACTGCCAAGTCAAACACAACCGTAGGCCTGTTTGCTGTAGATATCTTGAAGATTTTTCTCCTCTAATGCAAATAAATCTTCAGTTCTGAGCCGAAGAAAGAATCTGCAGCAAGTGCTGTTACCTTTAGGTCTTTAGGTCTCCCTGACACTTTATTACTCTTTCTTTTCCTTATTATTTCTAAGGTGTACCTCGCTTCCTCAGCGGTATATAGTTTAACTTGAGCTATGATTACTTTTGCAGCTCCTGAACTGTTGGTTGTTCTTACAGATGTTTTAAAAAACACTTCGCAAGGCTTTTTCTTGTTGAGTCAGTGAAACCAGACAACTCTTCATAGCACGAGTAAGGTTACACAGGTATATTCCAGCAGTGGTGTTTTATGCCTCCTGTGTGTGGCACAAGACCTCCATCTAGTGGAAGATTTTATACAAACACATAGTAGAAAACCGCACAACATTTACAATAAATACTTGAATTGTGATTTGTGGCCCACACACTACTCAAGGAATTTTACAAGAAGCAAAATCACTCACATTTCATTTCGGGAAAATAAAAGTTGTATCATTATGAAATGTTTCTTACTTTATATTGTTTCGTCTATGCCCAGAGACAAAAAAATCATGCACAATATGAAAGTGAGAGAATGTCTTGTCCATCTAATATATGTTGTGTTGAATTAGCTGATCTGATAATGACCCCTGGACAAAAAAGTTGGATGTTTTTTATGTACTGGGCTCAAGATAAAAAATGGTTGCTCAAGCAACTGAATTACAGTGAAACCACACAGAAGTCTATGATTTCTATTTATTCCACTCTAGATACTCAAGCAGTTGTAACATCCTTTGAACAGTCCTCCAGTGTGTTCATCTGATTCAGCTGTCCGGGTTGTTTGAAGGTGCAGGTTCTGCTGTGGTCCGCTGGTAAGCACAGAGCTGAAACACACCTGAAAGATATCAAAGACAAACTACTTCATCTCAAAGTAACAGTAATCTCCAAATGCAGCAACTGAAGTTTAATTCTTAAATGACATATCCAACACTTGGTCTCACCATGACCAATAACTGTTGTTACAGAAAGGAAAAGCACATTTTTAGTATTGAAGTTGTGGATCGATGTTTCCGAAGACATCATACAAAGAGGCTTTAAAAAATCGGAATACTGTAAAACATGAGATGAAGAACAACAAGACATCCACAGACACCAGTTCAATTAATTTATTCCTCATCCAGCCTGCGGTAGTTTTACAAATAGACACCATTCAAGTGTTCATCTTCATAGCCCCAGTGCACAGTGCCGTGCACAGCCACTTAAACTGAGTGTGTATATTCACCATGGAGATCCATTCAGGTTTTGTTACCGACCAAAGAAATGTGCAATATTGCAACACGCACCTTTGTGTACTCTTATCCAGGCCCTTGACAACGATTGCAGTTCCCGCAATTCACATATGAACTTTTTTCAAAATCAATGAAAAAACGCAAGTAAATAATACAGTAAATACCTGCTGCAAAAGCCAGAATGATGGCCACCCAGCCGATGATGTAGGACCAGGAAAAGCGCCAGTCCAAGAAGCGTTTGCCAAAGAAAGTGACAGTCACCCCGGTGTAAATTGCCAAAGCCAGCAGAGCAAGAAAACCTGACAAGTGAGAGGAAACTGTGGCTGAGAACAGCATGAAAATAAGCAGACACACGTAAGACACTCCCGCCTGTTTAACCACTTTCCACATATATTTACACAAGGGTTATCAGTCAAAGCATGGCAGACCTTTTGACATCAAACCTTGTTATCTACTGGCCTGACCAACCAATGTTGTATATTGCAAAAAGGTCCCAAAGAAGTCCAGTGCAGGAAACAAAATAGCAAACAAAGCAGCATGTTTTTGAGTTTTTGTGTGCGTGTGTGTGTGTGTGTGTGTGTGTTACCTGACAGGACCAGCGCGATGCCACCTGTACGGACCCTCCTGCTCTTAGTGCCATTAGTGAAGGCACTCAGGCCGAGCACCACGCCGGCGAAGCAGCTCAGCACCGCCAGCAACATAAAGGCACGAGTGGCATCCCAAAAGGCTGGACACAAAGAGCAGGACCACAAACACATCATCAACAGAAAGGCTACAGAT